>OFGU01000084.1_pt1 | contig 11929 bp, 11 predicted proteins | sample 1521841 | NCBI WGS metagenome assembly OFGU01 (sample SAMEA2553413, study PRJEB24118) | soil metagenome
CACGCGCACGGTCGGTCCTGCTGAAGAGCCACGGGCTTGACGGTTTCATCTTCTACACCAACCGCACGTCCGCCAAAGGCCAGGACCTCGCGGGGAACCCCTGGGCATGCCTGCTGTTCCCCTGGTACGCGCTCCGCCGTCAGGTGATCATCCAGGGCCCGGTCTCGCCGCTGTCCCAGGCGGACAGCGAACCGTACTTTCACTCGCGCCCGCATGGGTCCCAGCTCGGGGCGTGGGCGAGCAGGCAGTCGACGGTGATCGGCTCCCGCGCTGTGCTCGACGAGCGGTATGCGCGGCTGGCGGAACGGTGGCCGGAGGGCACCACGGTGCCGATGCCCAGCTTCTGGGGTGGCTATCAGGTCAGGCATGAGGTCGTCGAGTTCTGGCAGGGCCGGGCCAACCGGCTGCATGACCGCCTGCGCTACCGCCGTCACGGGGCTCACTGGATCGTCGAGCGCCTCGCGCCCTGACCGGCTGGCAGGCCAGGCCCTGCCGGTCCGGGCGCCGTTCTCATCGGTAGGCCCCGGCGTGTCGCACCGCATAACATCGGCTGCGAAAGGAGTACCGGTGACCGCGCACGGGCTGATCGATACCACGGAGATGTATCTGCGGACCATCTTCGAGCTGGAGGAAGAGGGCATCGTCCCACTCCGGGCCCGGATCGCGGAGCGGCTGGGCCAGAGCGGGCCGACCGTCAGCCAGACCGTGGCACGCATGGAGCGCGATCGCCTGCTGCGGCTCGAAGGTGACCGCCAGCTGGTGCTGACCGAGGCGGGCCGCAGGCTCGCGACCCAGGTGATGCGCAAGCACCGGCTGGCCGAGTGCCTGCTCGTCGACCTGATCGGCCTGCCCTGGGAGGAAGTCCACATCGAAGCCTGCCGGTGGGAGCATGTGATCTCCGAGCAGGTCGAGCGCAGGCTGGTGGAACTGCTCGGTTACCCGGTGCGGTGCCCGCACGGCAATGTGATCCCCGGGCTCGCGGAACTGGGCGTGCCGGCCGAAGCCGCCGACCGGGCGACGACGGCGGAACGGCAGCGTGTTGCGCCCATGGACAGGGCCGCAGCCGAGTGCCCCGGCCCGGTGATGGTGTGCCGGATCAGTGAACAAGCCCAAAGCGATGCTGACTTGATGCTTAAACTCAGGCGCAGCGGGATACAACCCGGACGCGAGGTCACGCTCGCGGCTACCGACGACGGTGTGCGGGTGACAAGTGATGATGGAGCGGGCAGCATCACGGCGGAGTTGCCCCGCCAGGCTGCCGCGCACGTTTTCGTGGCCGCCGCCTGACCGTGGCGCCCGGCAGGGCGCCCACGACGGCCGGGAGAACAGCCGGTGAGGGCCTGGGACCCCGAAGCGCTCGGCGCCTGCCTGCCAGCCGACATCGTGCTGGGGCAGATCGAGGCGGCGGTACTGGTGACCGACCGGCACAGCAACCTGCTGTACGCGAACGCGTACGCGGTCAGGCTGTTCGAATTCCCTGACAGCAGCGAGCACCTGGCAGGTCGGCCGATCTTCTTGCCCGGCTTCCAGGAGGGGGACGCCGGCAAGGCGGCCGGGATGGTCAGGCAGGTGCTGCGCGGCCGTGCCTGGGAGGGTGCCTTCACCAGCATCCGGGCGGACGGATCCCGGATCTTCGTCCAGGTGCAGGCGGTGCCGCTTCGCCATCCCACCGGCGCCATCGACGGCATCGTGATCATCGCCCGCCGGGCGGCCAGGCGCACGAGCCCCCGGGACCGGGACCGGATCGGGCTGCTGGAGCGGATCGGGGAGCGCCTGGCCCGGTCCCTGGAACTCGACCTCACCTTGCGCCACGTGGCAGAAACGCTGGTCCCCCAGTTCGCCGACCACTGCTTCATCGACCTGTTCCACGGCGACAAGCTGATCCGCCGGGCGCAGATCAACGCCGGCGGCTGGGAGCCGGCCCCGGGGACCTGGGCACAGGTGGGCGAGCAGATCGTCTACCCGGAAGGGCACTTCTGCCAGCAGGCGATGTCCCGGCTGGACGCGGTGGTGGTGGAGGACCTGCGTCCTCAGCAGTTCCCGGCGCCAACCCAGCAAAGCCTGCAGGCCAGCGAGGAGGTCGGGCTCGTCTCGATCGTCGCGGCGCCGCTGTGCGCGCGGGGTGAACTGCTCGGCGTGATGAGCCTGGCCCTGTCCCGGCTGACCGACCGGGAGGACCGGCATTACGACGCCGACGACCGGGATTTCCTGGGGGCGATCGCAGGCCGGGTCGCCGTCGCCATCGACAACGCGATGCTGTTCGAGGAGGAGCGCCGCACCGCGCTTGCCTTCCAGACCAGCCTGCTGCCCCAGCACCTGCCCACCCTCGACGGCCTTGAGGTTGCCTGGCGTTACGTTCCGGCCAAGCCGCTGGAAACCCACGGCCAGGGGATCCAGACGCAGGTAGGCGGTGACTGGTACGATCTCATCCCGCTTTCGGCCGGCCGGGTCGGCATCGTCATCGGTGACGTGGAGGGGCGCGGCGCACGGGCGGCCGCGGTCATGGGCCAGTTGCGGGCAGCGTTGCGGGCCTTCGCCCAGGATGACAAACCGCCCGCGGAGATCCTGCGCAAGCTGGATGACTGGTGCCGCACCCTGGGCACATCCACGCCGGAATCGCCAGGCCAGCCCGACCCGCCCACCGTGAGCTGTACCTACCTGGTGTATGACGCCTGGTCCCGGACGCTGTGGTTCGCCAACGCCGGTCATGACGCGCCGCTGCTCGTCGCCGGCGGTGAGGTATCCGAACTGGAGATAGAGCACAAGGGAGTGCTGCTCGGGGTGCGCGGCAAAGGCATGGCAGGCCTGCCCACCTTCCACGGGGAAATGCGCAAGCTCCCGCCGGGATCCGCCCTCGTCCTGTACACCGACGGGCTCACCGACCGCCGTCAGCGCCTGGACGGAAGCGGTCACTACACCGAGGCCGAGGCGGCGCAGATGCTCCGGCTGGCGGTCGAAAAGGCCGCGGCCGCGGGTGTGGAGGACATCGCCCAGGCGGCGGAAGAGGCGGTGCCTGGTGACATCGACGATGACATGGCCATCCTGGTCGTCCGCACCTCGGTGGAGGACCTCGCCTCCTGGGAGGCCACGTTCCCGGCGGAGGCGATCAGAGTCTCCGAGGCGCGGCGCCAGGCACAGGCGACCTTCGCCCGCTGGGGCGTGCCCGCACCCCAGGCGGAACTGGCCTGCCTGCTCGTCTCGGAAGTGGTCACCAACGTTGTCCTCCACACGGCGCTGCCGGTCAGGCGCCGGCGCCGGATCGCCCTGGAGCCGGCCGGGGCGGCTGTCGGGCCAGGCGGCCTGGCACCTGGCTGGGAACCCGAGATGCTGCCTGAGCAGTACCCACCGCCGCCCAAGCAGTTCACGCTGCGGCTGCGCCGGGGGACGGCTGCGGTCTGGGTGGAGGTGTTCGACACCGACCTGAGGCTGCCGCGGATCCGCAGCGCGGGGGAGACCGATGAAGGTGGGCGGGGTCTTTACCTGGTGGACCAGCTGGCCGCCCGGTGGGGGACGCGGCCGACCAAGGATGGCAAGTCGGTCTGGTTCGAGATGCCGATCAGCGGCGGGTCAGGTGACGGCTGAGCACGGTTGCCCCGTCACCCGCGCCGGGGCCCGGCCCGCTGGCGCATTCGTCACCGGTGGATGCTGGAGCCCCAAGGGAGCACCCCGCCCAGGCCGACCACCGCCATGACCGTCAGCCAGGCCCGCCCGCTGGTGCCCAGGCCCAGCCGCCGCCGGAACCTGGCCCAGCCGAAAGCCACCAGCAGGGCCAGCAGCACCAGCAGGATCAGTCCTGGGTCCACCTGCGGCCTCCCCGATCGCCGTGTTGGCGTGGTGTGTGTGCGACGCCCTCCGGGAAGAGCATAGGCGTCCGGTGGGCTACCCCGTCAGTTGCGCACGCGCCAGGCAACGGTGCCCGCAGGTGGCAGGGATCTGCCCCGGTGCATCCGTTCTGGGGATGGGTCCTGACATTAACCCGGCGGTAACATCGGGGTGAGTCAGCAGACCAAGGGGCGCGCACGCCCCAGCACCTGGAGGGCGTCGTGGCTGAGGCATACATCGTCGGAGCGGTCCGGACCCCGGTGGGACGGCGCAACGGGGGACTGTCGGGCATCAACCCGGTGGATCTGGCGGCGCATGCGCTCGCCGAGCTGATGGCGCGTACGGGCGCCGACCCGTCCGCGGTGGAGGACGTGATCATGGGTTGCGTCTCCCAGATCGGCCCGCAGTCCCTGGACATCGCCCGGCAGGCGTGGCTGTCCGCCGGGCTGCCCGAGCATGTGCCCGGCGTCACGATCGACCGGCAGTGCGGCTCCTCGCAGCAGGCCGTGCACTTCGCCGCCCAGGGCGTGCTGTCGGGAACCCAGGACCTGGTGGTGGCGGCCGGGGTGGAGAGCATGAGCGTGGTCCCGATGGGGTCGACCATCATGCTGCCGGCCGAGAAGGGGATGCCGCTGCCGTTCGGCCAGGGCTGGAAGGACCGCTACGGCGACCAGGAGATCTCCCAGTTCCGTGGTGCCCAGCTGATCTGCGAGAAGTGGGGGATCAAGCGGGAGCAACTGGAGGAGTTCGCGCTGGAGAGCCACCAGCGGGCGCTCCGGGCCATCGACGAGGGCCGGTTCGAGCGGGAGATCACCCCGGTGAACGGGATGGGCGTGGACGAGGGCCCGCGCCGCGACACCACGCTGGAGAAGATGGCGGGGCTGGCTCCGCTGCGGGAAGGGTGGGAGATCACCGCGGCCACGGCGTCCCAGATCTCTGACGGTGCGGCCGCGGTCCTGGTGGCGTCCGGGGCAGCGGTTGAGCGGCACGGGCTCACTCCACGGGCGCGGATCAAGGCGCTGGCCGTCACTGGCGGCGACCCGGTGTTCATGCTCACCGCGCCGATCCCGGCCACCGAGCAGGCGCTCGCCAAGGCCGGCCTCAGCGTCGGCGACATCGACGTGTTCGAGGTCAACGAGGCGTTCGCGCCGGTGCTCATCGCCTGGTCGGGTGACACCGGGGCATCCCTGGACAAGACGAATCCGAACGGCGGTGCCATCGCGCTCGGCCATCCGCTCGGCGCGACCGGGGCGGTGCTGATGACCAAGCTGGTGCACGAGCTTGAGCGCACCGGCGGCCGGTACGGGGTGCAGACCATGTGCGAGGGCGGTGGGCAGGCGAACGAGACCATCATCGAGCGCGTGTCCTGAGGTGCCCGCAGGCGGCCTGCGGGATTTGCAAACCTCCAACTCAAGTTATAAGGTTTCTGCTGTAGAAAGCTTAGTTTCCCTGGTTCCCTGGATCCAGGGAAGATGGAGGTGAACCGCAGTGCTGCTGACCTCGATCGACCCCTTCGTGCAGGAGTTCGACCGGCTCGCCCAGCGGGTGTTCGGCACCGTGGACGGGGGTGCCGTGAGCACGCAGTCCGTCATGCCGATGGATGGCATCCGCCGCAAGGACGACGTTGTGCTCCGCTTCGACCTGCCTGGTGCTGACCCCGATTCCATCGAGGTCACCGTGGACCGCGGTGTGCTCACCGTGAGCGCCCGCCGGGCCGAGGAGTACGCGGAGGGCGAGAGCCCGTTCATCCGCGAGCGCGTGATGGGGTCTTTCACCCGCCGGATCTACCTAGCGGAGACGCTGGACTCGGAGAAGATCGACGCCGCCTACGCCGACGGTGTCCTGGCCGTACGGCTGCCGCTGCTGGAGAAGGCGCGGCCCCGTAAGGTGGAGATCCACACCGACGGCAAGGCCCAGAAGAAGATCACCGCCTGACGGCGGTACCAGACTGCGGGCCCGGTGGGAGCCTCACCGGGCCCGCAACCGTCTCGCGGCCTTCGCACCAGGCTGGAGATCCACGAGACACGTCCGAGCAGTCCCGGAGTGAGCCGTGCCATCGCTGCCCATCGACGACGAGAATCTGCCCCTGTTCACGGTCGGGCAGGTATCGGTCATGCTTGAGGTGCAGCAGGCGTTCCTGCGGCGCCTCGACCAGAAGGGCGTGGTGCGCCCGTCCCGGTCCGCTGGCGACCAGCGCCGGTATACGCGGCGTGAGATCACCGTCATCCAGTACGTCTGCCAGCTGGCCGGCCAGGGGATGAGCCTGGCCGCCATCGGCCGCATCCTGGAACTTGAGGCTCAGGTCAGGGACCTGGAGCGGGAGTGCGCGGTCCTGCGGGCGCAACTGCGGCACTATCGCCGGCAGGCCTGAACGGAGGCAGCCGGGGCAGCGGGGCAGCCGGGGCGGGTACAGGTCCGGTGGGGGCCTGCTGTGCTGCCCGCAGGAGGCGGTGCCTGATGACGTCCACGGTGACGATATGGGCATAGCGCTCGTCCCGTGTGATCCGGACGTCAGCGGCCCAGCAGGCAGCCCGGAGAAGGGGGCGCGCGGACCGCAGGTCCTCGGCCGACGTTCCGGCTGGGCACCATAGCCGCACCCGCTCGCCGAACGGTGTGGATGTGGTGCGCAGGACCAGCGGCAGTCTTCCGCGCCGGGACTGGATCCGGGCCTGGGCGCAGCCGGACCGCAGCCGGTGTGGCGTGATGACCCGCCAGGCGGCCGCGGTCGCCCATGGCGGCCAGGGCGGCGCCAGCGCCCCGGCCAGAGCCGACATGGCGATGACGGTCCACTCGGTGCCAAGGAACCGGAGAAGAGTTGCCAGGGCCAGCGTGACGCCCGCTGCCAGCCCCAGTTCGTAGCGCCAGCGCCAGGCAGCGCCGAGCACCCCGATCCGGCGGCTGGGCCGGAGAATGTCGTCCAGGTCGGCGATGAGCTGTGCCTCACTTCGCCGGCGCGAGCGGATCCTGGTCATGGCCCTCACCTCCCCCCGCTGTCGCCGGGGCGCGCTGCGTCTGCCGGCCGGTGCCCCGGCATCCCGGGCACGGCCATCCGTCCGTGGCGCCGTTGCCGTTGCAGTCAGGACACCTGATGAGGGAGTCGAACCGTGGGTCCCGGTATTGGCGGCTCAGCCCACAACGTTGGGGGATGATCTGCCAGCCGCGTTCGAGTGCGGTCAGGTCGTCGGTGGCGAATAGCCGGTTCCCGGCCGCCTCCAGACGCCTGCGCCCCCAGCGAACAAGGCGGTTCCTCACCTTGTTCCCGCTGGTGGGGCTGGTAGATTTGATCAACACACTGTTCCTTTCGCTCACCCACGAGCCGGGATGGTGTTCAGCTGGGCCGATGTGACCGCATCGGCCCAGCTTCGTGTTGTGAGCACTGGCCGGCTGCTGCGTGCCGGTGCGCCTCTCCTGTCGTGAGTTGTGGCGGCCGGGTGGCACTCCCGCGGCAGGTGCGTTATGGCACTTCCCAGTGAAGTGCTCGTACTGGGAATGTACCGCTGCGCCGCCAGAAAGGCTATACAAAGGTGACACGTTTTCGCTGGTAGGCCGTTAATTTCGCTATTGCTAGTGGCATTTGCTATCCGAGGTTGCCAGCCGTTTTTGTGCTCGGCACGACCGATTGACAAGTGGTGTTGGCAAGTGCCATCGTCAATGTCCAACGCCGTGACACCACACCTCGGCGTGGTCCTGATGCCGGTGGTGCGCTCGGGAGGGGAATCGACTGGAGTGGCAGGTGTCCGCAGTCCCACCGTTCGCCGCCGTGAGCTCGGTGCCTTGCTGCGAGCCCTGCGGACCGAGGCGGGGATGACCGTGGAGCAGGTGGCAGAGGCCCTGCTCTGCTCACCCTCAAAGGTGTCGCGGCTGGAGACCGGCCAGCGCGGTGCTAGCGCACGGGATATCCGCGACCTGTCCAACTTGTACCGCGTTGCCGATGCCACGCGTGAGCATCTTGACACGCTCGCCAGGGAAGGCAGAGGGCCGGCATGGTGGCAGCCCTACGAGCTGCCGTACGCGACCTATGTGGGCCTGGAAGCCGCAGCCGTCTCCATCAGCGACTTCGAGCCTGGCGTGTTCCCAGGACTGCTCCAGACCCCCGCCTACGCACGGGCGATTCATGAGGGAGCCATGCCGCGGCTGAGCCCGGCGGTCATCGATCAGCGGATAGAGGTTCGTCAGACCCGGCAGCAGATCCTCACCAGGGCTGAGGATGCGCCAGAGTTCTGGGCGGTCCTAGATGAAGCAGTGCTGCACCGGGCCGTGGGTGGGCCAGCCGTCATGAGCGTGCAAATTGACCACGTGATGGAGGCATGTCAGCTGCCCAACGTGATGGTTCAGATCCTCGCTTTCGGCGCTGGTGCGCATCCAGCGCTGGACAGCACATTCACCCTCCTGGAGTTCGCCGATCCCGTGCCGGGGGTGGTCTACGTCGAGGGGCTGGTGGGGCAGGTGTATCTTGAGCGTCCTCAGGATGTATACCGGTACAGGCAGGTTTTCGACCGTCTCCGCAAAATGTCTTTGGGCCGTGAAGAGTCGATCGAACTGATGATCAAGAAGAGCGCGCTCTACAAGAGCCAATGACTCTGCGTTACGCCTTCGGCGTCAATGTTCCCGTTCTGAGGGGATAGTCATGTACGAAACTGGCTCGTCGGGCCGTGACCTAGTCTGGTGCAAGGCACAGAGCAGCGTTGGCGACGGCGCCTGCGTGGAACTCGCGCCTACCGATGGGATGGTCGCCGTCCGCGACTCCAAGGATCCTGACGGCCCTGTCCTCCGGTACACCGCTGCCGAGTGGCATGCGTTCCTGGATGGCGCCAAGAAGGGCGAGTTCGACCATCTCGTCTGAGCCTTGGTCACCTGCCGATCAGGCGTGGTTTGCTGCGATCAGGAAACCGAGGTGCCGATGAGGTGGCCTACACCGTAGGTCACCCCGGCTGCCAGCGCGCCCACGATCACCTGCCGCAGACCTGACCGGAGCACCGGCCGTCCGTTGATGGCCCCGATGGTGGCGCCGACCGCGAACAGCGCGGCGATCGCGAGCCCGATCGCGGTCAGCAGCGCTGCCGTGCCGCCGCCGATCAGGTAGGGGATGACCACGACGAAGGCACCGATCGCGAAGGCGAGCAGGCTGCTGGCGGCGGCGCCCCAGGGTGAGCCCAGCGCTTCCGGGTTGAGGCCGAGTTCCTCCCGGGCGAGGGTGTCGAGCGCGACCCCGCGGTCGGCCATGGTCCGGTTCGCCATGCGTTCCGCGTCGGCGCGCTCGCGTCCTTTGGCCCGGTAGATGAGCACGAGCTCGGCGCGCTCCTCCTCGGGCTTCTCGGCCAGTTCGGCCGCCTCCAGCGAGATCTCCCGCTGGTACATCTCGCGCTGGCTGGACATGGAGATGTACTCGCCCGCGGCCATCGAGAACGATCCCGCCAGCAGGCCGGCGATCCCCGCCAGCAAGGTCACCGTCCGCGAGGTGCCGGAGCCCGCAAAACCCATCACCAGAGCGGTGTTGGACACCAGGCCGTCGCTCACCCCGAAAACGCTGGCCCGCAGCGCCCCTGAGCGGTCGCCCCGGTGCCACGGCTCCCGCCGCCCGATCTGCCGGCGCGGGTTTGGCTGCCCACCCTCGATGAGACGGCTGATGATCTTGGCGTGCCCGCGTTCGTCGGCTGCCATGCCTGGCGCCGCGTCCGGATCCTCGTCATACACACTGGCGTCGGCCTGTTCGGCGCGCTCGATAAGGGGCAGGACGGTCCCGGTCGACAGTTGCCGGGCGGCGATCCCCAGCAGCCGGGTGCGCAGGCTGGGCTTTCCCGGCGGCGGGACGGCGGCGCCCGCAGCCCGGAGCTTGCCTTCCCAGTGGGCGGCGTGCTTGCGCTCGATATCGGCGAGTTCACGGAAGATCTGCTGCCGCTCCCCGCTCTCCGCCTCGGCCAGCCGGGAGTACAGGACGGCCGCGTCCCGTTCGCTTGCCAGCAGGGCCCGCCAGCGCCGGACCGATTCGGTGTCCTTGCTCGGGCTCATCGTCACCCCAGGCTCTCATGCGGTGCCCCGTCAGTCATCGTCGCTGCCCCGGGCGTGGCCTGCCAACCCGATCTACCTACCCGGCCGGCTCCGGTACGATGTCGGAGCGAACCCAGGTCCGCGGCTCTGCGGCGGCGGGGGACACGCGGGTGTAGTTCAATGGCAGAACGTCAGCTTCCCAAGCTGATAGTGCGGGTTCGATTCCCGTCACCCGCTCCACTGTGAGAATCCGCAGATCAGCGGCATAATTGCGCGTCTGGCGCTCATCGTCATGAAGCCCTGTCTTGCGCGCGTGCCCGCTGTGTGCCCGATGGCGTGGTGGCGCGTCCCAGCTCTTCCTCGGCCAGCTTGCTCATGGCCTCGGCGATGAGGCGGTCCCGCTCGCTGGTGCGGTGCTGGTAGATCAGGGCGGCGCGGGTGGTGCTGTGGCCCATGCGGCACATCAGCCCGCAAACTGGCGCCGGTCGCGGCGGCGATGTGATTCCCCGGCGTGGCGAAGATCGTGGAAGTGAGTGCCGGTGAGCCCGGCGGTCTCGGTGGCCCGCCGCCAGGCCCGGCTGAAGTTCGGCCGCCGCAGCGGTGCGTTCCTGGGGCCGACGAACAGCAGATCGCCGCTGCCACCCTGGGTGAAAGTCTCGATGTGGGAGACGACCTCGGGCAGCAGGAACGAGGGGATGGAGACGACGCGCCTCCCGGCCTGCGACTTGGGCGGGCCGGTGATGAGGGAGCCGTCGACGAGTTCAGCGACGGACGCTTCTACGAAGACCGTTGCCCGGTCCAAGTCGATGTGGCGCAGGCGCAGTGCGGCCAGTTCGCCCCAGCGCAGGCTGCAGAACACGGCAAGCAGGACCAGGAGCCGGTGACGTGGCTCGATGGCGTCGGCCAGGTCGAACACCTGGCGGATGGTCAGCACTGGGCGCTCCGGCGACTTCTCCTGGCCAGCACCTTTGATCCGGCACGGGTTGCGGCGGATCATCCCGTCGTCGACGGCGGTGTTGAGGATGGCTTTGAGCAGGCGGTATGCCTTGGCGGCCGTGACCTGGCCGACGCCGGAATCGAGCAGTGTCTTGCGCCACTTCCGGACCTGAGGTTCAGTGATCGCCTGGACCGGGAGCGGGCCGAGCACGGGGCACAGGTGCAGCCGCGCCAGCCCTTCGTATAGCTGCATGGTCTTGGGCCGCAGGCCCGGCCGTTCCGTCACCCAAGCCTTCGCGTAGTCAGCGAACGGCACCCGGCCACGGTCGGGGTTGAGCCATTCGCCGCAGACGATCTCGGCTTCGGTCAGCGTCAGCCACCGCGCGGCGTCGGCCCTGGCCGCGAAGGTGTGCGGGGCGGGCCGGTCGATGCCGTCAGGCCCTTTGTAGCGTGCCTGCCAGCGGCCCGAAGGCAGACGGCGGACCCTGCCGAAGCGGCGCTTGCCGGCCATCAGGCGGCCCTTCTTGGGTTCGGTGCGGTTATCGGCTCGACAAGCCTGGAGGCGATGAACTCACGCAGCGCGGACTCGGGAATGCGGACGTGGCCGCGCTTGCCGCTCTCGCCCAGGCGCACGAAGCGGATTCGCCGCTCGGTGATGAGCCGCCGGGGGAAACGCTCGGACGTGCCAAGCAGCTCAGCGGCTTGCGCGACGGGTGAGCAGGCGGTCGGTGTCAGGCAACGTCGCCCACCCCCTCGCGCCGCAAGCCTTTGTTGACAGGGGGCAGTTCTCGCCCGGCGAAGTGCCAGTCAGCCATGACGAGCGTCGTGCCGCTGCCCAGATCGGGCTGCAGCCCGGCAGCTATGGCGAACTCGCGCTGGTGAGTGGCGCGGTCGGCGCGCAGCGCGCCGAGGGTGGTGGAGTACGTACGGCTCTTGGTCGAGAAGTGGCCGCGGAAGCCGAGCATGTGCGCCCAGGCGGCAAGGCGCAGGTCGGCCAGGCCCGGGAGCTTGGACAGCCGGATGCACTCGGCGATATGGCGGCGGGCGTGGTCGCGGATCGGCAGGTCGGCGAGCCGGTCAGCCGGGGTGATGCGGCGGTCGAGGGTGCCGGTGCATTCGGCGGCCTTGGTGGCGTACTTGGCGACATACGCGGCGACCTTGCTGTCGGTGAGTTCCCCGCTGG
>OFGU01000085.1_pt1 | contig 11921 bp, 10 predicted proteins | sample 1521841 | NCBI WGS metagenome assembly OFGU01 (sample SAMEA2553413, study PRJEB24118) | soil metagenome
CCCTGCTACAAGAAGGGATTGCCTAGATCTCTTCGCCTGCAGGAGCCTCACGTGCCTTCTTCTTACCCTGTCCCGTCGCGTGCCGTGCCCGTTTCCGCGGGGATGATCATCGCGGTGCCGCTGGAGCTCGCGGCGTCGCCGCTGAAGAACGGCAGGGACCTGGGCGACAGGGACCGGTCCGCGCTGGTCATCGGGGGAACGGAAAAGATCCGCACGGGCGGCGCCGTGGTGTTCTCCAACTGGGAGATCTGAGCTGGGCGACGTCCTCTATCTCTCGCGCCGCGACGTCGAGGCCGCCGGACTGTCCATGCCCGACGTCATCGCGGCCCTGGAGGCGATGTTCCGCGAGAAGGGCGCGGGCCGGGTGGAGATGCCCCCCAAGCCGGGCATCCACCCGCGCGCGGACGCCTTCATCCACGCCATGCCGGCCTACATCCCCGCCCTGGGCGCGGCCGGCATCAAGTGGGTCTCGGGCTATCCGGACAACCAGGCGAACGGCCTGCCATACATCGCCGGTCTGCTGATCCTCAACGACCCGGAGACCGGCGTGCCGCTGGCGGTCATGGACGCCCCGTGGATCACGGCCCAACGCACCGGCGCCGCCACGGCCGGCCCCGCCCCCCGCGGGGCTCCCCGGGGCGCGCGCCGGTCCGCGCCTCGCGCGGCGGACCAGTTGCGTGACCCCGGCCGGGTGACGGCCCGCGCCGCGGCCCTCAACAAGCGGTAGCAGCGACTCGCTCCGGCCTGCGGTCCGGTTGCGGCCGCCGTGGAAGGCCAGTTCGGCCAGGTCGTGCCCCTGATGCCGGACGAACTGAACCAGCTCGGGCATCACCTGCTGCATGGTGCCGGGCACGCCCTTGTTCAGCCGGAAATGAAAGCCAGTCTCCTTGACCTCGTAGGAGATCCAGGTGTCGGTGCCCGGGATCACGTGCGACGTCTGGGCCGCCAGCCGTACCCCGGTGCCCCCGCCGTCTCCGCGCACGACCGCGGCGGCCAGGAAACCGCGCCCGGCCACGCCCGGGCCAGCGAGCTCGCGGCGGCCAGGAGACCGCGGACGACCGCCGGGGAGACCGTGCACGCTGCACCCGGGGAGATCGTGCCCGAGGCCACGCGGGGCCACGCCCGGCCGGGCACGACCACGGCAGGGAGATCGTGCACGCGGCAGTCAGCGCCGCAGACGGCGGCCGGGGCGGGCCTGGCCACGCGATCGTGGACGGGGCCGGGAGATGCGGCCCGCAGCGGGCCAGGGCGGGCCAGGCGATCGGGGACCGCCCCGCGGCGGCCCGGCGGCCAGGCGATCGTGCCCGGCCAGGCGATCGTGCCCGGCCCGGGCGGACCGCACCGGAGACCGTGCACGGCGCCGTCGGCCCGGTGATCGTGCCCGGGCCGGCCAGGTGGCCGAGTCCAGCGCAGGCCCGGCCGGGAGACCGTGCCCGAGACCGTGCACGGCCACGCGATCGAGCTCGGCCCGGGCGGGCGCCCCGCCGTCGGCCGGGCGGGGACCGCACCGGAGACCGTGCCCGGCGCCGTCGGCTCGGTGGCCGTGCACACCGGGCGGGCCGCAGCGGGCCAGGGCGGGCCCCGCGATCGAGCCCGGCCCCGCGCACGAGCTCGGCCCCGCGAACCGGCGGGGGCACGCGATCGAGGCCGAGCCCCCGGGGGCGGGGGCTGCACGAGGAGCCGTCGCGGGCAGGGACCGCACTGGAGACCGTGCCCGGCCGGGCCCGGCGATCGTGCCCGGCGCTGGCGGCGAAGTTGGATTTGCGCGACGTCGCCCGGGCGAGTAACGGTAGATCTGCACGCGGCCCAGGAACGATCAGCCAACCTTAGCCCCGAGTGAGTCAGCCGATGGATGTCTACATGTACGCCGACGAGACCGGCAACCTGGACTACGACGTGGCCGGCGGAGGCTCGAAGTACTTTGGCATCGGCACGGCCACATGGACAGGAGGGCACGGGCCACACCTGTGGGATGGAGCCGAGATGCGGTTCCGCCACGCTGCGGTCGGCATCCAGTACCCGCGCGGATATCACGCCAAAGACGACAGCCACGCCACCCGCGCCGAGGTCTACAAGGTCATCCAGGCGCAGGCCCCGCGGTTCGACTCGACATTCCTGGCCAAGTCACGAGCATATTCATATGTCCGCGCAAAGGGACCCACCTACCTGTATCAGGTGGCCTGGTATCTCCATTTCAAGCAGGTCGCCAAGTGGGTTACCGGCAGCGGGGACACCCTCTATGTAGCCGTCGCCACGCTGGGGACCGCCGCCAGGAAGACCGCATTCCAGCAGGCGATCAACGCCGTCTGCCAGTCCCATGGGCCAACATGGTGCAATGTTGTCGTCGCGCACTGGGACTCAGTCACGAGCTGGGGACTGCAGGTGGCGGACTACGGGCTGTGGGCGATCCAGCGCGACCTGGAGCGCGGCGACGGCCAGTACATGTGGGCGATCCAGCCCACCCTGGCGTCCAAGTTCCTGCCCTGGGGGACGGCCTGATGGCAAGGAAGTGGCCGGCTATCTCGGTCTCCCGAGAAGAGGTCCCCTGGACCTCTTGTCACCGGCCACTTCCAGTATCAGGGCGTGAGGGGGGTTGACGTCAAGTACCAGAGGGTCTATAAGTTGGCGCGTCGACCACCCTGGCCTCACTAGAACTTCTGTTCGCTTCTGTAACTCTGGCTAGGTAATATTTTCGGACGGCCGGGGACCGCACCGGAGACCGTGCACGGCGCCGTGGCGGCCCGCAGCGGGCCAGGCGATCGTGCACGGCGGCGGCCACGTAGCCGAGTTCCGGCGCGGGCCCGGCCGGGAGACCCTGCCGGCCATCGTGCTCGGCCACGCGCTCAAGCCCGGCCCGGCCCAGGGGCGGGCGCCCCCGGACGGGGACCTGACAGCGGCGGGCCGGGGGGCGGGTTCGGGCCCGTGGGCCCGGCGGGGGGGGGCGCGGCCCGCGCCCCCCGGCCCGCCGGTCGCACCAGACCTGCCGGACCTGTCGTTCCCGTGATTGCGGCCCGGTCCGGCAACGTCCCCGTGCGCCTGCCTGGGGTGGCGTGGCCCGGCCCCAGGCCCGCTGGCCCGGCCGGGCGCACCTGGCGCGTGCTGGCGCACCCGGGCCAGCACGAACTCCTCGTCCAGCATGCCGAGCCAGCGGTCCAGGCTCACCGCGTACCGGTCCCGCAGGCCCCGGTCCTTGATCCGGCCGATGATCCGCGCCGCGGCGTCCAGCGCGGCCAGGCGCCCTTCGTTGGTGTCGAGGTTGTGCCTGGCAAGTTCGCTGCGGATCGCGAACTCGAACACCGGCAGCCGCTGCGCCACCAGGTCCCGCACGGCGGCATCACCATGCTCCAGCCGCAGGTCACACGGGTCGAGGCCGTCCTGCTGCACCGCCACGAACGTCTGGGTGACGAATCGCTCCTCCAGATCGAAAGCCCGCAGCACCGCCCGCTGCCCGGCTGCGTCCCCGTCGAACGTGAAGATGACCTCGCCCTGGAACTGGTCGGCGTCCATCAGCAGCCGCCGCAGCACCTTGACATGCCCGTCGCCGAACGAGGTGCCGCAGGTCGCCACCGCCGTCGGTACCCCGGCCAGGTGGCAGGCCATCACGTCGGTGTAACCCTCGACCACCACGGCCTGGCGCCGCTGCGCGATCTCCCGCTTGGCCAGGTCCGCCCCGTACAGCACCGAGCTCTTCTTGAACAGCGGCGTCTCCGGCGTGTTCAGGTATTTGGGGCCGTCGTCATCGCTGGCGAGCTTGCGCGCGCCGAACGCGATCACATCCCCGGTCAGGTCCCTGATGGGCCAGACCAGCCGGCCCCGGAACCGGTCCACCGGCCCGCGCCGGCCCTGGGTGGCGAGCCCCCCGGTCAGCAGTTCGGCGTCCGTGAATCCCCGTCCGCGCAGGTGGCGCGTGAGCGCCTCCCACTCCGCGGGCGCGTACCCGGCGCCGAAGCGCTCGGCGTCGGCGAGCCCGAATCCTCGCTCCGACAAGAACGAGCGCGCGGGAGCGGCGCCAGCGCCGTGCAAGCGTTCGGCATAAAAATCCGCTGCTGCCTTGTGGGCCTCCAGCAATCGGCGGCGCTGGCTCTGCTCCTGGCCCGGGACGTGACCGCCCTGCTCGTACCTGAGCTCGATGCCCGCGCGGGCGGCGAGGCGCTCGACCGCCTCGGGGAAGGACAGGTTGTCGATCTTCTCCACGAACTTGATCACGTCGCCGCCGTCGGCGCAGGAGAAGCAGTACCACAGGCCACGGGCCGGGGTGACGTTGAAGGACGGCGTCTTCTCGTCGTGGAACGGGCACAGGCCCTTGAGCGAGCCGCCGCCCGCGTTGCGAAGCTGGAGGTACTCGCCGACGACTTCGTCGATGGGCGAGCACTCGCGGACCACCGCGATGTCCTCGTCGCGGATCCGGCCTGCCACTGGCGCCTCCCCGCTCGGCTACGCTCCCGTCCGGGCGAGTCTAGTGCCCGCTGCGCCCGCCCTGCCCGGTTCGGCGCGCTCTGTTGATACCGTCGCGGCGTGGCCGGCCTGCTGGTGCTCTGGGATATCGATTTCACGCTGCTCAACGCGGGCGGCGCCAGCCGGCAGCTGTACCAGGTGGTGTTCCGCGAGTTGTTCGGCCGTGACCTGCTGGAGATCGCGCCCATGGCCGGGCGCACCGACAGGGCGATCATCCGCGACACCCTGGCGATGGCCGGGATCAGCGAGCCGTCCCGCCACCTCGACGCCTTCCTGGCCGGTCTCGCCGCACACGCGGCAGAGTTCCAGGCCGTGGTGATGCAGCGTGGGCGGGCACTGCCCGGCGCCGTGGCCGCGCTGGCCGCCGTGGCGGCGCTGGACTCATCCGTAGCCCCGGCCGGCTCGGGCACGCCGGCTGCGCCGTGGGCTTCCGCCACGGCGGCGGTGCCGGGCCCGGCGCGTACTGTGCAGTCGGTGCTCACCGGGAACGTGCGCCCGATCGCCGAGGCCAAGCTGGCGGCGTTCGGGCTCCAGCAGTACCTCGACCTCGATGTCGGCGCCTACGGCGACCACCACGAGGTGCGTGCGGAGCTTGTCCACCTGGCCCGGCGGCTGGCGTCCAAGGCGTACGGCCCCGAGTTCGCCGGGCGCGCGACCGTCCTGGTCGGGGACACCCCGCTGGACGTGGCGGCGGCCGTCGCGGCCGGCCCCCGGTCGGTCGGCGTGACCACTGGCGGCGCAGACCCTGCTGAACTGGCTGAAACGGCCGCGGACGCGGTCCTCCCCAGTCTCCCCGACCCCGCGGCCGGTGTCGCCGCCGTCGTGGGTGACCCCGCCTCTAGCACGGCGCACTGACACTCTGGCCTCAGCCATCCACAGCACAGGCCAGCCGCTTCCGGCTGTCCACAGTGAACCGGGACCTTCTCGCCACACGATGTCCAGCGCGATCAGATCGGGTGCATGGCCGCCCACCTTCCCGCCAGTTGCCAGGAGTTACTCGACCTCCAGCACGGCGTGATCGCCCGCTGGCAGGCCCAGCAGGTCGCACTGAGCATTCCGGCGATCGATGACAGGCTCCGGAGGCACCACTGGCAACCCCTGTACTGCGGCGTCTACGCAGCGTTCACCGGCCAACCGTCACGGACGGCCGTGCTGTGGGGAGCAGTCCTTCGCGCCGGTCCGGGGGCAGTCCTGAGCCACCGGACAGCCGCGGAACTGGATTTGCTCGCCGACCCGGGCGGTGCCATCCATGTGACGATTCCCACCAGCCGGAGGATTCGCATTCCGGCTGGCGAGTACGGCACCGCGGCGTGGAACAGCCTCATGGCCTGCCACGGGCGCAACGCCAGGTCCTCAGCAGAGTCGCAGGGCGCACCCGCTACCTGGACAACCTCTACCGCGAGTTCGGCGTCGCCGTCGAACTTGACGGCCGGGCCGCTCACCCGGCCGAAGCGCGCTGGCGGGACATCCACCGGGACAACGCGAGCGCGGCGACCGGCATCGTCACGCTGCGGTACAGCTGGGCCGATGTCACGGCTCATCCCTGCCGGGTGGCAGCCGAGATAGGCGAGGTGCTACGGATGCGCGGCTGGCGTGGCCGCCTGCACCCGTGCCGACCCGGCTGCACCGCCTCTTTTTCATGATCACGGAATCCTGCCAGTCGTATCGCCGGGCAGGATTCCGTGATCATGAAACCGCCACGACTGGCGTGCAGATGCGGTCCGCGCTGGCCGCGCTGGCTGGCGTGGTCGCTGTGCTCGTCCTCGGCGCCGCGGTGTTCGCCACTTTCTCGCTCATCATCGCCTGCCTGGCCCGGGTGAACCCGCTGACCTGCCAGGTCGACATCCTGCGGGCGCTCATGCTCGCCGACGGCCACAGCGCGTTCGGGCCGCGGCTGGACTTCGCGGTGCTGATCGGTTCGCTCGTGGTTCTCATCGCCGTCGCGGCCCGCCTGTATCCTCGCGTGGTGCGGTAGCTCCGGAGGTCGCATTGGCTGAGGCTGGAGCAGCAGCCGGCCGGAACCGGTACGCGGACCTGCTGCGGGTCTGGGCGATCGGCGGGGTCGTATACGGCCACTGGCTGCTGACCGACATCACCTACCGGGGCGGGCGGCTGTCCGGGGTCAACGCCCTCCTCTACGTCGGCTGGGGACGCTGGGTCACCCTGCTCTTCCAGGTCATGCCGGTCTTCTTCCTGGTGGGTGGATATGCCAACGCGGTGTCCTGGACGGCGCATCACGAACGGGGAGAAAGCTGGACGGTGTGGGTCCGGGGCCGGGCCATGCGGCTCCTGTGGCCGGCAACCGGGTACGTCCTGGTGGCCGAGCTCACCGTGGCCGGGGCCCGGGGCGCCGGTGTGAGCACTGCCGAAATGGCCCAGGCCGGCTGGTTCACCGCCCTGCACCTGTGGTTCCTGCCCGTCTACTTGCTGCTGATAGCACTGACCCCAGTCATGCTCGCGGCGCACCGGCGGTGGGGGCTGGCAGTGCCAGCTGTGATGGCCGTCGGCGCCGCCGGAGTGGACGCCGTCGTGCTCGGTCTTCACCTGCCGGTCATCGGCTTTGCCAACTACCTGCTTGTGTGGGGGTCGATGCACCAATGGGGGTTCGCCTGGCAGGACGGCAGCCCTGCCCCCCCCCCGGTGCGGCCCCTCGCGCTTGCAGCAGCCGGCGCAGCCCTGCTCGCCGGGCTGCTGACTGTGGGCCCCTTCCCGGTAGACATGATCGGTGCGGGCGAGCGCGTCGGCAATACCAGTCCGCCGTCCATAGCTTTGCTGGCCTTCGCCGCCGCCCAGGCCGGGCTGCTGCTGGCGCTAGAGCCAGCCGGCTTGCGGCTGCTCGCACGACGGCGCTGGTGGCGCACTGTCAGGCGGCTCAACACCTACGTGATGAACGTGTACCTGTGGCACATGACGCCGGTGATCCTGGTTGCCACGGCCTTCTACGCCACCGGGGTGATGCCTCAGCCAGCCGTCGGCACGGCGCTGTGGTGGGAGTTGCGGCCGGCCTGGTTCGCGCTGCTGACCGTGGTGCTGGCGCCGCTCGCCGTGGCGATCACATGGGCGGAACGGCCGCTGCGGCTGATCCCGGCCGGGCCCGGATCGCCCGGGCACTGGTCGCCAGTGCTGCTGGCGCTCGGCCTGGCCGCCGTGATGACGGCCCTCGCCAGGCTCGCGATCTACGGATTCGCACCCAGCGGGAACCCGCCCGTCCTCGTCCTGGCCAGCTACGCTTGCGGTTTCCTGCTGGCCCTGCTCGCCGGCCACCCGCCCCCCGCTCACGCCACCGGCGCGGCCCCCAGGCCGCCCGGGCCGACGGCGATCACACCTCGGTGAGTGGCACGTCCGGATCCGTGAGACGCGCGGCGTCCACCTGCCGCCCGGACCGGATCAGCGCCTGGATGTCGTCACTGACGTCCCAGACGTTGACGTTCATGCCGGCTACCACCGCCCCCTGCCGCAGCCAGAACGCGATGAATTCCCGGGCTGCCCGGTCACCCCGGTAGAGCACCTGATCGTAGGAGCCGGGCTCGGGCAGGCCGGCCGCTTCCATGCCCAGGTCGTACTGGTCGCTGAAGAAGTAGGGCACCCGGTCGTAGCTCACGTCCTGGCCGAGCATGGACCGTGCCGCGGCCGGGCCGCCGTTCAGGGCGTTCGCCCAGTGCTCCACCCTGACCCGGCGGCCGAGCAGCGGATGGTAGGCGTTCGCCACATCGCCGGCCGCGTAGATGCTCGAGTCGGACGTGCGCAACGCGGCGTCCACCACGATCCCGTTACCGACGTCCAGGCCAGCGTCAGCGGCCAGGCCCGTGTTCGGCACCGCGCCGATTCCCACCACCACAGTATTGGCGGGCACCACCGCACCCGATGAGGTGACCACCTCGCTTACCTGGCCGGAGCCACGGAACTCGCTCACCGATTCCCCGAAGCGGAATTCAACCCCGTGCTCACGGTGCAGTTCGGTGAACATCTGTCCCAGTTCGGGACCAAGCGCGCGGTGCAGGGCGGCGGGTTCCGGCTCGATCACGGTGACGGCGCAGCCCGCTTCGCGCGCGGCAGCGGCCACCTCCAGGCCGATCCACCCCGCGCCGGCGATGACCACCTGGCCGCCGCCCGCCAGCGCAGCCGACAGCCGCTCACAATGGGTCACCGTGCGCAGGTACAGCACGCCGTCCAGGTCATTGCCGGGGATCTTGAGCCGCCGCGGCGACGCGCCGGTCGTCAGCAGCAGCCGGTCATACTCCACACTCTCCCCGTCTGCGGTGGTGACGCGCCGGCCAGCCGGGTCCAGCGCCCTGACCGGCGTGGCAAGCCGCAGATCCACCTCGTGCTCGGTGTACCAGCCTTCCTCATGCACATAGATCGAGGACTTCTCGTCCTTCCCGAGCAGGTAGCCCTTGGACAGTGGGGGGCGCTCATAGGGGCGCTCCGGCTCGGCGCCCAGCAGGACCAACCGGCCACTGAACCCCTCCGAGCGCAGGGTCTCAGCGGCTTTCGCCCCGGCCAGGCCGGCTCCGACGATCACGAAGGTGGTCTCAGCGGGCATCGGAAGATCCTTCCTCGATCGTTCCAGCCGGCTTCCGGCACAGACGGCCATGCCAGGCGATAGCAGAGGTATCTGTGAGCGAGGCAACCTGATCGACGACGGCGCGCAGGCGTGCGGCGTCGGATCCGGCGGCCAGGTAGGCGGGCCGGAGCGCCGGTTCGAGCGTGGCCGGAGCGCCCGCCTCCACCGCCGCCGCCAGTTCGGCGATCAGCTCCCGTTCCCGCGCCTGGCCGGCCGCGGCTCCCGGCCGGCTCATCACGTAATGCGCAGCGACCCCTTTGAGCAGCGCACACTCCAGCCGTTGCCGTCGTGGCACCACCAGGCCAGCCGCGTACCGGGTGAGGCGCCCGGCCCGCCCGGCCCGCCCGGCCCGCTCCCCCGGCCCGGCGGTGCCTGCGGCGAGCGTCGCTTCCTGCGCGGCGCCGCAGAACCGCCCGATCAGCTCGCTGGTCAGATGCTTCAGGCCCGCCAGGTCAGCCGGCCCGCCATCGAACCCCGCCGGCCAGGCCGGCCGCGCGAGCAGGCTGTCGAACACCTCACCAAGCTCTGCCACGGTGACCGAGCCCGGGGGGCAGTAGTACCTGGCCGTCACCTCGGCGACGGCAAGCCGCTGCGATCTGTCGCGGAGCCCGCCGAGGGTGATGTGGCCCGCGTGCAGGCCGTCCTCCAGGTCGTGCACCGAGTACGCGACGTCGTCGGCCCAGTCCATCACCTGGGCCTCCAGGCAGGTGCGCCCTTCCGGCGCCCCGTCCCGGATCCAGCCGAACACCTCGCCGTCGTCGGCGTAGAACCCGAACTTCGGGGGAGCCGGGAGGGCTTGGGAGGCCTGGGAACCCTGGGCGCCGGGAGGGGCCGTCCCCTCCGGCTCGCGCGGCCGGGGGTCAGGCGGCGGCACCCCGTCCGGCCTGCCCGGCGGCGCGGCGAGGGGGCCCCTCCCCCGGGGCCTGCCGGGGCCCGCGGCCGGGCCGGCGGGCCACGGGTACTTGATCGTCGCGTCCAGCGTGGCGCGGGTCAGGTTCAGGCCTGCCCCGGGCACCTTCGCCTCCAGCCGGGTCAGCAGGCGCAGGCTCTGCGCATTGCCCTCGAAGCCGCCACAGCCAGCGGCGAACTCCGCGAGGACGAGTTCGCCGTTGTGGCCGAACGGCGGATGCCCCAGATCGTGTGCCAGGCAGGCGGCATCCACCAGATCGGGATCACAGCCCAGCGCGCCCCCGAGTTCGCGCCCGATCTGCGCGCACTCCAGCGAATGGGTAAGCCTGGTCCGCGGGAAGTCACCGGCGCCGACCTCGACCACCTGCGTCTTCGCGGCCAGCCGGCGCAGCGCCGCCGAGTGCAGCACCCGGGCCCGGTCCCGCACGAACGGCCCACGCTGGTAGCTCGCTGGCGCCTGTGCCTGCTTGGGAGGCTCGGCAACCCGGCGGGCGGTCGCGTGGGCGTCGTAGCCGGGGTCCGTGCTCACCTGCTGTCGCTACCGCCAGCCGTCTCCATGACCACAGCCCGGCCTGCCTCGAGCCGGGCCACCGGGACCCGGAACGGGGAGCAGGACACATAGTTGAGGCCGACCTGGTGGAAGAAGTGCACCGACTCCGGGTCGCCGCCGTGCTCGCCGCAGATACCGAGCTTGAGGTCGGGCCGTGCCGCCCTGCCCTCTTCGGTGGCGATGCGGACCAGGCGGCCGACACCGTCAGGGTCGATGGTCTCGAACGGGGACACGCCGAAGACGCCCAGTTCGATGTAGCGGCTGAAGAACGCGCCCTCCACGTCGTCGCGGGAGAACCCCCAGCCCATCTGGGTGAGGTCGTTGGTGCCGAACGAGAAGAACTCGGCACTGCGGGCTATCTCACCGGCGATCAGCGCCGCCCTGGGCACCTCGATCATCGTCCCGATCAGGGCGTGCACCTCGACGCCGGTCTCCTTCTGGACCGACGCGAGCACCCGCTCGGCCTCCTCGCGGGCGATCTCCATCTCCTGAACGGTGGCGGTCAGCGGGATCATGATCTCGGGGTGGGGAGCTTCGCCTGCCTTGATCCGCTCGGCGGCCGCGTGCGCGATCGCCCGCACCTGCATGGCGAACAGGCCCGGGATGACCAGGCCGAGCCGGACACCGCGCAGGCCGAGCATCGGGTTCTGCTCGTGCAGGCGGCGCACCGCCTCCAGCAGCTTGCGGTCTTTCTGGGAGGCGTTGTCCCCGGCCAGCGCCACCTTCACCGACATCTCGGTGAGGTCGGGCAGGAACTCGTGCAGCGGCGGGTCGATCAGCCGGATGGTGACCGGCAGGCCGTCCATCGCCTCGAAGATCCCGACGAAATCGTCGCGCTGCATCGGCAGGATCTTGCCCAGCGCGTTGCGCCGGCCGCGTTCGTCGTCGCTCTTTTCCTTTGGTACTGGCATCGCACGCGTTCGACGCGAACGCTCCGGCAGTGGGTTCTGCTCGGATTGATTGGCGGGCTGATGGTGGACGTTTACTACCCCAACGGCGTGCTGATGCTGCTGCCGCTCGGCGACGCGCTCGGCGCGTACCGCACAATGCTGCCCGAGGTGCGCGAGCGGGCGGCGGAGTTCGGCCGGCTGTTCACCTCCCATCTGGCTTTCGCTGTGTCAGCAATCGTCGCCTACCTGCCGACACTGGTTACGCGAGAGATTCTTTACGGCACCCCGTTCACTTTCGGGTCCTACGATTCCCAGCGCTGGTCTTGGAAGGCTCCGGCGCTGGGCTCGGTGCTGTTCTCGGCCGATCACGGCCTGTTTGTGTGGACGCCGCTCGTGGCTCTGGCGGTCGCCGGGCTGGCCGTCGGCATTTTCCTCCACGTCGTCCTGCGGGCCCCCGACCCGGCCACCGGCACCGCGTGTGCCGGGATGATCAGCAGGGGCACCAGGCTGGCCACCCCGAGCGCGGTTCGCACCTGTGCTGCGGCCGCCCACC
>OFGU01000086.1_pt1 | contig 11877 bp, 9 predicted proteins | sample 1521841 | NCBI WGS metagenome assembly OFGU01 (sample SAMEA2553413, study PRJEB24118) | soil metagenome
CTCTCACACATACTCGCCCAACTCCACCGACTCCCACAACTCTCTGTTCGCCACTCACCCCGACACCCGAGGCACGCGCGGCGGGCGGTGTTCCCTTTTCTCCCTCCACCACCGCCACTGCCGCGACACTGCTTCACGGGAGCGGACCGGGCCGGGTGGGGCCAGCGGCCGCAGATCACGCAGTGGTCTCCTACGTCACCGCTCACCACCCGGGGCCGGGTACCGCCCGGGTGCTTGCCACCGAGCCGGACACAGATCGTGGCCAGGCCGTTTATGACGTGCGGGTGCTGGCGCCGGATGGATTCATCTATGAGGTCCACGTTAGCCAGGCCAGCGGTGCCGTGCTGTGGGCGAACTGGTCCGAAGAGCAGGGCGCTTCGCCCGCTGCGTCAGCACAATCGTCTGAGCGCATGGGGGAGGATTCCGGCGGGCACGTGGAAGACGACGCCGGGCCGGGCGGCACCGGGGCGGGTACCTCAGTTGGCGATCACTGAGCGCCCGCCTTCACAAGATCGCTTAGAACCTGTGAGAGATTGTGAGAGATTGGCTCCCCAGCGAGGCATCAGGGCCGTCTCTCACACCCGAGAGAACGACCCTGACCTGCAAAAACTCCGTCGGGACGGCCGGATTTGAACCGGCGACCCCTTGACCCCCAGTCAAGTGCGCTGCCAAACTGCGCCACGTCCCGTCCGCCCATGGGTGGACCCTAAGACGATAGCGCAACACGCGCCCGCCTTGTGCATGCCCAGGCCGCCCTTCGCTCTCGCCCGCCGGTGGCCCATGCCCACGCCGGGACGACATCGGGCCGGCGAGGGTACCGGCCTCTTTCCGCGGTTCGAAGACTTACGCAATGTGCTCGCCAGTCGGGCCGGCCCGGGCCGCGCAGAGTGCCCCACCGGCCGCCCGGAAATCGGGCACTTCCTGCGATGTCCTGATCGTTGGATCATCGGATCGGCAGGGTATGACCCTGTTGCATCCGGCTCACCGGTGCTACTGACGGGGCAGGCATGACTGCACGTGGATCATCGTGGGACAGCGCGCCTACCTCGCCGCTGCCTGCTGGCCCCTACCTGGGCGACCCGGGACCGTACCCGCCTGCGCCAGGCACACCGGGGACGCCGGGGGAGCCAGGCTGGCCGGGGGGACCGGGCTGGCCGCCCGCGCCGCCCGCGCCGCCCGCCCCACAAGCGCCAGGATGGCCGGATGCCGGCGGCATGCGCCGGGCCCGGCGCCGTCACCGGTGGCTCGCCCGCACGTTCGCCGTGCTCACGGGGCTGGTCCTGATCGGGGCGCTCGCACTGGTCGGGCTCCTGCTGGTCACGCCGTCGGTGAGCGACGCGCCAGCCCGCGCCCAGACGCTGGACACGCTGCACCACGCCGTCTACCCCGGGCCCCCGGTGCCCTACCGCTTCTCGGCCTCGCTGGTGTCCACCGAGGATCACCGGTTCTATTACGAGCCGGGCATCGATCCGGTGGCGGTCGGCCGTTTCCTGTTCGGCCAGATCACCGGTAAGCCGGACCAGGGCGGCGCCACCTTGTACCAGCAGCTTGCCAAGATGCTCTACACGTCGGGGCGCACCGGCTTGACCATCGACGCCGAGCAGGTCGGGCTCGGCATCAAGCTGTATGCGGCCTACTCGAAGCCACAGATCCTCCAGATGTATGCCGATGTCGCCTATTTCGGCCACGGGTACTACGGCCTGCCCGCGGCGAGTTGCGGCTACTTCGGGGTCGTGCCGGCCCGGCTCACCTGGCCGCAGGCCGCGCTGCTGGCGGGCCTGGTGCAGGCGCCATCCGCCGACGACCCGATCGCCCACCTGAGCGTCGCCCGGGCGAGGGAGGCGCACGTGCTGGGCCGGCTGGCCGCCACCGGCAAGCTCACCCAGGCGCAGGCAGCGAGCGCATTCCACCAGCCGCTTGGCCTGGTCGGCGGCCCGGCTACCGGATGCACCCCATAAAAGATCTTCCCGCCGAACGCCCCTGCCTCACCACTCGCCCGCCTCAGCAGCGGCAGGCTGGGCCGGGGAGCAGAACCCCGTGTATAGCGGAGCTTCAGTCGTCTTGTGACGACGGGGCCGGGCGGCTGGCCCGGCCTGCATAGCCGTTCCCGTTCACGGCCCGGCCCGCATGCCCGTTGGCATGGCCGTTGCCGTTGGCATACCCGTGCCCGTTCGTGTGCAGCAGATCGGATGCCTGCCCGGCCAGGTCTGCGCTGGGCGCCTTCTCCCACGCACTCGCGCGGGCGGGCGCCGGGGAACCGGCCGGCACGGGCTGGCCGCCGGTGGGCGCGTCGCCGACGGGCGGTGCCAGCCACACCCACTTGCGGTACGACCAGAACCTGAACAAGGTGGCGAGCGCGATGCCGAGGTTCAGCGCGACGAATTCGGTGACCCGGGTGTGCTGGTTGTCCAGGATGTAGAAGTTGAAGGCGACCACGGCGTCCTGGATCAGCAGCCCGATGCCGTTGAGCACGAAGAAGATCACGGTTTCCCGGGCCACACCGGTGCGCTCGCGGTCCCGGAAGGACCAGTATCGGTTGGCCACGTAGGAGACGCCGGTGGCGATGATGGTCGCGACGGTGGTCGCGGTCACCGGGCCCACGTGGTAGCCGGAGTGCAGCAGGTCATAGCAGCCGTTGGTGATGAACACCCCGACGATGCCCACGACGCCGAACTTGGCGGCCTCGTGGATGAGGTGCCTGAACCGCTCATACAGCGCGCGGACAGAAGTCACCAGGCGGCCATCCTCTCGCGTGTCCCCCACCGGTTTGTCAACCGTGACTCTTGAGACAGTACCGCGTCCGGGGGTATCGACGTGGCGCGGGGCACGACATAAGGTGGAATGCCCTTCGCGCCCGGGAAATACCAGTGGGTCGATGTCTGGCCCGCCCGGTAGCCTCACCTGCGTGCCTGATGTCAAACCGCTCATCCATGCCCGCGGTCTGGTCAAGCGGTTCGGCGCGTTCACGGCGGTGGACGGGATCAATTTTGACCTGTACCGGGGAGAAGCTTTCGGGTTTCTTGGGCCGCACGGGGCCGGCAAGGCATCCACGATGCGGATGATCGGCTGCGTGTCCCCGCCGAGCGAGGGGGAGCTGTCCATCCTCGGCCTGGACCCGGTGGCAGACGGCCCGGCGATCCGCGCCCGGCTCGGTGTGGTGCCGCAGGAGGACACCCTTGACGTCGAGCTGACCGTCCGGGAGAACCTGCTCGTCTACGGGCGCTATTTCGGCCTGCCCCGCGACCAGATCCGGGAGCGCACGGCCCGCCTGCTGGACTTCGTTCAGCTCAGTGACCGGGCCGGTGACCAGGTGGAGCCGCTGTCCGGGGGAATGAAACGCCGGCTCACCATTGCCCGCTCGCTGATCAACGAGCCGGACATCCTGCTGCTCGACGAGCCGACCACCGGCCTGGACCCGCAGGCCCGGCACGTGGTCTGGGACCGGCTGTTCCGGCTCAAGCAGCAGGGGGTGACCCTGGTCCTCACCACCCACTACATGGACGAGGCCGAGCAGTTGTGCGACCGGCTGGTCGTCATGGACCGCGGGAAGATCGCGGCCGGGGGCTCACCCCGCGGGCTGATCGAGCAGTACTCCACCCCCGAGGTGCTGGAACTGCGGTTCGATCCCGGCGAGCACCAGCAGGCCGCCGAGAAGCTGGCCAGCGTTCCGGCGCAACGCCGGGAAGTGCTGGCCGACCGGGTCCTGCTGTATGTCAGCGACGGTGAGGCAACCCTGGCCTCGGTGCGCGCGCTCGGCCTGGAGCCGCTGACCTCGCTGGTCCGGCGCAGCACGCTGGAGGACGTCTTCCTGCGCCTGACCGGGCGCCGGCTGGAGGACTGATGGGGGACGGCGGGGGACAGGCGGGACAGCAAGCCGGGGTGGCCCTGCCCGCCGCGGTGGTGCCCGGCTGGTCGTTCGCGCTGCGCCAGCTGCGGTTCTGGCTGACCGACTACCGGCGGACCTGGCGCGGCTCGATCTACAGCAGCTTGCTGAACCCACTGCTCTTCCTCGGTGCCATGGGCCTGGGCCTGGGCACACTGGTGAACCGGCACGGCACGGCCGGGCTGGGCGGGGTGAGCTATCTGGTCTTCATCACACCAGGCCTGCTGGCGGCCAGCGCCATGGAGACCGCGGTGGGCGACACGACCTACCCGGTGTTCGGCTGCGTCAAGTGGAACAAGACCTACCAGGCCGCGGCGGCCTCACCGCTGCGCCCCGCCGACGTGTTCCACGGGCACCTGCTCTTCGTCACCCTGCGGCTGACCATGAACGGTGCGATTTTCCTGGCGGTGGCGACCGCGCTGGGCGGCGTCCGGTCCCCGTGGGCGCTCGCGGCGCTGCCGGTGGCGGTGCTCACCGGGCTGGCGTTCGGCACCCCGATCGAGGCCTGGTCGGTGACGCGCACCAGGGACACCTCGTTCGCGATGATCTACCGGTTCGGCATGATCCCGCTGTTCCTGTTCTCCGGCACGTTCTTCCCCGTCACCCAGCTTCCGGCCTGGCTGCGGCCGATCGCCTACCTCACGCCGCTGTGGCATGGGGTCGCGCTGTGCCGGGCACTCAGCCTGGGCACTGCCAGCCTGGGCGGGGCGCTGATGCACGTGGCCTACCTCGCGGCGCTCGCCACAGCCGGGCTGCTGGCCGGGAACCGCACCTACCGCCGGCGGCTGTATGTCTAGCGCCCCGCCGGTTCGCGAGCTTCCGCTGCGGGTGGTTCCGGTGCGGGCGCTGACCGCCTGGCTGCGCAGGTCAGTGGGCGGGCAGGGAAGCATTCACCTGATCGAGCGCCATGCCCGGGCCTACCGGCACATGTGGCTGGTGCTGGTCTCCGGAGTCGCTGAGCCGCTGTTCTACCTGCTTTCGATCAGCGTCGGGCTCGGGAAGCTGGTCGGCGTGGTGACCGGACCCAGCGGCCCGGTCACCTACACCGCGTTCGTGGCGCCCGCGCTGCTGGCCACCTCGTCGATGAACGGCGCGATCTTCGACTCGACGTTCAACGTGTTCTTCCGGCTGAAGTACGCCAAGCTCTACGATGCCACGCTGGCCACCCCGATGCGGGCCGGGGACGTCGCGCTGGGGGAGATCGGCTGGGCGCTGATCCGCGGCGCCCTGTACGCGATCGCGTTCATGGTGGTCATCCTGGCGATGGGCCTGGCCAAGTCGTACTGGGCGGCACTGGCCCTGCCGGCGGCGGTGCTGACCGGGTTCGCGTTCGCGGCGGCCGGGATGGCTGCCACCACCTTCATGCGCAGCTGGCAGGACTTCGAGTACATCACGCTGGTGAGCCTGCCGCTCTTCCTGTTCTCCACCACGTTCTACCCGCTCAGCATCTATCCCCGTGGGCTGCAGATCGTGGTGGAGTGCACGCCGCTCTACCAGGCGGTGACGCTGATCCGCGGGCTCACCCTGGGGACGGCCGGCCCCGCCCTGCTGCTGAACGCCGCCTATCTGGCGATCATGGGCGGCATCGGACTGGTCGTGGCGGGCAGGCGGGTAAGCCGCCTGCTTCTCACCTGAACGGCCGGATCAATAGGCTGGCGGGGCGGGATCCGGGAACCAGCCAGGCGGACATCAGGGAGGAACGCCGATGGCGGTCAGCGACGGCATGCGCGAGATCACATCCGAGGCCGAACTGCGCGAATTGCTGGGAGCTGCCATACCCAGATCGCTCACCAAGGAGCGGGCGGCCCTGCACGAGCGCGACAGACAGTGGCTCGCCGCCTCCCCGTTCTGCCTGGTCGCGACCTCGGGCGCGGACGGCAGCTGCGATGTGTCACCCAAGGGAGACCCGCCCGGCTTCACCTGCGTGCTGGACGACCGCACGATCGCGCTCCCGGACCGGTACGGCAACCGGCGGGCGGACGGTTTCCGCAACATCCTGGCCAACCCTCATGTCGGGCTGATCTACCTGGTCCCGGGGCGGAAGGAGACGCTGCGCATCAACGGGCGCGCCCGGCTGATCCGCGAGGCGCCGTTCTTCGACGAGATGATCGTCAAGGGACACCGGCCGGTGCTGGCGCTGCTGGTCGAGATCGATCAGATCTTCTTCCACTGCATGAAGGCCTTCATGCGCGCCCAGTTGTGGGATCCCGCGACCTGGGCGCCCGACGCGCTGCCCAGCCATGCCCGCCTCGTCAAGAGTGTCCAGCCGACCGAAGAGACGCTGGAAGAACTTGAGCAGTACTACGGCCCGCAGTACGCCAAAGGCCTGTACGGGTAACCGCGGATGCCGCAGGACCAGGACGCCCCGCCAGGCGCCGCAGGTGGAAGACCGGGGCCAGTGCTGCACGCCGGGGATGCCGCGCGGCCAGCCGATGCCGCGCGGCCAGCCGATGTGGCCGGCCTGCCGCGGCCGGCGGATACGGCTGGCCGGGCGCGACGGGTTCGCGCGGCTGACCCGGTCGCCTGGCTGATCGCGCTGGCCACCTTCGCCGCGTACACCACGCTCTCGGTCTTCAAATACCTGCGCCTCGAAGCGGGCTCCTGGGACCTGGGCATCTACACCCAGTACGTCCAGCAGTTCGCGTGGCTGCGCGCACCGGTGGTCACGATCAAGGGCAGCGGCTTCAACCTGCTCGGTGATCACTTCCAGCCCATCGTGGCGCTGATCGCCCCGTGCTACCGGCTCTTCCCGAGCCCGGTGACCCTGCTGGCCGCGCAGGCACTGCTGACAGCGGTGTCGGTGGTGCCGGTCTGCCGGGCGGCGAGAGTCCTGCTGGGGACCGGGGCCAGCCGGGCGGTAGGCGTTGCGTACGGGTTCTCGTGGGGCCTTCAGGAGATGATCATCTTCGACTTCCACGAGGTCGCGTTCGCCGTCCCACTGCTCGCCTGCTCACTGTCCGCGCTGGTGCTCCGCCGCCCGCGTGCCGCCGCCATGTGGGCGCTGCCACTGGTGTTCGTCAAGGAAGATCAGGGCCTGACCGTGGCCGCGATCGGCCTGGTCATGGTGGCGGCCGCGGCGCGGGCCCGGTCAGGGCGCGGTCAGCGCGGTGGGGCAGGCCCGCTGGCCAGCACCGGGCCAGGCGCCCGCACCGGGGCCGGAGCCAGCCGCTGGGCCTGGGCGTGGGGGGGAGGCCTGCTCATGCTCTGGGGCCTGGCCTGGTCGGTGCTGGCGATCGCGGTGCTCATCCCGCACTTCAACCCCGCGCACGTGTATCCCTACTGGTTCGACGGCGGCGTGGTCAGCCCGCACGGCGCCCACTACTCGGCCGGGGGATTGCTGGCCCAGGTGATGCAGTCCGGTCCGGAGAAGCTGCGGACAACCGCCCTGGTGCTGCTGCCGGTGGCGTTCCTGGCGCTGCGGTCCCCGCTCGTCCTCGTCGCGGTCCCCAGCCTTGCCCTGCGTTTCCTGGCCACCAACCACTACTTCTGGGGAACACAGTGGCACTACAGCGCCACGGTCATGCCGGTTGTGTTCCTGGCCGCCGTCGACGCACTGGCCCGGCTCCGCGGCCGTGCCGCCGCCAGGCAAGGCGCCCCGGCGGCTCGCCGCCCCCTGCGCCCCGGCCTGCTGGCGGCACGGTACGGCGCCGTCGCGATGCTGGTGATCGCGGTCATCCTCGCGTTCCGGTTCCCGGTCGCCAGGCTCTGGGCGCCGCGCACCTACGTGATGAGCGCGCATGTCCGGGCGGAGAACGCGGCGATGGCCCTGATACCCGCCGGGACCACCGTGGAGTCGACGGTGAGCATGCTCGCCCCGCTGGCCACCCGCGACGTCACCTACTGGGTGGGCACGGTCGGCAGCATCGCCCCCCGCTACGTCGTGTTCGACGCGACGAACAGCGGTTACTCGCCAGAACCCACCGACGTCCTCGCCCTCGTGGACCAGCAGCACCCAGGCGTCTCATACCAGCAGATCTTCCGCCAGAGCGATGTGTACCTATTCCGCCGCGACGGGCGTACTGGCGGGTAGGTAAAGTTCTGACCGGACTCGTCGGGAGGCGCCATGGAATTCGCGTTTGACGACCGCACGCAGGAACTCCGCGAGCGGCTCCTCGGTTTCATGAACCAGCACGTCTACCCTGCTGAGCCGGTCTTCGGCGAGCAGGCCGAGGCGGCGGTGAGGTCTGGTGATCCCTGGCAGCGGCCACCGGTCATCGACGAACTGAAGGCCGAGGCGCGCAAGCAGGGCCTGTGGAACCTTTTCCTGCCCGGTCATCCCGACGGGGCAGGGCTGACCAACCTCCAGTACGCGCCGCTGGCCGAGATCACCGGGCACAGCCCCGCGATCGCCCCGGAGGCGCTGAACTGCGCCGCCCCCGACACCGGCAACATGGAAGTGCTGAACGAGTTCGGCACGCAGGCCCAGCGGGAGCAGTGGCTGCGCCCGCTGCTGGACGGGGAGATCCGCTCGGCCTTCTGCATGACCGAGCCGGATGTCGCTTCCTCCGACGCCACCAACATCGCGACCAGGATCGAGCGCGACGGCGACTCCTATGTGATCAACGGCCGCAAGTGGTGGTCGTCGGGGGCGATGGACCCGCGCTGCAAGATCCTCATCGTGATGGGCAAAACCGATCCCGGGGCGGACAGGCACCGGCAGCAGTCGATGATCCTGGTGCCGCGGGACACGCCCGGGGTCACCGTGACCCGCGGGATCACCCTGTTCGGCTATGACGACGCGACCCACGGCGGTCACGCCGAGGTCGAGTTCGCCGGCGGGCGTGTCCCGGCCGCGAACCTCATCGCCGGCGAGGGCGACGGGTTCGCGATCGCGCAGGCGCGGCTCGGCCCGGGCCGCATCCACCACTGCATGCGGATGATCGGCGCGGCGGAACGGGCGCTGGAACTGATGTGCAGGCGGGCACTGGCCCGCACCGCGTTCGGCAAGCCACTGGCCGAGCAGGGCGTGGTCCAGGACTGGATCGCCGAGTCCCGGGTCAGGATCGAGTCCGCCCGGCTGCTGGTGCTCAAGACCGCGTGGCTGATGGACACCGTCGGCAACAAGGGCGCGCACACCGAAATCCAGGCGATCAAGGTAGCCACCCCGGTGATGGCGCAGTGGGTGATCGACAAGGCGATCCAGGCGCATGGCGCGGCCGGGGTCAGCCAGGACACCCCGCTGGCCCACCTGTGGGCGGCCGCCCGGACGCTGCGTTTCGCCGACGGGCCCGACGAGGTGCACAAGCGCTCACTGGCACACCGGGAACTGCGGCGTTACCGCCCATCAGCCACGATTCACACCTGACAGAAGGAGAACGCACAACATGGCACAGGACGCACACAGGGTCGCCATCGTCACCGGCGCCGCCCGGGGCATCGGGGCCGCAACCGCCCAGCGGCTTGCCGCCGACGGGATGGCGGTCGGCGTGCTCGATCTGGACGCGGCCGCCTGTGGCGGCACCGTGGACGCCATCACTGCCGCTGGTGGCCACGCACTGGCCGTCGGCGCGGACGTCAGCAAGGCGGACCAGGTGGAGGCCGCGGTCGGCAAGGTCGTCTCCGAACTCGGCCCGCCCGCCGTCCTGGTCAACAACGCCGGGGTGATCCGCGACAACCTGCTGTTCAAGATGTCCGTAGATGACTGGGACACGGTGCTCGGGGTGCACCTGCGCGGCGCGTTCCTGATGAGCAAGGCCTCCCAGAAGCACATGGTGGACCAGCGGTTCGGCCGCATCGTCAACCTGTCGTCCAGTTCCGCGCTGGGCAACCGGGGCCAGGTCAACTACTCCGCCGCCAAGGCAGGCATGCAGGGGTTCACCAAGACGCTGGCGATCGAGCTGGGACAGTTCGGCGTCACCGCCAACGCGGTGGCACCCGGGTTCATCGCCACCGACATGACCGCGGCGACCGCAGCCCGGGTCGGGATGGGCTTTGAGGACTTCCAGGCGGCGGCGGCCACCCAGATCCCGGTCCGCCGGGTCGGCCAGCCCGACGACGTCGCGCACGTGATCTCGTTCCTGTGCAGTGAGGGAGCCGGGTTCGTCTCCGGCCAGGTGATCTACGTGGCGGGTGGCCCGCTGTGCTGACCGGGGACGACCCCGCGGGGACGGTCCTGGCGGATGACGTGCAGGTTCTGCGCCAGCAGGTACGTGACTTCCTGGCCGGCCATGACCCGGCCGCGCTGCCCCGGCCCGACTTCCTGCGCGCCCGGTTCGACGCCGGGCTGGCCTGGGTGCACTATCCGCCGGGCCTGGGCGGCCAGAGCCTGCCCCGGTCGCTCCAGCCGGTGGTGGACACCGAGTTCGCCCGCGCGGGCGCCCCGGACAATGACCCGGTCCGGAACGTGATCGGCCTGGGCATGGCGGCGCCGACGATCCTCGCGTTCGGCACCGACGAGCAGAAAGCCCGCTGGCTGCGCCCGTTGTGGACCGGTGAGGAGATCTGGTGCCAGCTGTTCAGCGAGCCCGGCGCCGGATCTGACCTGGCCGGCCTGGCGACCCGGGCGGTGCGCGACGGCGGGCTATGGAAGGTCAGCGGGCAGAAGGTCTGGACGTCGCTGGCGCACCGGGCACGCTGGGGCCTGCTGGTCGCCCGCACCGACCCGGACGTGCCCAAGCACGCCGGGCTGACCTACTTCGCCTGCGACATGACCGACCCCGGCGTCGAGGTGCGGCCGCTGCGCCAGCTGACCGGCGAGGCCGAGTTCAACGAGGTCTTCCTGACTGACGTGACGGTCGCCGACGGCGACCGGATCGGCGGGGTGGGGGAGGGCTGGCGGGTCGCCCAGGGCACGCTGATGAACGAGCGGGTCGCGATCGGCGGCGGCGCGTGGTTCGCGTGGCGCTCGCTGCGCCTGGCGTCCTTCGACGGCCCCATCGTGCTGATCTCGATCGACACGCTGCGCGCCGACCACCTGCACTGTTACGGCGACAACCAGATCCAAACTCCGAACATTGACGCGTTGGCGGCAACGGCTGCCCGTTTCACGCAGGCTTACTCCGCCGTGCCCATCACGCTGCCTTCCCATACAACCATCTTTACCGGCGAGTATCCGATGGCCACGGGGATGCACGATTTCAGCGATAACAAGCTGCCCAAATCGGCAGTGACACTGGCCGAAGTGCTCCACGACAATGGCTACAGCACTGCGGCATTTATCGGGTCGGCGGTGCTCGATTCACGCTTCGGCCTCAACCAGGGCTTCGACACTTATTTCGACCACTTCGATTTCAGCCGCCTGAAGGAAACCAACCTCGATTTGATGGAGCGGCCGGGCAACGAGGTGACGGACGAAGCTTTGCGCTGGCTGCGCCTCAACCCGCGCCAGCCCATCTTTCTTTGGGTTCACCTGTACGATCCGCATTACCCTTACACGCCGCCGGAGCCATACGCGACCCGCTACCGGACGCATCCCTACGACGGCGAAATCGCCTTTGCGGACTCTCAGGTGGGGCGGCTCTTCGCATTCCTGCGTGACAACGGCCTTTATGACGGGAGCGTGATCGCTCTGATGTCCGACCACGGTGAAGGCCTGGGCGAGCACGGTGAAAAAACGCATGGCTTTTTCATTTACAACTCCACCCTCCAGGTGCCTCTGATCATCCGCGTTCCCGGCGTCGCGCCGCGGGTCATTTCGGACGAAGTCTCGCTGGTGGATGTGATGCCAGCCGTGCTCCAGGCTCTGAAGATCCCCATCCCCCCCACTGTGCAAGGGCGCAGCCTGCTGGCGGATATTCTCGGCCGCCCCTCCTCCGGCTCCTCCCAGCTTTACGCGGAGACTTATCTGCCGCTTCTCCATTTCCACTGGAGCCAGCTGCGGTCGTTCCAGTCGCGGGGCATGAAGTACATTGACGCCCCGCGGGCAGAGCTTTACGACCCTCACCGCGACCCGCTCGGCCTCAGGAACCTTTACCACACCCGGCGCGCGATGGCCCACAGCCTTCACGACGAGCTGTTTTCCATGATGCGCCGATACACTCGTTACCGCGGAATGG
>OFGU01000087.1_pt1 | contig 11838 bp, 11 predicted proteins | sample 1521841 | NCBI WGS metagenome assembly OFGU01 (sample SAMEA2553413, study PRJEB24118) | soil metagenome
GCTGGCCGTAGGCAAGCGGGAGAGGCACTGCTTGACCTGGACTTTTCCAGGCTGGCAACCTACAGCGCTTGCGGTTACCGATACTGGCTCCGGCACCTGTGCCGGTTCCAGGCCCCGATCGCACCAGAGCTCGGTTTCGGCCGCATCCTCCACCACGTGATCGCAGAGCTGGCACGCGCCGCGCCGCGAGGAGGCCCACCTGACGACCTGGCCGTGATGGCGGTCATCGACAGGACGTGGTACCTGCCGTTCGCCGGGCCGATACCCGCTGCCAACCTGCGGGCCTCCGCGCTGCGCCGGCTGACTGCCTACGCACGCCGGCATGGAGCCGAGCTGGCACGCACAGTGACACCCGAAGCCCGCTTCGAGGTCCCAATTTCCGGAGGGCTCATCCGCGGCCGCATCGACCTCATGCTGCGAGCCCCGGCTGGCGACCCGCGCCGGGTTGAGAGCGTGGACTTCAAGACCACAGCGAACCGACCGCCAACGGAACTCCACGAAAATCAGCTCCGCCTGTACGCCACCGCTATGGCCCGGTCCGGATATGATCCGGTGCGCCTGGTCATCCACGACCTCGACCAGGGCGGCCGCATTGACGTGCCGCCCGATCCCCGCGCACAGGCTGCGTTCCAGGAACGGCTGGAGGGATGGGTCGACGGCATCCGCTCCCGTGTCTTCGACCCCAGCACCAGCGCCTGCCCCACCTGCGACTTCCGCCATTTCTGCCCACACGCCAGCGATACCCAGTCAGCTCCGGTGGCCATCAAACCGGCCCTACGCCGGGCAACCACCGCTGCCTCAGACGCGTGGGGCTGCGGTCCAGATGCTCCCCGATTATGTGGTCCCTTCGCCGGGCTCGGGGCTTGGGATCGCAGTCACTAGGTGGGCAACCATACGTGCCGAATGTCGGTAGCAGGATCTACCATGAGCTAGCACAAAACGTGGCATATCGACCGAGCGGGAGCCCGGATTGGCGCGGCTGCCCATTGCAGTGGACTTCCTCGCGGATTATGCAAGGCTTGACAAGCCGGTCCGCAGAGCGGTCAAGGCTGCGATCAGCAGGTTCACCGAAGGCCAGTCACCGCCGCCTGGTTAACGTGTGCCCCCGGCTCATCGAACGAGGCAACTCGGTCACGGGTGCCTGACCACGCCCGCGTTCGCCTTAACGGCCAGGCACCCGCTTCCTGCTGGCAGGGGGTTGGATTGTCGTCGTAGCACCTCCCGGGTCCGCGGGCACCTCGGGAGCCGGCAGCAGCGGAGCGACGATGAACGCGAGTGCGTCATTGAGACCGTGAAGCACCACGACCGGCCAGAGGGTGCGCTCCCTGGCGTAGAGGGAGATGAGGGTGGCAGAGAGCGGCCCGACATCGAGGGTTGGGCCGGGCCCGAAGAACTTCAAGTGCGCGCCGCTGAAGGCGAGCCAGTCGATGAGACCGGCGATCCAGGGCCGGCCGGTCAGCTGGATCAGCCGATCCATGACGTACCCGCGGTAGACGATCTCCTCGAGCACGGTCCCGGTGATGAAGAGGGCCGCGCGGGTGGAGCCGCGGTAACGTCTGAGCACGGGTTGCAGCGTGCGGGCCGTTGGCAGGCCGACGGCCGTCAGAGCCTTCCCGCTCGCGGCCGATGCGCCAACGGCCAGCGCGAAGGCTCCGACGCCCTCCCAGACATGCCGCCAGCGAAATGGCCCAGCCCCGATGCTCGTTAGCGGCGCTCGCTCGACGTGCGGTACCCACCAGCAGAGGAGACCGCCGAGCGTGAGCCACTCACCGGCGATCACGCACCTGATCTCGGCATCACTCGGTTGAGACGGCAGCAGGACATCGCGCAGCAGAAACTCGCTGCCGAGGACCGCACCGACGCCGACTGCGGCTCGCCAACCCGCGCTCGCGAGGGGTTCCCCACTGCGTGTGTTGCCGATGCCGGAGCGCCGTCGCCCCAAAGCCTCCCCTCCTATCGCGCGAATAGGTCCGGGACGCCGCCGCGCGGGAGTACCCGCACGGCGCTGGCCGTCTTGCCACCTCGTCACTCTCGCGACCTGACTCACTCCTTTCAATAAGCCCAGCAGCCAGCAAATCAGAGGTACCAGAGCCGGGACGTTGCGGGGCGCCGCGTTTGCGACTCCACGGACACCAGCCTTGCCCATCTCCCACGGACAGCTTCGCCATCCACACGGCCTGGCCCGCCTGTGCCACACTCACCGCTGACCTCTGAGTCACCGGCCTGCGGGGTTCCCCTCGAACCCCTGCGGGGTTCCCCTCGAACCCACTGCGGCCTGCTGTGTGGCTATGCCTGGCAAGGGCGTGGTCCTGGCAGCCAGGTGGGCGTGCAGGAAGGAGACCTGGTCGCTTACGATCTTGTCGAGCCACTCGCCGGAGTAGGCGTCGAAGTGGCCGATCGGGTAACGCTGCACCGCGGCCTTCGGCGCCCGGGATACCAGGTCGGCGGTGAGGGCGGGGGAGGCCGCGGTCTCCTTGTCCGCGATGCAGACCAGCAGCGGCATGGCCACGAGGGAGGCGGCGGTTCGGGGCTGGTAGCGCATCAGCGGAAACAGCATGCGCGCGGCCACGGCGTTGCGCCATTCAGGTGCCTGCGCGGCCAGCTTGTCGATGATCGCCTTGTCGTGCGGGTTGGCGAAGACTGCGATCTCCCCAGGGTCGCCGAAGACAGGGACCAGGCGCGGGGAGCGGCGCAGCCACCCGCGGACGGCGTCGCCGGCGGCTGCCGCCCGCAAGCATCGGCTACCTTACCGATGTCGGCTTCACCCCGCAGAACCTGACGCGGCTGCGCCAGCTGCTGAAAGGGGTGACGCTGCTCATCTGCGAATGCTCGTTTCTGGCGGGCGATATGGACAAAGCGCGGGCGTCCGCCCATCTGTGCACGAGCGACGTCAACCGGCTCGCCGTCGCGCTCGCATGCTGCGTATCGCTCGCGGCGCACGCCTTCGATCTCGAGGGCCATCGCGGCGCGCGCGGCCTTGCGCCGGAGAACACGCTGCCGGCCTTCGCGAAGGCGCTCTCGATCGGGGTCGGCACGCTCGAGCTCGACGTCGGGGTGACGCGCGACGGGGTGGTGGTGATCTCGCACGAGCGCGGGATGATGCCGGACATCGCGCGCGGGCCCGACGGCGGGGGGGTCGGGCTGCCGGGGGCGGTGATCCCAGACGTGCACTACGCCGAGCGAGAGCGCTAGCACGCTGGGCGGGCCGGCCCGGCAGGGACCTCGGGGCGCTGCGGGCCGGGCGCCGGGTGCTTCTCACAGTTCGCTCGCCACTACCCAAGCGCCGGCGGCTTGTATGCATGGGCAGTCCGTGCGTTCGGCAAGAACGTCGGGTTCGTATACGGGTGGCTGTTCGTCGGCTCCTACCTGGTATTCGCGGCCGCAGGCTTCGCCGTTTTCGGCGGCTGGGGGGAGCAGTACATCCAGCAGCTCTTCGGCGTCAGCGTTCCCTGGTGGGTATTCGCGCTGGCCGCGATCGCTTATACGGCAGGACTTGCGTTCTACGGAATCCAGTCGAGCGTGGGAAGTGCGTTCGTGCTGCTGGCTTTCGAGATCATCGTGGCACTGGTATTCGCCGCGTTCGTGTGGGTGTCGAGCCCGGCGGCCGCGCATTTCACATCCGCGCCGTTCGTGCCCTCCTCATCACCGGGCGGCTGGGCCGCAATCGGCCTGGCCATGACGTTCGGGGTTCTGTCTTCGGTCGGGTTCGAGGAAGCCTCGACGCTGGGCGAGGAGGCGCAGCACACGCGGCGGACCGTCGGCCGCGCGATGGTGCAGGCTGGCGGGATCACCCAGATCTTCTACATCGTGACGGCGTATGCGCTGCTGGTCGGATACGCGAATTACGGCAAGTTCTCGAAGGATCCCGCCCCGCTGCTGACGCTGGGCGGGCAGCACGGCAAGGTCTGGCTCACGTTGGTGGTGCTGGCCGCCTTGTCCAGTATCCTCGCGTTCTCGCAAACCGCGTTCAACGCCGGCATCCGCGTCATCTACGCGCTCGGTCGTGAGGGTGTGATCCCGCACATGTTTGGCCGCACGCATCGTGCGCACAAGACCCCCCATGTATCAATCGTGCTCATGACAGCCGTCTGCGTCCTGCTGGCGTTTCCCTTGGCCTTCGCCGTTGGTGCGTTCAACGTCTGGTACTACTTCGGTTTCCTGATCTCGATCATGTTCCTGGTGCTGTACGCGTTTACCGCACTCGGGCTGGTCTTTGTCGCCTTCCGTGACAAGCAGGCATTTCCCAAGGTAAACATGTTGTCCCATGTGCTGATCCCAGTTGTGGCAGCGGCAGTCATGATCTATCCGCTGTACCGGACCGTGAGCCCGTTGCCGCCCGGCGTGTATAAGACACTGCCGATCTACCTGGCGGCATGGATCGTGGCCGGGATCCTGGTCCTCCTCTACCTGAAGCGGACCCGGCCGGATGCCATCGACCGGGTGGGATCGCTGATGGCCGGCGGGGACAGCTGAGCCCGGCGGAACCGAGGAGGCGGAGGCTGCGGGATGCCGGATCGCCCGTTCTCGCCCTTGGAGCTGGCAGAGCCAGCAGAGGCAGAACGTATTTCACGTCAGCTGCTCGCCGCGCAATTGCGGTACGTGCGGACGGCTTCGGCCTTCTACCGCCGCAAGCTCGGCGACGGCTCCGGCCTCAGCGTGGAGAATCTCGCGGCCCTGCCCTTCACGACAAAGGACGAGTTGCGGAAGGCGCAAGTGGCCGACCCACCTTTCGGGGAGATCCGTGCGGCCGCGCAGGCCGACATTGTCCGCCTGCACGTGACGAGTGGGACCAGCGGCCGCCCACTCGCGATTGGCTTCACCCGGGCCGACCACGAACTGTCCTGCGAGATCGGGGCGAGAGCGTACTTTTCGGCCGGTATCCGCCGGGAGGACACCGTCCTGCACTGCCTGAACTACGCCCTGTATGTCGGCGGGCTGGCCGATCATCTGTCGATCGAGCGGATCGGCGCGACGATGGTTCCGGTAGGGATCGGCCAGACCGGCCGAATTCTCGACATGTGGGACGATCTCCGGCCAACCGTGGTGTTCTGCACCCCGTCCTACGCCAGGCACCTTGCCGGCGCCGCACATGCACGGGGGCGCGAGCCAGCCGCGCTCGGGCTCCGCCTGCTCGTGGTCGGCGGTGAGCCCGGGGGCGATATACCAGAGACCCGCCAGGTGCTCCAGGACACGTGGGGGGCGGACGTCGGCGACACGTACGGGCTGGGCGAAGTATGGCCCACATTCGCGGGCCAGTGCGAGGCCCGGGACGGGCTGCACATCAGTGCCTGCGGCGCGCTGTGGTGGGAGCTGATTAACCCAGCCACCGGTGCCCCGCTTCCCCGGGAGCCGGCGTCACAGGGGGAGATCGTCTACACCCAGCTGAAACGGCAGGCGACACCGCTGGTCCGGTACCGGTCCGGGGATGTGGTGCAGGTGCTGGAGCACACCGGTCCCTGTGGCCGCCGGACGCCACGGATCCGCCTGCTAGGCCGGGCCGGCTCGATTTTCCTCTTACGCTGGCTGCACGTCTTCCCCCAGGCGGTGGAGGCCGTGCTGGACCAGGTGGCGCCAGGGCACGGTGCCTTCGCGCTGCTCGTGGAAGGGCAGGCGCCGCCGCCACCGATCCCGCTCGCGGTCGAAGTGCAGCAGGCGCCAGCGGGTCTGGCGAGCCACATCCGCTCTACCGTGCGGTCCCGGCTGCAGTTCTCATGCGACGTCCGGCTGGTGGCACCGGGCGCGCTGGGCCTGGCTACCGAGCACAAGAGCCAGCGGGTGTTTCGAACTGATCTGGGCCAGTTCCCACCGGGCCTGGTGAATCTGGCCGGGGAAACGAGGTGACAGGTGAGCCAGGCTGGCAGCCGATTCTTCGGCACCGGGCGGACCTTCGTGCAGCCAGTACTGCTACGCCCAGCCGATACCGCCCTGCTCGTGACCGACATGCAATATCACGACGCGTCACCGGATCAGGGCTTCAACCTCGCCCTGGACAAACTCGACCCGGGCTGCATGGACTACTTCAACCGCCGCAACGAGGACCTGGTCATCCCGGCCATCGCACGGCTGCTGGCCTTCTCCCGCGGGTGTGGTGTGAAGGTCGTCTATCTCACTCTCGGGTCACACTACCGGGACCTGCGCGATGTGCCGGAACGGCTGCGGCGGTGGATCCGCCAACTGGAGGCCGAAAGCGGGATACCGGACATCTTCTGGGCCGGCAGCCCGGCGTTCGCCATCCGGCGAGAGATCGAGCCGCTGCCGGACGAGACCATCGTGAACAAGACCACCTTCGGGGCGTTCAACAGCTCCAGCATCGAACTCGTGCTGCGGCAGCTCGGCGTGAGCAACCTGGTGATCACGGGCATCTCGACCAACTGCTGCGTCGAAACCACGGCCCGCGATGCCGCCGACCGGGGATTCGGGTGCGTGATCGTAGACGAGGCCACCGCCGACTACGACCAGGACGCGCATGATGCCGCCCTGCGCGCGTTCCACTTCAACTTCGGCCGGGTGGTTCGCACCGCAGACGACGTGATCGCGGCGATCGACACCGGAGCTGAGGTGTAGGGCCCGGTTGAGACGGATGAACTCTGGAGGACACGAGCGCATGAGCTGGTCGACAGATCCGGTTGTCATCACGGTGGCGCCCACAGGGGCGGAAGTAACCAGGGAGCAGAACCCTCACCTGCCCATCACACCCGAGGAGATCGCCGATGAAGTAGGCCGTTCGGCTGAGGAAGGCGCCTCGGTGGTTCACATCCACGCGCGATCGGAGGACGGGCGGCCCACGACCGACCCTGACGTGCTGCGGCGCATCGCTGGCCTGATCCGGGAGCGGTGCGATGTCGTGATCGGGATGTCCACGGGTGCCCAGGTAGGCATGCGCCACGAGGAGCGTATCCGGGTGCTCGATGCCGAGCCCGAGATCGCCAGCCTCAACTGTGGCAGCCTGAATTTCGGCGACGAGATCTTCGACAACGACCCGGCCCTCATCGAGGCGCTGGCCAAGCGCATGCAGGCCGACGGCATCCGGCCCGAGCTGGAAACCTATGCCCTGGGGATGCCCGCCACTGTCGCCCCCCTGGTGGACCAGGGGCTGCTCGGCGAACCGCCGCTGTACAACTTCGTGATGGGAGTACGCGGCGGGATCCGGGCGACCCCTGAGAACCTGCTGGCCATGCTGCACAACCGCCCCCGGCCCGGCCACTGGACGGTGACCGGGATCGGGCGTGACCAGCTGCCGCTGACAACGCTCGCCTGTGCCATGGGCGGGCACATGCGGGTCGGATTCGAAGACAACGTCTACTACCGGAAGGGCCAGCTGGCCACCTCGAATGCGGAACTGGTCGCCCGGGCACGGCGGCTGGCAGAGGAACTGGGGCGCCCAGTCGCCACTCCGGACCAGGCCCGGCGCATCCTGGGGGTCACCGGTGGCTGACCGCGACTCCCTCGATGTCAGGACGGACGGCCCGGTTGCCGTCCTCACGTTCCGGCGCCCGGAGGTCCTGAACGCGCTAGACCAGGAACTGCTGACGAGCCTGCTGGGCACCCTCCCCGCGGTCACGGCCGATGGCTCGGTCCGGGCCATCGTGCTGACCGGAGCCGGGCGCGCTTTCATGGCCGGAGCGGACGTGCGCTCAATGGCTGCGGCGCCGTTGCCGGAATTCCGCCATTTCGTCGAGGACATCCAGCAGCTGACCCGGGTCATCCAGGCGAGTCCCATCCCCGTGATCGCCGCAGTGAACGGGGTTGCCGTCGGCGCAGGCTGCGAGATCGCCTGCGCCTGCGACATCCGGATTGCGTCCCATGCCGCCATGTTCGGGTTCCCCGAGGCCCGGATCGGCCTGGTGGTCACCAGCGGCGCGAGCTGGCTGCTGCCACGGCTGGTAGGCCGCGGGTGGGCCAGGCGGATGCTCTTCACAGGCGACCTCCTGGAGGCGGCCGAGGCACACCGCATCGGCCTGGCCGACCAGGTATGCGAGCCGGATGAGCTACTCGCGGCGGCGATGGCGCTGGGCTATCGCCTGGCCGGGAGTGAGCCGCTGGCGGTCCGGCTGTCTCGCTCGCTCCTGGACGCAGCGGAGGAGGAGTCCCTGGAGTCGGCACTCCGCCATGAGGTCGAGGCGATCCTGTCCTGTCTCTCCGGGGGCCAGGCCCGGGAGGGCCTGCGGGCGTTCCTCGAGAAGCGGCAGCCCGGCTACCGGACCGTGGCCGCCGGGGAAGAGGCGCTGCGGTGAAGGCACTGATCGGCGTGACGTCCATCCCCCGCCGGGCGCGCACAGGGTTCGGGGCGGTACTTGCCCACGAGACGATTCCCGAGATGTACCTGGATCTGGTGCGCTGGGCAGGAGCGATCCCGGTGATCCTGCCGGTACATGCGGACTTCGAGCCGGATGCGGTGGAGCGCCTCGACGGCGTGCTTCTCACCGGTGGCGGGGATGTCGATCCGGCCGCGTACCAGCAGGAACGTGCTCCCGCGACGGACGGGGTTGACCGCCGGCGCGACCGCTTCGAGCTTGACCTGGCCCGCGCCGCGGCCAGTCGCGACGTTCCGGTGCTGGCGATCTGCCGCGGTATGCAGGTGCTGAATGTGGCGCTGGGCGGAACGCTGGTCCAGGACATCGCGGCCGAGGTGCCGGGCGCCGCCGCGCACTGGGTCCCGGAGCGGTGGAACGATGCCATCCATCCGGTCCGGTTCGAGCCCGGGAGCCTCCTCGCGCGCTTGCTGGGCGGGGAAATCACCGTCAACTCCATGCACCACCAGGCGCTCGACCAGCTAGGGGACGGTCTGGCCGCGGCTGGCCGGTCCCCCGACGGGCTGGTAGAGGCGGTCGAGATGCCCGGGCGCCATTTCCTCGTCGGAATCCAGTGGCATCCGGAGTGCCTCGGCTCCGGCCACGCCAGCTTCCGGCTGTTCCAGTCCTTTGCCGATGCCGCACGGGAGGTCGCAGCGTGACCGATGGTCCGGGCCGCAGGCCCGCGCTCTGCTACATCGATGTCGGAGGAACCTTCACCGACGCATTCGTGGTGGACGCCGAGGGTGACTATGTCACTGGCAAGGCGCCCTCCACGCATGGCGACCTGGCCCGGGGTTTCTTCGGAGCTATCGAGGCCGCGTGCGCCGGCTGGGGGATGGGCGTGGAGGATGTCCTGCCGAGCCTGCGGGTGCTGGGGTACGGGTCGACAGCCGTGCTGAACGCCATCCTTACCAGGTCCGGGCGGACTCCGGGCCTCATCACGACCAAGGGATTCGAGGACATCCTGCTCATGGAGCGGGGAAAGCAGACCTGGATCGACCTGGACCGGGCCGCCCGGCTGCACCCTGTGACCCACCGGCACAACCCACCATTGGTCCCGAGGCCGCTGGTGCACGGCGTGACCGGCCGGATCGACAGCCTGGGACGCGAGGTCATCCCGCTGTATGAGGACGAGGTCGCGGCAGCTGCGGCGGCACTGCTTGACGCGGGAGTCAACGCGGTCGTGGTCTGCCTGCTCTGGTCATTCCTGAACCCGGAACATGAGCGGCGGGCAGCCGGGATCGTGGCCGAGGTGGCCCGGGAGCGGGGAAGCGAGGTCCGCGTGGTCGCCTCCGTGGACGTCTCCGCAGTGATCAGGGAACTGCCCCGGATGAACGCGGCCATCCTGGAGGCCTATACCGGCGACATCGCCCGCGGCGCCTTCCGTGACATGCAGTCCCGGCTGGAAGAGCGCGGGTTCCGCGGGCAGCTGCAAATCATGCAGTCGGCCGGCGGCCTGGCACCCGCGGTGCACATCAAGGCGGTCGACACCGTCCAGTCCGGCCCCGTGGGCGGCGTCATCGGGGGCCGCTACATCGGGGAGATCTACGGCTTCAACAACCTGATCACCACCGACGTCGGCGGCACGAGCTTCGACGTGGGCTTGGTGTCGGGCGGGTTCGTGAACGTGAACCGGGAACCGTCAGTGGCCAGAATGCTCCTGGGCATCCCCATGGTCGAGATTCTCTCGATCGGCACCGGAGGCGGGACCATCGCCCGGATCGACCCGCTCACGCAGCGGCTGGAGATCGGCCCGCAGTCAGCGGGGTCCGAACCGGGGCCGGTCTGCTATGGCCGCGGCGGCGCGGAGCCTACCGTCACCGACGCCGACCTGGTGCTCGGGTACCTCGACCCGGCCTATTTCATTGGGGGGCGGATCACGCTGAATTCGGCGTCCGCTCGGCAGGCCATCGAGGATCGCATCGCGGGGCCGCTAGGGATGGGCGTGGAAGAGGCGGCCGCGGGCATCCGGGCCATCGCCGACGCGAACATGCGCGACGCCATCTCCGGTCTCATCGCCACCCGGGGGTTCGACCTCTCCGACTATCACCTGCTCGCCTTCGGCGGTGCCGGGCCTTCCCACGTGGCCGGGTACACAGAGGGACTCAAGCTGGCCGGCGTCATGGTGTTTCCGTTCTCCGCCGTGTTCTCGGCGTTCGGTGCCGCGTCGGCCGACTACGAGCACCACTACACACGGGCGGTGAACATCATCGTGCCGCCGGATGCCTCCGATGAGATGAAGCTTGAGCTTGGCGGGAAGATCACCCAGGTCTGGGACGAACTGCGCGGGCACGGGCTGGCGCAGATGGAAAGCGAGGGCTTCGACCCGTCCGCGGTGCACTTCCGGCCGCTGGCCATGATCCGCTATGGGCGCCAGCTCAACGACCTTATCGTCACCTCGCCAGCCGGCCGGCTCACCACGGCAGCCGACTGGGACCGGCTCATCGGGACGTTCGAAGAGCTCTACGAACGCATCTACGCCATCGCCGCGAAGTACCCGCAGGCGGGCTTCGAGATGCTCGAGGTCGGAATGGTGGCCTACACGGAGAAGATCCGCCCCAAGCTGCGCGCGGAGCCACTCGGCCAGCGCGTACCCCCCGAGGATGCTGCGAAGGGAACCCGGCGGGCCTGGTTTGGCGGCGACTGGCGGGACACACGGGTGTTCGAGCTGGCGCGGCTGGGTCCCGGCAACGAGCTGGCGGGCCCGGTCATCGTTGAGGACCCGACCACGACGCTGGTGGTGCCACCCGGCCGGCGCATCCGCCTGGATGAGTACCGGACGATCTGGATGGAGGAGGAGCGGTGACGCCACTGCAGGAACAGCTTCGCGAGCGCGACCGCCGCGTGACCGAACTGGGACGGTATGAGGAGAAGCTCGAACTGAAGGAAGGCGATCCGATCCGCTTCGAGCTGCTGTACTCGAAAATCGTCCAGTCGGTCACCAGCGCACACGAGGTAGCCCGCCTGGTATCAGCCTCCCCGATGAGCCGCGAGCTTGGGGAGATCATCTTCGGCTTGTACACGCCGGAGGGCGACGCGGTGGCCCTGTCGCGCGGGCTGCTGATCCACGTGCACACCATGAGCCGGATGATCAAATGGATGATCGAGCAAGGCTACGAGGACGACCCGGGCTTCGCAGAGGGTGATTACTACTTCAACAACGACCCCTATATCGGCGGGGCACATTGCCCGGACCAGATGATCGTCACCCCGATCTGGTGGGAAGGCGACCTGGTGGGATGGGCCGGCGGGCTCCAGCACCCACCCGGGCACCGGGGCCCGGGGGCCGGGGGCGGGCCTGGTGCGGTGGGGTGGGGCGCATACGCCGGTAGCTCGCTGAAAGCGTAAGGGAGACGGCGCGTGGACTTCGCACGAACCAACGGTGAATGTCCCATGCGATATGCCACCGTCCGGCGTTAAACCAGCGGCCTAAAGGGGACGCAGCGGCACGCTCCTGCGGCTCGGGAGTGGCGGGAGGTACATGGGATCTGACGCAATCAGGCTTCGCATGATTCAGACTCCGGCGCGGGAAACGGTATTGTTC
>OFGU01000089.1_pt1 | contig 11730 bp, 11 predicted proteins | sample 1521841 | NCBI WGS metagenome assembly OFGU01 (sample SAMEA2553413, study PRJEB24118) | soil metagenome
CGATCAGGTCGACCTCGAGATTGACCCTGGCGCCGGGCGCGAGGCGCGCAAGGGTGGTCACCGCCAGGGTGTGCGGGATCAGGTTGATGTCGAACGTATCGCCTTCGACCCGGTTCACGGTCAGGCTCACGCCGTCGACGCAGATCGAGCCCTTGCGCGCGACATACTTCGCCAGCCCGGTCGGCGCGCGCCGCCGCAGCAGCACCTACCCGCCGGCCGGGTGCAAGGCCAGCACTTTGACCACCCCCGCGGCGACTCCCTGGGACGGGTAGGAAGGTCCGCACGGGGCCACCGCCGCTGCCTCGTTGGCTGCCTGGCCTACCGCCTTCAGCTGCCGCCAAGCCTTGATGAACTTCATTTCTGGCCCATCCAGCTGACCTGGCATGCCCTGAGCTGGCCAGCTCTGGTGATGTGCTTTTCTGACCGGGCACCCATTCAAACAGGGACAATGGCACACCACAATCCATTGGGGCTTTGGACCGCCCCGGTGATCTCGGAGGCTCTGATCCTTGGAGGCCAAGGCCGGTCTGGGTGAAGGCGGCGGCGCCGTGCGTGGATGCCGCCGTGCTGGCATGGGCGCCTGGACCCGGTTGGCACTGGCGGCCGATGCAGTCGGTCACGCTGCGCGGTCATGATCGAGTCCGTCAGGGCCGGCATGCCGGCGCCGCAGGCTCCAACCGCCGTGGTGTGGTCGGCAACGTCGCACGGACGGACAGCACTGCCGGACGCTCAGCGATCTTGATGGCCCTCATCGCGGCTGATGAGAGCGTGCTGGAATTCCTCGTGGTATCAAATCCGGTCTGTGTCAGCCGCTGTGTACGTGATAGGCCCCGCCATGGTCTGTGAGGTATCGCTGGCCGACTGCTTCGGCTTCCGCTCGTGTGGCGTACCCCATCGTCCGGCCGATCTCCACAGCGCGCCCGTCAGGACGCGTCCAGGTAACACCCCACGGGCCGCCTTGTGATCCGGTCAGGCGCCGGCTGACTTCGTCGGCAACGGCGTTGCGCAGGCCGGCCGCTCCGGCGCCGGCTGATGGCAGGTGAGCCTGCCGGAAGTAATCGTCGGTGTCCACACTGTCGTCGAGCTCGTCCCACGTAGAAACGTCGCGGGGAACTTGCCCGCTATCTTGATCCTCCTTGATCATGGCCAGGATGGTGTCGGCGTAGCGCTGCACGTCTTCGGTATTCGTCATGAGCCTGCCTCCTTGTGCTGCCGCCACCGGCGGTGACCATGCGCGCCGGGCACGTGCGCACCGCGCGGCAGGCTGGCTGCAGGCCCTTCACGCCCGCCGGGGCCAAAGGAGAGCATGGGCCTGCTCACCGTGCCGCCTGCCTCCATCCGCCCCCCGGCCCGGCCACCCGCTCTAACGCGGTACCTGAGCATGGCCTACTGTTACGCGGGCCGCAGAGCCGGTGACAGGGCATTACGGCCCGGCGCCTGCGGGACGTCGGTCACCGCTGCTGGTGCCTTACCCTGCCATCGCCAAGGCTGGCCAGACACCCGCCGCCTTCAGGATCTCACCTTCGCCCGGCGCAGCTCGCGGTTTTCCCGTTCCAGCTCCGCGATCCGCTGCTTATCCGCAGTGGCAGTGCCGGGCCGCTGCCCCTCATCGACTTCTGCCTGCGCAACCCAGTTGCGCAATGTCCCCTTGTTGAGACCCAGCCGCTCGGCCACCCGCGCGATCGAGCCACGCGGGTTGTCTGTCTCCGCCCGCACCTCGATGACAATTTTCACTGCCCGTTCCCGCAGCTCAGCGGGATGCGGTTTCCCGGATACCATGAGCCCCAACCTTCCCAGAGGTCACGGCCTCCAAGGAACCCGGGACGGTCCACTAGGTTGTGCGGCTGGGTTCACGCCAGGCTGCGAGGATTCGGTCTATGGCGGGCCGTACCTGGTCGCGGGCGGCGTCGCGGGTCTCATCCGCGCTAGCGCGCCGCACCGGTCGCGTTCGCGGCGCAGCATCCGGGCGTCCTCGTCGGACAGGCGCTGCTGCCCGGCATCTGCGAGGGCCGGGTCCTCCACCAGGACGCCTTGCCGCCCGTACCGCTTCCGGCTGCGGCTCCAGCGCACAACCACCGCCGACAGGCTGCTCGTCCGCATGGCGCGGCGGGTCAGAGCGGGGTCACCGGCCGAGAGGAACACCAGGTGGTCCAGGTCGGCACAGGGCAGGCCGAGCGGGCCTGCGTCGTCCATCCTCAGCAGATCGCCGGCCCGGCCGCACCCGGCGCACGCCCAGTCCCTGATTGGCTGGATGACCACTGGTCCGGGAGATTTTTCGCGCTGCGGCATGCAGACTCACTTCCTGGGCGCCGGGCACAGCCTGCGTGGCCCGCAATACTGTTACCCAGCAGAGTCAGCCAATTTCCAGGCTTCGCATCACCGAGGTGGCTTCACAGTCGGCGCGGGACGGGGCGGACAGGTTTGCTGGTCCTGGTGTCGCCTTTCGGGGTTGCGAGTTGACGCTCCAGGCTTGTGAACGCATCGATGATCGCTGGGGCTTCGAAAGCGCGGTTCCTCTTGCCGGCGTTCACTTGCCTCAGGATCTCTGCGTTGAGTAGCCGCTCGATGGCCTCGTTGGCCTGCGGGAAACTTCGGCCGATCAGTTCCGCGGCACTTTTTGCGGTGATGACAGGGGCGCCAATCAGGGAGCGCAGCAGGAGGTCGGTCGCAGACTGTGCACGGATCCGGCCGAGGCGCTCGCGCCACTCTGTTTCGATTTCCTGGGCTCGGCGTTCGAACGAACTGGCGTCACTCACGGCGCGACTGCACGCACCTGCAAACCTTGCGATCCACAGGTTGATGCCCTGGTGGGCCTCTCGTGAGTCGGCCCTTCCCTGGTAACGGCTGGCGGTCAGCCCACCGACGTAGTCACCGGCCCAAGTGGCCAGGACCAGCGAGACTGGCGGCAGAATGCGCTGGGCCAGGCCGCGGCGGCGCAGGACGAAGTGGATGAGTGCCCGGCCCGTCCGGCCGTTGCCATCGACAAAGGGGTGGATGGTCTCGAACTGGGCGTGGGCGAGCGCGGCCTGCGCCACGGCGGGCAGCGAGTCATCGCTGCAGAACCTGCAAAGATCGTCGAGAAGGCCGGCGACAAGTTCTGGGGGCGGCGGAACGAAAGCCGCAGAGCAAGGGCTGTAATCGCTCCCTCCTATCCAGTTCTGGACTGTGCGGATCCGCCCGGCATGTTCCTCCAGCCGGGTCCCGCTGAGCAGTCTCCGGTGGAAAGCGAGCAGATGATCGAGAGTGATGGGAACCCCGGGCACGATGCCGCTGATTGCTGTGGCCATTGCATCGATGTTGGCCAGGATCTCACTCGCAGTGACATCGGATGGCTGCTCCCCAAGTTGCTGAGCAACTTCGGCGCGGAGGAGGCGCCGGGGGCCGACCTCCAGGCCCTCGATGCGAGATGAGGCGATCGACTCCGCGCGGAGCAGGATGCGGGCGAGGGCTTCAGTATCAACGAGCGCGGCCGCCTTCACGTCGTAGCGCGCTATCGCAGTCTCAGCGTCGCTGACGTCGGCCGCAACGTCTCCGTCGAATACGATCCGGCGGCCCATGAGGGGATCAGGGACGTAGGCTTCGTAGTCGCACGGCAGGCGGTCTCTACGAGTTTGGGCAAGCGGGTTGCTAGCCCAGACTCGGCGGATAACCCGAGACACCGGAACTCCTTGTTTAGGAATACTGCGCAACCCTAAACAAAGTCTCCACGATCCTAAGGCTTGCGTCAACCGTCGCCGACGGCGCAACCCACCGCCAACGCCTGCTGGCACGTGGCTGTGCTGATGTCGCTGGACAGCGCTACGGCAGGCGCCTGGGCGAGGCGACCCCGCCACATGAACTCACCCTCACAGGCTATGAACGGGTTTGCAGTGCCGACGACCCGGACACCTTGACCTTGCGGAACAACCTCGCAGCCCGCTCACCAGGCGGCAGAGCGCCCTGGCGAGGGGATCCCGCTCTTGGACACACTCTCGCCGACTATGAACGGTCCCTGGGCAGTGACCACCCCCGATAACTACGTACACGCCGAGCAACCTTGCGGTCGCCCCGGCCTTCGAGCACTGAGTCGGAGATGGCGATGTGCCCCCTGCAGCAAGGTCAAATTGAGGGGCAAACTGCGCTTGCGTGGGCCTGTCTGGCGCTTGCGGGTGCTGGTCTGTGCTCGTGTTCTGCCTGGTCACGCCCTCTACCAGCGAGAACAGAACCGTGCGGCGGTTCATGGTAAGGAGAAGGTCTACGGTTCGATTCCGTAAGGGGGCTCTGCAGGTCAGGAGCAATTTTCGTATGTGTATCCGGTGACCTCTTCTGGTGCCTGGCCTGTGGTGATAGAAGGTCTGCGGTTCGGTCCGCCTCGCAGGACCGCAGGTCAGCGGTGGTTTAGAGGCGTCAGGGCCGAAGGTCTGTAGTGCCCTGAGGGGCACTTTGAGGGCAAGATCGCATCTTGGCCGCTTCCGGGAGCGGCGCCGCGAAGGCTGTCCACGCGAAAATGAGCCCTGGCAGGCTGGGCATCGCGAGCGAGCACAGCCATACTGGTTCGCGGGCCTGCGCGGCGGTCAGCATCGCCTCGGACAGCACCGCGTGCTGTCAGCCAGTTCAGGAAACCAGGGCACCGCCGCCGGAGTCAGCGCGGATGAGCGCCCTGCGACGCATGTCAAGGGACATCAGGTTCTCGTGGCCGTCGTCAGACGCAGCCGACCGGACAATTGCGTGAGCGCCAGTCGCATGGCTCGATGTAGTCGGCGGCCGTCGAGGCGTCCTTGGAGGACCTGGTTCCGGCGGCGGTCGAAGCAATCTGGCAGCAGGTGCGCGCCTACGTCGGCAACTCCTGTGGACCGTCGGTTGTCCGGGTGCTATCCATCAGCATCTCGCCAGGTTGCGTTTCACTGCGCGTTCTCCGGGGCGGGTCGTGCTGACTTGCAGAGTGACGTGAGTGCGGAGGGCTCGCCAACGGGATGCCCGCACCGGGTTCGCTGGCGGCGCCAACGGTGACAGGTGCGTCCGGTCCAGGTGGTCACAATCCAGCAAATATCACGGACCGTAAGGACAGATGCGACAGAGCGTAGATCAGCCTGCTGCATCCTTGACGGTCCGTATCCAGTCAGCCATACTCTCCTAGCAAGAATAGTTCTCGCTTAGTGATACTCGTGGTTCACGAGCCCTCTCCGTCCTGGCTGGGCAGGGTGTCGTCGCGCGGTGCTCTGCGGAAGGGTCCACTTATGCCTGATGCCCCTCTTCTCACCGATCCGGGGGGTTCGGAACCGTCTCGTGTCGATGCCGATTCCCCGGTCCCGACAGGTACACCTTCCGTGCAAGCAGGGCTTCGCGGTTCACGCCACCGGCTATTTGTCTACCGCTACGCAGTGGTGATCGTCCTCATTCTTTTTGTCATTGGATTTTCGCTTGGCCTTCCGCGGACCTTCTTCACCACAGGCAACTTTGTCACGATCCTCAGCTCTCAAGCGGTCCTCCTCATTCTCGCCCTCGGCCTCACGTTCCCGCTGATAACCGGTGAGTTCGACCTCTCCGTCGCCGCGATGCTAGGTTTCGGCGCTGTCCTGCTAGCCGCATTGGCGGGGATATATCACTGGCCTGGCTGGGCGGCGATCATCACGGTTCTCGCCATTGGTGCACTGGTTGGCGTGGTCAACGCTTTCTTCACGGTTCACCTCGGAGTCAATGCGTTCATCGTGACCCTGGGCACAGGCACAGTGCTGACCGGGTTGACCCTCCTCGTCTCCGGTGGCCAGATCCTCAACGGGGTGCCAAATGGAGTCCAGTCTTTCGCTACCCATAAGCTGCTCGGGCTGCCCCTGCCGGTATGGCTTGCCCTCGTTTTCGCGCTGGTGCTCTGGTGGATGTACGAACAGACTCCGCTGGGCCGTTATCTCTACTTTGTCGGCGAAGGCAGGGAGGTCGCGCGTCTCGCCGGGCTGCCAGTGAAGCGGCTTAGGTTCTTCGCGTTCGTTGGCGCTGGCTTCGTCAGTTCCAGTTGCGGGATCCTGGCGGCGGGCCAGTTTGGCTCGGGCGATCCCTCCGTTGGCGGTAGCTACCTGCTCCCAGCTTACGCCGCAGTATTTCTTGGCGCAGCGACGATAAAGCCGGGAAGATTCAATGTGTGGGGCACTGTGATTGCCCTGTACATGCTCGTCACCGGCGTTACCGGCCTGGAACTCATGGGTGTCTCTTCTTGGGTGGAACAGGTCTTCAATGGTGCCGCTCTGGTGATAGCTGTCACCTTCGCCCGCCTTGTGGCCAGGGACCAGGCGGCTCGCTAGCGAGCGGCTATGAGTCAATCGGATACATAAAGGCCCGAAACATGACACCAGAATGGAGATCGAGAATGCTAAAGACTAGACGGATAGGTAGCGGCTCACGGATGCACGGGTGGGTTGCTCCTGCCTTCACCGCGCTGACGCTGGCCGTCACGCTTGCTGCCTCGTCATGCGGCAGCAGTTCATCGGGATCCTCCTCAGCAAGCTCGTCGCCGTCCAGCGTCAAGGGTGTCGCGCAAGCCACTGCGGCCGTTGCGGCTGCAGAGAAGATGCCCGCATTTACCGCTCCGGGAGCCCCCGTCGACATGGCGAAGCTGCGCGGTAAGAGTGTTTGGATAATAACATCGTCACTGGCAATTCCTTTCGTCGCGAGCATCGCGCATGGAGCTCAGCAGGCGGCACAGGTCGCCGGCTGGAACGTTCATCTGGTAGACGGCCAGGGGGTTGTCTCGAACTGGAGCAAAGCGCTCGAGGAGGCCGTCGCAGAGCACGCAGCCGGGGTCATCTCGATCGCAGCCTCACCAGAGGTCATGAAGTCAGCGATGGCCCAGGCGCGTGCTGCGGGCATACCGGTCGTCGATGTCCTGACCGCAGATCAAAGCAGCCCGCTTGTTGCCGGCACCTTCGCCCACGTGAGCATCTCCTTCTACCACTCGGGCCAACTGCAGGCGGACTATGTCATTGCCCACTCCAACGGCAACGCGCACGTTCTCATGTTCGGGGACAACGAATTCCCGGGCGAGGTCACCCGCATCCAAGGCATGGAGCAGCAGTTCCGTTCCCTCTGCCCGAAGTGCACCTATACGTTCCAGGACACCCAGGTGGGCTCGCTCACGACGGCACTCCCGGGACTCACCCAGACGCTGCTCCGGCGTAGCCCGGACATCAACTGGGTGCTGCCGACGTACGACGCGCAAGCCCTCTACATTGTTCCGGCGATGAAGAGCATGGGCAGCTCGGCCAAGGTTGTCTCGTCCGACGCGGTGCCGTCCAACCTGGACTGGGTCGCCGCGCAGAATGTCGAGATCGCCGACGTGGGTGAGCCTGATGTCTGGTCCGGATGGGCGGCGGTCGACGAGATGGGGCGGGCACTGCTGAAGATGGCGCCGGTGAATCCGAACATTCCGCTGCGCATGTTCGTGCCTACCAACCTCAGTGGGCTGTCGACGTCCAACGAAGACCAGCTCTGGGGTGGCAGCTATGTGAACGCATACAAGCATCTGTGGGGACTGGGTTAGCAGATCCTAGCAGCGTGAAGCGAGGGAATTCCGGCCGTGGAAGCTCTGATGAGCGAAGAGGTTGAACCCGCCCTTGATGTCCGGGGGCTCGTCAAGACCTTTTCCGGAGTGCTCGCGCTTCGCGGTGCAGACCTGAGCATCAGACCCGGTGAGATCCACGGTCTGATCGGGCAAAACGGCTCTGGGAAGTCTACCCTTATCAAGGTTCTCTCAGGTTTTCACGCACCGGACCGCGGGGAGGTGCGGGTGCATGGCGATGTGCTGCACCTCCCCGTCCGTCCGGCCGACGCCGCCCGCTACCGGCTCAGTTTCATGCATCAGGAACTCAGCCTTGCCGGAGGCATGTCGGTTCTTGAGAATCTCCGCCTTGGTCGATTCAAAACCGGCCTGGGATGGAAGATCCACTGGAAGGAAGAATCGGCCCGGGTCTCCCAGATGCTGGCCGAATTCGGCATAGATGTCGATCCCCATATAGCGGTTGATAAGCTTCCGCAGGCTGAACGGGCGCTAGTCGGTTTCCTGCGGGCGTATCACCAGCTCGATGGCGAGCGCGGGCTGCTGGTGCTCGACGAGCCAACCAGCTCTCTGCCGCGGCCCGCCGTCAGCCGGCTGTTCGATGCTATGAGGGTGGTCAGGCGACACGGCACGGCAGTGTTGTTCGTCAGCCATCGCATTGAGGAAGTCATGGAGATAACCGATCGCGTGACAGTGCTCCGGGACGGGGCGAGCGTTGGGACGCTGGTCACGCGTGACAGCTCCGAAGACCGGCTCGTCGCTCTCCTTCTTGGGGCCGAGCTTGGCCGGATGTACCCAACCCGGGTCAAGGCCTCTGACCGGGCGGTCATGACGGTGAACCACATCCGGGGCTCCGTTGTCCGTGACTTCTCCCTCGAACTCCATAGAGGGGAAATTGTCGGGGCCACCGGACTAGTCGGGATGGGCCACGACGAGATTCCCTATCTGATGTATGGGGCACAGCCGTTGCTTGGCGGCCGAATGCTGATCGGCGGCGAGGACCTGGGTGTGCCGACCCCCGGCCGCATGCGTGGACACGGGGTGTGCCTGGTCCCAGCCGACCGGGCACGGTCAAGCGGCGTGCCGCGCGCGACGCTCATGGAGAACGTGACCCTGCCGGCGCTGGGGCAGTTCTTTCATCGGGGCTACGTTCACCACGGCCGGGAGCGATCTTTCGTGCAGGCACTCCTCGGCCGCTTCGATGTCCGGCCTGCACAGCCGGCCGCGCTTCTCGGCACCTTGAGCGGCGGCAATCAGCAGAAGACGCTGCTAGCGAAGTGGCTTCAGCTGCAGCCGCGAGTGCTGCTCCTGCACGAGCCGACCCAGGGCGTGGACATCGGGGCGAGACGGGATATCTTCGCCGTCCTGCGGGAGATCGCGGCGTCTGGGACCGCGATATTTATCGCCTCGGCAGAATACGAAGACCTCGCGAACATCTGTCATGCGGTGGCGGTACTACGAAGCGGCCGCCTTGTTACCTGGCTGAGAGGTGAGGATCTCACGGAACAACGGATCGCTGAGCAATGCTTCCGTCCCGTGGGGGAATCAGGGGGCGCGGGGCCAGGGCACGATGAGGAGGAGGAGTAGGTGCGGAAGGACGGGGTTGGGGCGTGCTCGGCGACAGTGATTTTCGTCCCTGGTGAGAAAGGATGAGCACGTCAGCAGCGAGAACGCTGGATCTGATGGCCTTTGTCGCCGCCAGCGAGCGCCCACTGGGTCTCATGGAACTGGTGGAGCAATCCGGCCTCGACAAGAGCACGGCGGGCCGGCTTCTGTCGTTCCTTGTGCAGCGTGGTTTTCTCAACAGAGACCCGGTGACCAAGAGGTATACGGTAGGCCCGGCCTTTATAGCGCTGGGCGCGGCTGCGCTGAACCGCTGGGAACTCAAGGCAAACGCGGCAGCTCATTTGCGGCGGCTGTGCGAGGTGACGGGAGAGACCAGCAGCCTGCACTTGCGGGTCGGTGATGAAAGAATTTGCGTCGCCGGCGTGGAGAGCTCGCACCCGGTCCGGCGTGTGCTGACTATCGGCGAGCGCGTCCCGCTGCACGCCAGCCCGACAGGCAAGGTGATTCTAGCCTTCCTTGACGAGAATGAGGCAAAGGGGCCACTCGCGGCAGCACGTGCCGCGGGAATTGACGTGCTTGTCCTGGAGAGGACGCTCGCGCGAATCCGGGAACAACGTCACATGATCGGGGTTGGGGACCGGACCCCGGGGGTTGGCGCCGTGTCCGTGCCGCTATTCGAGCAGGATGGCACTCCCGTCGCATCTCTGACGATCGCGGGACCCGCCGATCGCTGGACGCCATCCCGGATGGAGGAGTGCCTGCCTTTGCTGAGGGCCGCTGCCGAACAGATATGTATCGCACCGGGGGTGCGTACCATATGAGCAGTTTCCTTCCAGCCATGCTCTACGTGCCAGGCGACGATGAACATAAATTGGGGAAGATACCACAGATCGCGGCTCCTGCTTTCATTCTGGACCTGGAGGATGCGGTAGCGCTCTCGTCGAAAGCCAAGGCGAGGCAACTGGTGCGGGGCGTCCTGGAGCGTGCCGGGGAAAACCTTGTCCTGTGGGTTCGCATCAACAGGGTTGACTCGGGATTCCTCCTGGACGATCTGGAGGCGATCGTAGGGCCCGGACTGGACGGGATCGTCATCCCCAAGGTCGAAAGCTCTCATGATACGTCCATCGTCGACAGCATCCTCGGTGTGCTGGAGCGGCGCTCTGGATTGGCTGCGGAAACGATACGGACCAGCGCAACGATTGAAACGGCGCGGGGGCTGGCCAATCTGCGGGATGTTGCGCAGTCAAGCCCCCGCCTGGGCTTCCTCAGTTTCGGCCCGGGTGACCTCAGCCTCGATCTGCATCTTGACTGGACAGCCGAGAGCGGGATCGAGAACCCGACAATGACTGCGGCGAAGACACAAGTGGTGATCGAATCCCGGAGCGCAGGTCTGGCACAACCTCACGATGGGGTCTTCCCGCACCTCGGCAAGGCAGAACAGCTTCGGGCAGAGGCACTCTTTGCACGGTCCCTGGGATTCGGCGGGAAGCACGCCATACACCCCGATCAGGTCAAGATCATATGTTGCGCGTTCCGCCCGTCTCAGTCGGAAGTGGCCGAGGCACAGGCGCAGTTGGCGGCCTTCGAGGCTTCCGAGCAGGCCGGGGAAGCCCGGGTCCGGGTAGCAGGCAAGTTCGTGGACTATCCCGTGGCGGAACGCGCGCGGCGGGTCCTTGCCGCCGCGGCACAGTGGCCTGATGACGATGAAGACCTGGGAGGGGGCGACCAGCATGCACGCCCATGCTGAGAAGCATCGCGCGCTCGGAGGCGTACGTGTTCTCGATCTCTCGTCGCTCTACGCGGCACCGCTGGTTTCAACAAACCTGGCGGACTTCGGCGCCGATGTGATCAAGGTAGAGCACCCGCGAGGGGACGACGCCAGACGGTGGGGACTCAGCAGGGACGGCGTGCCCCTATGGTGGCGGAGCCTGTCACGTAACAAGCGGTTGCTGACCCTGGATCTGAACGACGCAGGCGCACGGAGTATTATCCGGCAACTGGTCGCCGACGCGGACGTCGTCATCGAGAATTTCCGTCCCGGCAAGATGGAAAGCTGGGGACTGGGGTACGACGAGCTGTCGCTGATCAACCCTAGGGTGATCATGGTACGGCTGAGCGGGTTCGGGCAGACGGGACCACGCCGGATGCAGCCAGGCTTCGGACCGCTCGCGGAAGCCTATTCGGGGTTTGCCCCCGTGGCGGGCCAGGAGGATGGGCCACCGACTCTCCCGCCGTTTGGGCTGGCCGATGGCGTCGCAGGACTTACCGCGACTTTCGCAACCTTGATCGCGCTCTATTGGCGTGACGCCAATAGAGGCGGCGTCGGCCAGGTCATTGACGTCAGCTTGTATGAGCCACTGTTCTGCATCCTTGGACCCCAGATCGCAGAGTATGCGGCACTGGGCGCGGTTCAGCGGCGGGGGGGGGACCGGTCGCCGGGGGCGGCCCCCCCTAAACCGCGCGGGAAAAACGATGGGCATTTGGTTGCGCGGTCCCCCGGAACTCAAGCCCACCCGGGTCGTGTCTTTCCCGCCATCAGGCTGCCCGATCCTGCACCCGAGCCCCCCCTTTCGGTCCCGGCCCGCCCGCGCCCCCCTGTACCCTTGCGTGTTGTGGGGGATCGCCCCGTCGCTTGTGTC
>OFGU01000091.1_pt1 | contig 11698 bp, 14 predicted proteins | sample 1521841 | NCBI WGS metagenome assembly OFGU01 (sample SAMEA2553413, study PRJEB24118) | soil metagenome
GGCATGCTATTTTCCCATTTAGTCTTTCGACTTCCGGTAAGCCATCAGATCCAGAGATAACTCCTCTCATCTCTGCCCGCTAAGCGGGCGATATAGCAGTGCGCCTCATGGCGCACCGAGCGTTTCCAGCATGGCCGTCCGTGGACGCGGCCGGAGATCGATGCGGTGGAGTCGATCGCCGCCGATATCGGCCGGGGGCTGCACCACGCCCGCCTGTACGAGCAGGAAGAGCGCCTCGTGGAGGAGCTGAAGTCGGTCTTCGACATGAGGACCGAGTTCTTTACCACGGTTGCGCATGAGCTCCGGTCGCCGCTGGCCAGCATCGAGGGTTACGTCGAGATGCTCGGCAACGGGGAAGGGGGACCGGTCACCAGCGACCAGCAGCGCATGCTGGCGGCGATCGAGCGTGGCGCGACGCGGCTGCGGAACCTGATCGATGACCTGTTCACCTTGGCGAAGCTGGAGTCGGGCACCGGGACCACGGTGATGGGGCCGGTGGACCTGGCCGGCGTTGTCACCGGGGCCGCCGACGCGGTCCGTCCCTCGGCGGCGGCCGGCGGGCTCGCCCTCCCCTCCTCATGCCCGCCGGGCCTGGCCGTCAACGGCGACGCCAATCAGCTCGACCGGTTGCTGATCAACCTCCTGTCCAACGCCGTGAAGTTCACCCCCGGGGGCGGCCAGGTCTCGGTCACCGCCTCGGCCGGCGGCGGCTGGGCAGTCGTGACCGTCCGCGACAGCGGCATCGGCATCCCCGAGCCGGACCGCGGGCACCTGTTCAGCCGGTTCTTCCGCGCGTCGAACGCGGTCGAGCGGCGCATCCCCGGCACCGGCCTGGGCCTCGCCATCGTCCAGGCAATCACTGTCGGCCACGGCGGCGAGGTGGCCGTGCAATCACAAGAGGGCACGGGAACCACGGTCACCGTGCGGCTCCCGCTGGCCGGATCCGGCCACCAGCCTGCAGAACCGGCTGACCGCCGGTGACCGGCGCCCTCACCGCGCTGAGCGCCACGTGCTCGGCGACCCGCTCGACAGCGGTCCGCAGGCGCCGGAAGTAGGCGGCGCGGCTCAGCGACAGGCGCATCGCCGCATGCTCGTGGCTGGGCGCAGGGTCGAGGTACCCCTTGATCAGCACACTGCGCAGGAGTTTCTCGTTGGCACTGTCCCCGAAGGCGTGCTCCGCCGCGCCGCGCAGCAAGCGCCGGACGGACTCGGCCCGCTCCTGCGGATCGTTGCCCCGCGCGAGCGGGCTGCGCGCGAGTTCATGCGGGACCCGGAAGTTGCGCAGTGCCTCGCGCACAGCCGCCAGTTCCGCGGGTGGCTCCCGGCCGGCCTGGCCCGGCACCGGCTCGGGCGGGGCGGGTAGGCCGAGTTCTGCGTACACAACCCCGCGGAGCGCGGCGAGCAGCCCGCCGGGACCGTAGTCGATCCGGTGGCATTCGACCCGGCGGCCCTCGATCTCAAGGTCCAGTTCCGGCAGGTGCTGGGCACCAAGGGTCTGGGCGAACTCCACCGCGCCCGGATTCCTCGGATTAATAGGCATATAGGCAAAACGCGGGTTGCGCGCGCCCGAACGCAGCACCCCCGCCATCCCGAGCATCGCCTGCACCCCGCCCCCCGGGCCGTCGGTGAAGTCCACCGAATCGTGCCACAGCACCGAGTCACCCAGCCTGGCGTCGCCGCGCGCATGCGCCAGCCACGGTCCCGCCAGCGGGTCCTCGTGGGCGAACGCGGGTGCGGTGGCGGGGCTCATGCACACCAGGTAGCCGCACAGCCGGTCCTCCCGGTCACGCGCGACCGCCACCCGTTCCGGTGACTTCTCAAAGAACCGCCTGGTCAGCTCCCACCACTGCCCGAAACGGCGCTCGGCCAGCAGCTGGGCGACCCGCCCGGCATCGGCTGGCCGCAGGTTGTCGATCCGGTAGCTGATGCTCCCTTCCCAGCCGAACCCCCACCTGATCGCGGGATTCTCGATCAGATGGGCCATGTCGATCACCAGCAGCGGATCACCCTGGCAAGCGCGTTCGTAGAGGTGGTCGATGATCCGGCGGCGCAGTTCGCGCTCCCGCTCCTGGTCGCGATGGCGCAGGTCGGCGCGCAGTGCCTTGCGCACCAGTTCGTGCAGCGTGAGGCCGTCGCCGAGCGGTTCGGTGAACGTGAACGAGCGCAGCCGCTCATAGGCCTGCCCGGGGTCACCGTCGGGGAGGACCGCACGCAGCAGTTCGGCGGTCGTCACCCGCGCGATCGCGGCCACACCGAGCGCTGACAGGCTTACCCCGCCCAGGTCGGATTCGACCAGGCGGTGGATCAGCGACCGGAGGATCTCCGGTCGGTCCATGCCCCCGGCGGGGTTCCAGCCGCCGTCGGAGGCCACCGTGTCCGCCGCCAGGGCGAGCGCCAGCGGTGACCCGCCCGCCCATTCGACAATGGCGGGAGCGCGTTCATCGGTGAGGCCGTGGACTTCGAGCAGCCGCAGCGCATCGCGGGCCGACAGGCCGCCCACCTCGAGCACCGTCGCCACGCGCTCCCAGCCGCCGGCGAACCAGGCCGGATCCGGGGAGCCGCGGCCGGAGATCACGGCCACCGTGCGGTCTGGCAGCGAGGGCAGCAGCCCGGCCCGCAGATAGCCGGCCAGGGCTGTCATGCACTCGAAGGAATCGATCAGCACCAGCGGCCGGGCGCTCTCCCGGACGGTGGCCAGGATGGCTTCCAGGGCGTCCGGGTCGGGCGCCAGTTCGCGGCCGTCAACAGCGAAAACGTCCCCCCCGCCCGCCTCGGCACGCCTGGCCAGTTCGCGCAGCAGCGCGCTCTTGCCGATTCCGCCAGGACCGCAGACGAGCACGACGCTCGCCGGCGGGTCGTCCGCTAGGCAGCGCTCCAGGAACGACAGTTCGCCGGCCCGCCCGACGAACCTGCGGCGGTCACGGTCGGCGACCCGGGCGGCGAGTGTCCGGCCACCCGTCCGCGCGGCACCAGGAAAAGCCTGATGCCCCTTGTCGTTCATGAAATGCCCCTGTCGTCACGAACCCCCCGTTGAGCACCGAATATCGAAGCGTGGCGGCCTGGCCTGGTAATGCCCTCCCACGTACAGGAAAACAACGCGTGACGCTTGGCCGGCAATGCGGGGCGTTCGCCGGAGCGCACCAATCCGAGACTCGGGTGATATTGCGGCTAGTGTCCGCATCCTGCACCCTTGGGCCGAATATGTCCAGCGCTGCTCCAAGGGTGTGGCCGCGTTCGGCTATGACCAGCCGAAGCTGCCCGGGATCGCCTGGCGGCTTTCTCGGCGTCCAGCCGATGGTGCGGGCACAGTTCCCGAACCCGGGGACGGGCGGGCAGTCCCCCATGGGGGGTGGCCGGTTCGGCGCCGGTGGCAGTTAGCCCTAGGGCCCAGCCCCTTCAATGTGGGTGGCGGGTTCAATGCCGACGGGGGCCAGTTCGGCACCCCGCCGCCCAGCCCGGGGCAGGGGCCAGCCTTCCTGAACATCCCGCCGCAGGCGGATTCTCAGTGAACCGGATATTGCCGACGGGTGATGTCCCGGCTGCCAGGGCATAACATCCCACAAGCACGTGACCAGCGGGTTCGTCGTTCTGTCGGCAAGCGGGGAAAGCAGCGATGAGCGGCATGCCGGGCGGTGTTCGAGATGCTGCACTGCCGATCGCCACCGAGAAACTGACCAAGCGGTTCGGCTCGTTCACCGTGCTCGACCGGCTCGACCTGAGGTTCGCCAGGGAGAGGTGCGTCCCGGACATGACAGCCGTCCCCGGCCCGGGACGGCGTCCCGGCCGTCTCGTCTGGTGTCGGGACGGGCCGTCCCGGACGGAGGTGAGCGCTTCACGGCTCGCCCTTCTCGTCGCTCCGCTCAGCCTGGCAGTCCACAAACCGGGGCACGGCCGCGAAACCGCCGCGCCTCCGGTGCCGCGCGGCCTCGTGATGAGGACAAGCTGAACGCCTACGTCAAGGAAGTGGTGGACAGCCTGCCACCGCTGACGGAGGCACAGCGCGACCTGCTCGCGCTGATCTTCCGAGACCGCCAAAAGCGCGCCCGCTGCCCGGCCTTGTCATCAGTCACGCTGTGCGCCGTCTGGCCAGATCACGTGTACCGGTGTGCCGTGCTCGCGGGCGTACGTCACCACGTCGGCGGTTCCACCGGAGGCTCGTGCGGGCTGGCCGTCCCACACCGCGTACAGCTCGGCGGCCCCGTCGATCATGAGATGGCTCGCAGCCATGTGGGATTCGGGGGTTGACTCGGTGAAGGGCAGGCGGCGGACGGCTGTGGCCTGGGCGAGCAGCCTGTCATACTCCGGGTGCGCTTCTGCCGGAAGCCCTGCACGGTACTCGGCGGCCGGGATGATGGCTTCGAGCTTGCCACCGAGGCCGGTGACCGCGCGGGCGAAGATCTGATCAGCGCCGTCCGCGAGGCAGGATAGGCCGGTCACGTCCGGCGCGTGCTCGGCAAGAGCTGTCCGGATGGCCTCGTCGACCAGGTCCGCTGTGGGGCGGGGCAGGCCGCGGTGCCCGGAGATGGCGATGCGGAGCATGCGGGCCGTCACAGCAGGGCTGCCCGGAGCTGGTCATCGAACTCGCGGACGTAGCTGGTCGCGTGGCCGACGTAGTCACGGCGGAACCGCCGTGCTCGCTCGATGACACGCTCCGATGAGTAGGTGACGCCTACCCCGAGCGCTTCGCATCCCAGCCGGAATGCCTCATCGATCCGGTCGCTGTCACGCCTGGCCGTACCGTCCTGGCACGCTGCGGCGGCGACTTCAAGCATGACAAGAGCGCGCTGCTTGGGGGCGGGCTGGGTGGCCGACAGGGACTCAGCGAACGCGGCCAGCGCGTCGGCGGGCCGCGTGAGCCTGACGGCGACCAGTGCCCGGTATCCGGCGAGCTTGGCGTGATCGAAGGGAAACACCCAGGGCCACGGCGGCGGTTCTGACCGCCGGTCCTTATCGATCGTCTTGGCGGCGCGGGCGAGTGCGTGCCCGGCATCCTCGCGGTCACGGCGCGCAGCGGCCAGGCTCAGTGCCTCGATGGCATCAAGCCATGCCCGTGGAGCTGCGTGAGGCGTGGCACCTATCTGGTCGCGGGCCTCCGCGAGCAGGGCAAGCCCGAGTTCGGGATCATCGCCGTCGGTCTCGAACGCGGCCAGGCTGCCGAGCATGTACCCGGCGAGCAGGTCGTGCCCGGCCCGCCGGGCACGGTTGATCGCCATGCGGTAATAGGCCCGCGCGGTGCCGATGTCATACATGTCGGCGTGCAGCCAGGCGGCAAATCCTGCTGCCTCACTGCCCGCAGCGGCCACGTCCGCGGCGAACGGCGTCCTGGCGGCACGCGCGAGCAGCCGGTTGGCCATTTCCACGTGCGCGACGACGCCGCGCGATAGTTCACGGGCGGATGTCGTGGCATCGAGACGGCGCTGTGCGCCCGTGATCGCAGTCAGGGCCGGGGCGGTGGTCTCGTCTACTGCCGCCCGTGTGGGCAGCGGGACAAGGGCCAGCGCCATTGCCTTGCCGAAGTCCCGGCGTTTCGTCGGATCGTCACCTCCCGGATCACCGAACCGGAGTAGGTGAACAGGTACCCCGATCCGGTGCGATATCTCCCGGACCTGGTCCACAGTCAGTACCTGCTGCCTGCGCAGCACGTTCGAGACCCAGCTCTGGGAGTACCCCACCGCCAGGGCAAGCTCCTTCTGCGTCCAGCCGTGCGCTCGCCGGATTTCCTCCAGCAGGGTCGCGAAGTCGCAGCTAGCGAGCGCGGTGGCGACGGCAGGAGAGGACCAGAACTCTGGCGGTAGGTGTCTTGTTTCTGCCTGGCCCATGAGGATAGGTTACGCCACGTCACCACCGGTCACCGTTACCAGCATCGGTAATAGCGCGTCGCTTGTCAGTAATAGCGCGTTCCGGATGGCCCTATCAGCCTTGCACCATCGTCACATGCGGTGCAAGCACTCAATGGATGAAGGCAGGGCAGCCGGGCAAGGCAGACTGCCGGGCGCGCGGCTCCTCGAATTGAGTCCCCCCGCACGTAAGCCTCGCGAGGGGAGACATCCGGCGGGGCCAGTTATGCGTCCGCTGACCGTGACCCAAGGAGACCTGGTGCCCGACGAAGTAGAGAGCCCACCCGGTGTTGATATGGGCGTCGCAAACGTCGCCAGAATGTACGATTACTATCTTGGCGGGAGCGAGAATACCGATGTTGACCGGGAAACAGCCCGGCTCGTACTCGGGGCCGCCCCGGACGTGCCGCTGGCGGCACTGGAGAACCGCGAATTCCTGAAGCACGCTGTCCGCTTTCTCGTCGGTGAGGCCGACATCTCGCAGTTCATTGATATCGGGCCTGGCCTGCCCACGCGGGGCAACCTGCACCAGCTTGTCCGTCAGCACGACCAGCACGCGCGCGTTGTGTACGTAGACAACGACCCGGTCGTGCTCGCGCGGGGCCGGGCCCACATCGATGGCATCCCCGGCGTGATCCTCACCCCGGGGGACCTGCGGGACCCAGACGGCATCCTCGGCAACCCTGAGTTGCGGGGAACCATCGATTTCTGTCAGCCGGCAGCGCTGTGCATGACCCTGGTCCTTCATTTCATCCGGGACGAAGACGACCCGTACCGGATCGTTGGCAGGCTTTGCGAAGCACTATGCCCGGGAAGCTATCTCGTCATCTCTCACGTTACGGGCGAAATCCGGGATCCGGATGCGATGGGCGAGATCGCGGCTATCTACGATCAGGCAACTGCTCCACTTGTAATGCGGACGAAGGATGAGATTGCACGGTTCTTTTCAGGTTTCGAGCTAATCGAGCCCGGCATTGTCTTCCTGTCTCAGTGGCGTCCCGTAACCGAATACTACGCCGGCAGCGGGACACGCTGGGCCTATGCAGGCATCGGGAGAAAGCAAGCCGAATCATCGGCGGATGGGCTGCGCTATCCCGCGACGAGACGGAAAGGATACCCGACGTGAACAACGCCTGCGGCAGCGTTGCTGACGCGGCTAACCGTACCAGGCCAGGTGAGTTGATGCGCCTGGTGGCTGGAGGGCTGGCCGCCAACGGTTTCGATGTCCGCCCGCCCGAGTATGAGGGCGGATGCCGCATGACCATCGGCTGCCACGGTGCACGGTGCACGGTGCACGGTGTCGGTGAGTGACTGGGGGGATGTCGAGTGGGAATGCTGCCCGTGGGCCAGCGACGAGGCAGACCCCAAGCAGATAGCCGACGTGGCTACCGTGCTGCTCACCGGCCGGGCGCAGGATTACCCGCGCCGGGGAAACGGGTACGCGCGCGAGGGCCTCACGTTCAAGGGCATCGTTGGCCTGGAACTGAGGGCCAGGGGATTTGACGTAGACCGGGAGGTCTACGAGGACGCGGACTATTTCGACGCGCGAGCCGAGATCGTGGTGACCAATCCTGGTTCCGGGGAGGACGCGGCGGTCCACGTGGCTGACGACGGCAGCGTCACCTGGATGCGTGACTACTGGGCTGAGGCCGCGATCGTTATCTGGGAGCCGGAATTTCGCGGGTGGATCGCTGATCCCGCGACAGTCGCGGGCACCGTCGTGGCGACGATCTCGCGGGCCATGTCCCACGTTGCCCCCGGTCGGCAGGTGAGGGGGATGACACGGGCGTCTATGCCGGACCGGGCGGTGGCGCAGATGAACCGCGCCTAACCCCGGTTCGTCATCACCACCGCGCAGCGAAAGGAATCGTTGATGAGCGGCAGGACGAGTACAAGGTCAGCCCCACGGTCACGTGGTGGTGTTGCTCGCCCTGCCCTGGGCGGGACCTGCACCGTTTCTGGGTCTGTGGCCCCTGGCTTTATGCGCAGGCCAGGGCAGGGCGGGGCTCCGGTGCCGGTTCCGCCCACCCACGATCGGGGAACCGACATGGCAGGCCAATGGCCGGTACGGGATTTTCTGGAACTGGGTGCGCTGCCGGGCGCGGTGCCCTCCGCGCGGCTGCACGCGCGTCAGATCGTCTGGGACCAGTACTGACGGCGCTCAGCGAATCGGTGGAGCAGGTGGTCTCCGAGTTGGTGACCAATTCGGTGGCTGCCGCCAGGGCCATGCCGCAGATCGAGCCGGTGCGTTTGTGGTTGCTGTCGGACACCAGGAAAGTCGTGGTGCTGGTGTGGGATGCCAACCCTCAGCCACCGGCCTTAACCGAGGCCGACGAATACCACGAAAGCGGCCGGGGGCTGTTCCTGGTGCAAGCGTTCAGCGAACGCTGGGGCTCCTACCCAACGCCGCAGATGGGCGGCAAGGCCGTCTGGGCGCTGTGCGGCACGAACACCGATCAGTCAATCAACCCCGCACGGTGAGGAGGCCCGGTGCCCGACGATTCCGTTCCCGTTCCCGAGATGGTCCGCCACTACGCCGCCTACATGCGGGCATGGCTGCATGTCACCCCGCAGACCAGCGTGCACGGCAACCGGGCAGAACTACGCCTGAACTTCGGCAGCAAGATGTTCGTGGCCGTGTTCGGCTGCCGTAAGAAGAAGTGGTCGCTGCGTCACATCGAGATCCGCCGGGGCGAGCAGACCGCCACCTTCACCTGCGGCGAGCTAGCCAAGGCGATGGCCACGTTACTCGGGCACGAGCCGCTGGCGCCCACCCCGCAGGCGGTCGGCGCCACCTCGGGGCCACGGACCGACACCACGCTCCGCGAACGGCGCACCACGGTGATCCGCGTATGAGCCCGGCTGGCCGGGGGTGTGCCGGGTGAGTGAGCAGCACACGGCCGCTGTCATGGTGCGCGAACTGGGCCGTCAGCTTGCCGCGTTGCGCCGCGCGGCCGGGCTGACCCAGCACCAGCTCGCAGGGCTGACCGGATTCTCCCGCTCTACGGTGTCCTTGGCCGAAATCGGCCGCGAGTCGCATGCCCATCAACTCTGGGAAGCCTGCGACAAGGCCCTGGATGCCGGCGTGCCCTGACGGCTGGCTTTGACCAGGTCACCGCAGTGCGCGAGGCCCAGCAGCAGGCCGCAGCCCGTGCCGCGCAACAAGCCCGCGAGGCCCATGCCCTGGCCGCGCTCACGGCAGCTCAGCAGCAAGTACCCGGTTCCTGAGCCGCTGAGTGGCGCACACAGCTGCGACTACCAGCGCTGTCGTTGTGTCTGGCAGGTGTCAGGCGGGCCCCTGGCCCAGGGCGAGCCCGCCCTGTCCCGGCGCGAGACCGCCCTGTCCCTGCCCCTGCCCCTGCCCAGAGCCTGGCCCATGATGGGGGGATGGACTGTGCGGATGGGCTCGCCCATGGGACGGCTGGGCAGCCGGCGGCATGCCCCTTCACGGTGGACAGGCCGGTCATGCTGCAGCGGTGGGAGCGCCTGACGTTCCTGCACTGGAGTTACGATCCGCAGGTCGTTCAGCGCCTGCTGCCGCCGCACCTGGTGGTCGACGCCTTCGACGGCGTCGCGTGGGTGGGCCTGGTGCCGTTCTACATGCGGGTCGCCGCCCCTGGCGGGCTGCGTGTTCCCTGGGTGTCGAACTTCTGCGAGACGAACGTGCGCACCTACGTCCGCGACCCCGAGGGCCGCCAGGGGATCTGGTTCTTCTCCCTGGACGCGGCGCGGGCAGGTGCGGTCGTCGTCGCCGCACCACGTTCGGGCTGCCGTATTTCTGGTCGCGGATGCGGATCGCCGAACGCGGCGCGCAGCTCGCCTACGGCTGCCGGCGCACCTGGCCCGGCCCACGGCCGGCCACCAGCCGGGTGCGGATCGAGGTGGGCAGCCAGTACAGCGCGGCCGAACTGAACGAGCGCGACCACTTCCTGACCGCCCGGTGGCGGCTGTTCAGCGTGCTCGCGACGCGGCACCTGTCCGCGCGGGCGTGCCATCCGCCCTGGCCCCTGCACCGCGCACGGGTGATCCGCTGCGAGGACGGTCTCCTCGCCGCGGCTGGGCTGCCCGCTCCCCGGGGTGAGCCGCTGGCGCACTACTCGCCCGGCGTCGATGTCAGGATCAGTGGCCCGGAGACCTAGCGTTGATCATGTCCCGCGGTACTGGCTGGCGGGCGCGGCGCCTGGTGCGCTGCCCAGCCTGGCGGCGGCCAGGCGCCAGGCTGCCAGGGCCGCGCCGACGTCGCGAGCGGTGACGTCGACGTGGGTGAGCATCCGCACCCGGCCGGCCACCGTGGTGACCAGGACGCCCTCGGAGGCGAGCGCGTCCACCCAGGTGGCCAGCCGGTGCCCGGTGGCCCCCACCACGTCGGCGAACACGATGTTGGTCTCCACCTGGGCCGGGTCCAGGCTTCCCGGCACGATCCCGGCGACACCCTCGGCCAGCCGGCGGGCGTTCGCGTGATCGGTGGCGAGCCGGCCGGGTCCCTCTTCCAGCGCGATCAGCCCGGCCGCCGCCATGATCCCGGCCTGCCGCCAGCCGGCCCCGAACAAGATCTTCAGCCGGCGTGCCTCGCGGATGAACTCAAGGTCCCCGGCCAGGACCGAGCCGATGGGCGCGCCGAGCCCCTTGGACAGGCAGAACATCATCGCGTCGACCCCGGCCGCATAATCGGCGACGGACGCGCCGGTCACCGCGCAGGCGTTGAAGATCCGCGCGCCGTCCAGGTACAGCGGCACTGCGTGGTCGGCGCAGACCTTGCTGATGGCCCGCACGTCGGCGGCCGGCATGACCGCGCCCCCGCCTACCTGGTGGGTGTTCTCGATGGTCACCAGGTCGATCACGCTCATGTCGTACGGATCGGGTGCGAGCGCGTCAGCCACCTGCGCGGCGGTCAGCAGTCCCCGCGAGGGGGCCCCCACCCGGTGGAAGGCGATGCCCGACAGCACCGCGGACGAGGACACCTCCATCCCCCCGACGTGGGCCGTTTCCTCGCACAGGACCAGGTGCCCGGCGCGGGCGAAGATGTGCATCGCGATCTGGTTGCACATCGTGCCGGTCGGGACGTACAGGGCGGCCTGGCGGCCGGTCAGTTCCGCCACCCGCTCCTGCAGGCGGTTCACTGTCGGGTCGTCGCCGAACAGGTCGTCACCCACCTCGGCCCGCGCCATCGCGTGCCGCATCGCCTCCGACGGCCGGGAAACCGTGTCAGAACGAAGATCGATGTAACCGCCGTCCGCCGCGCTCATGCCTGCTCCCCTCTGATCGCCACCGACTCTATGCCGGTGGCGCCGCGGCGTCCCGGTGAGCCGGCTGGCACGAGACGGTGCCGCCGCACCCCGGCGGCCCCGCATGGACGAGGATGGTGCACATGACAGAATCCACGGCCGAACACCGCCTCTACGGGGACCTGGCCGCGTGGTGGCCGCTGATCTCAGCACCCGAGGAGTACCTCGAAGAGGCCGCCGCCGCGGCGGCAGTGCTCAGGGCGGCCTCGATCCCGGTCCGTGAGGTCCTTGAACTGGGCAGCGGCGGCGGGCATAACGCCGTCCACCTCAAGACGCGGTTCGGCCTGACGCTGGTGGACCTGTCACAGGACATGCTGACGATGTCGCGCAAGCTCAACCCGGAGTGCGACCACCACCAGGGGGACATGCGCACGATCCGGCTCGGCCGCACCTTCGACGCGGTCTTCGTGCACGACGCCGTCAGCTACATGACCAGTGAGGACGACCTACGCCAGGTGATCGGGACCGCCTACGCGCACTGCCGTCCCGGCGGCATCGCCCTGTTCGTCCCCGACCACACCGCGGAGACTTTCCAGCCGCGGACCGAGCACGGCGGTAGCGACGATGCCACCGGCC
>OFGU01000092.1_pt1 | contig 11688 bp, 13 predicted proteins | sample 1521841 | NCBI WGS metagenome assembly OFGU01 (sample SAMEA2553413, study PRJEB24118) | soil metagenome
TACGCGCAGGACAAAAGGGGGCAGTGTGCGGATGCAGTCAGAAGGGCTTCGGGTCGGCGTCGTCGGCGTGGGTTACTGGGGGTCGAGACACGTACGCGTGCTGCGGTCCACGACCGGGGTAGCTTCAGTCATCGGCGTGGACCAGCGGTTCACCCGAATCGATGACGGACATCCACAGATCGATCACGGCATTGCCGCATACGCCGACATCGAGGATGCCCTGCCGCACGTCGACGCGGTCATCATTGCGACACCGCCAGCCAGCCATGCACTGCTAGGCCTGAAAGCCATCGCTGCTGGCAATCATGTGCTTATCTAAAAGCCACTGGCACCCACAACAGACGCTGCGTGGTCCCTGGTCGATGCGGCTGAGGCCGCCGGTGTCGTGCTCATGCCGGGCCACACCTTCGAGCACAACGCGGCAGTCCACAAGCTGCGTGACCTCGTGCGCGGGGGGCAGCTCGGACGGCTTTTCTATCTCGACTGCGCGCGCCTGAATCTCGGGCTCTACCAGACGGACGTGAATGTCATCCTCGATCTGGCCCCGCACGATATCTCGATCTCCAACTTCGTGCTCGGTTCACGGCCGACGACCGTCACGGCGTGGGGGTCGCGTCACGTTCACCCAGAACATGAAGACGTCGCCTACCTGCGGCGCGACTACGCCGACCTCGGCGTGCGGGCAAACATCCACGTCAGCTGGCTCGATCCGCACAAGGCGCGCCGGAACACGGCGGTGGGCTCGCACAAACTGGGCGTTTACACAGCTGGGGCGGGAGGGGAGGGGGGCACGTGGCTTGTGAAAGCCGCGGGTCCCACCGCGGGGGGGGGCGGGCGGGCGCGGGGTGCCGGAGGGGTCGATGCGCGGGGGCGGGGCGCGATAGATAGGGCTGCCGGGTTCTCCGGCACGGTGGGGGGGGGAACCTCACCCGGTGGAAATCCGGAGAGGGGGGGGGTCAGGTCCGCGAGCCGCAACTGCTCACCTGCGCCGGTCGCGGCTGCGGACCGGGGCAACCGACTGGGGCCTGTACCGGGATGGCGACGGCTCCGGGTATTCACCCCGGCTCGTTTCGCACAGAACTACGTGTCTGCCCGCCTGGCGGGGTTGTCCTCGGATATCGGGTGCCGCGGCCTGCTCGCGCGCGCCGAGTCGCCGTGGCCAAGATGTTCTGCCTGCATCTGGTGCCCGAGTTCGAGCCAAGCCCTACCCACGACCTACACCTTGTGCTGCACACGCGCAAGCGGGCGCTGATGAACCTGGAGGCGCCGGCCGATCTGCCGGCGGGGAGGCTTTGTGATGTCTGCGTCTCACGTTCTGGCTGCCGGGGACGTTTACCAGGTGTGAGCTTGCGACCTTTTGAGCAGATCGTGGCTGAGTTCGGGCCGGTGGTGCTGCGGGTGTGCCGGGCGGTGGTGGGGCCGGACGAGGCGGAGGATGCCTGGTCGGAGACGTTCCTGGCCGCGCTGAAGGCGTACCCGGAGCTGGATGAGGGCGCGAACGTGGAGGCGTGGCTGGTCACGATCGCGCATCGCAAGGCCATCGACGCCACCCGCGCGGCGGCACGCCGGCCGGTGGCGGCCGGGTCGCTGCCCGAGCAGCCGGCCGCCAGGGGCCGGCCAGGGGACTGGGACGGTGACCGTGCGACGGCCACGCTGCCGCACAAGCAGCGCACTGCCGTGGCCTACCACTACCTGGCCGGGCTGCCGGATGCGGAGGTCGCCGCGATCACGGGTGGCAGCACCGATGCGGCCCGCCGGGCCGCCGCCGACGGGATCAAGACTCTGCGGGCCACGTACCTGGCGCGCACGGGGGAGGGGGAGGGCCAATGACGGGCACGATGGAGCCGGAGGCCCGGCAGCTGTTCGGGTCGCTTCCGGCCGGGGAGGAGCAGGCGAGCGCGAGGCTGCACGCGCGGCTGGTCGCTGCGGCGGCCCGGGAGGGCATTCTCGACGTCGCGTACCGGACGGTGGACACGCCGGTCGGGACGCTGCTGCTGGCCGCGACTGGCCAGGGCCTGGTCCGGGTGGCCTACGCCAGCCAGGGCCACGACGCCGCGCTGGCACAGCTCGCCGCGCTGGTCAGCCCGCGCATCCTGAACGCGCCGGGCTGCCTGGACGAGGTGGCCCGCCAGCTTGAGGAGTACTTCGCGCATCAGCGCCGGGTGTTCGACGTGCCGCTGGACATGCGGCTGGCCAAGGGCTTCCGCCGCAGCGTGCTGGCGCACCTGCAGCAGATTCCCTACGGGGTAACGGAAAGCTACTCCCAGGTGGCGACCGCCGTCGGCAGCCCACGCGCGGTCCGCGCGGCCGGTACCGCGTGCGCCACCAACCCGGTGCCGATCGTGGTGCCATGCCATCGGGTGGTGCGCTCCGACGGCTCGCCCGGTGGCTACGCCGGTGGCCCGGATGCCAAGCAGGCGCTCTTGATGCTGGAGGCGGCGTGATGACGGCGGCAACGGCAACCGGCCGGTACGCCCAGCGGGTGGCCGCCGCGGACTGGGATTCGGTGGCTCGCGAGCTCGACGAGTACGGGTCCGCGCTGCTGCCCCAGCTGCTGACCCCGGCCGAATGCGCGCAGACCGCCGGGCTCTACGACCAGCCCGGGCACTTCCGCGCCACGATCAACATGGCGCGGCACCGGTTCGGGTCGGGCGAGTACCGGTACTTCGCGGCGCCGTTCCCCGAGCCGGTCGGCGCACTGCGGCACGCCCTGTACCAGCGTCTGCTGCCGATCGCCCGCGACTGGCATACCCGGCTCGGCCGCGAGACCGGATGGCCGGACACGCTGGAGGAGTGGCTGGAGATCTGCCACGCCGCCGGTCAGACCCGGCCGACACCGATCCTGCTGCGCTACGAGACCGGCGACTGGAACGCGCTGCACCGCGACCTGTACGGGGACAAGGTGTTCCCGCTGCAGGTCGTGATCAACCTCAACGATCCAGGCACCGACCACACCGGCGGCGAGTTCTTGCTGGTCGAGCAGCGGCCACGAGCGCAGTCGCGGGGTAGCGCGACACTGATCCCGCAGGGCCACGGGCTGGTGTTCACCACCCGCGACCGTCCGGTCGCCTCGGTGCGCGGCTGGTCGGCGGCCCCGGTACGCCACGGGGTGTCCACGATCCGCTCCGGCCGCCGGCACACCCTGGGCCTGGTCTTCCACGACGCCACATGAGCACGTACACCCTGCTGGGCGCCGACGGCAGGCCCTACCCGAGCGCCGTCCCCGGCAGGCTGGGCGGCCACCGGCGGAACCAGACCTACGGCCGCCTGGACTGCCCGGCAGCGCTGCGCGCCATCGCCCGCGGCGGGTACGTGGCACAGCGGGTGTTCTTCGCCGATGAGGCCACCGCGATTACGGCCGGGTACCGGCCATGCGCGGTCTGCCTCCCCGGTGCCTACCAGGCGTGGAAGCAGCAACAGGACGCCAGAGGGCAAGCCCGATGACGCAGGCGATCGACGCCGGCGCACCAGCCCGGCTGACCCGGCCGGAGCTGGACGCGATGATCGGCCTGCTCGCCGGGCTGACAGCCGGGACGGTGATGGTCGGCTGCTCCCGCGACGAGCCGGCGCGCCAAGCCGCCCGCAGTGTCGCGGACGCCTGGGAAGCACGTCGCGGCCTGGTGCTGGACGTCGTCGACTGGCCGGAGACCGCCGCGTCCTGGTTGCGGCAGGCCCGCCGGTTCACCGCGCACGGGCCGGATGCGTGGGCGGTCATCGGGCAGGTGGGCGGCTGGGTCTCCATGGGGCGTCGGCTGACGGCGTCCACCACCTGGGCGGCAGAGCGCACGGTGGCGTCCGCGTCGCTGGCCGACCCTGCCCTGGCCACCGCCGGCTGCTTCCTGGGGCTGCGCGGTGCACTCCGCGACGGCGGTACCTGGCGGGTGAGCCGTCGGCTGCTGATTCATCACCCGGCCGGGGAGGCGCGATGACTGCACCGCTCTTTGCCGCACATTCCCGGCTGGCTGGCCAGCCTCGGCCGGGCCGCGCTCGCCGGTCCAGGAACCTGCATTCACCGGACAGCCACGGCGTCACCACGGTCCCCGGCACCAACCTGCCCTGGCGCGGATACGGCGCCGGCAGGTCCTCGGCGGGCTGATCCACGAGTACGAGCGGACCGCGTGATCCTCACTGGCCAAGCCGCATCCTCACTGGCCAAGCCGCAACTTTGCAGCTGAGGGAGGATGACGAGGTATTGGGACCCGACAGGGCCTTTGGTCCCGGGGCAGTTCACAGGTCACAGGCCCTGTCTCGTCGCACCGCTGCGGCCGTGCGGTGTGGCGGCGGTGGCTTGAACTTGCCAGCCATCGCCATCCCGCTGATGGATGCCATCCGTGCGGCTCATTGACACATGAATGAACACTAATTAAGGTTGCGAGCGGGTCGCAACACAAGCTGGCCCGGCTGGGCTGGTGCCATCGCCCGGGTGCATGACCGGAGGACTCCAATGTCGCGACAGCTCGCCGTCGTGGGCGCTGCCGGTGCTCAGGCAGCAAGCATGCAGGACGCGATCTTCCGGGCGATCGACCCGGCCCATGTCACTGCGATCGATGTCTCCTGGCGAGCAGCGCGCGCAGAGGCGCTGTCATCGAAAGGTGTCGAGGTCCGCACCATCGACGGCACCGGGAAGGCTCTGGCCGATGCCATCCGCGGATCACAGGCGGTCGTCAACCTTGCAGGCCCTTATCATCGGCTCGGAACACTCGTGCTTGACGCGGCGATTCTTGCAGGCGCCAACTACCTCGACATCTGCGACGACGTCGATGTCACGCGCAAGATTCTCGGGCGACACTCCGAGGCGGTCGAAGCCGGGGTCACCGCAATCACAGGACTCGGAAGCTCGCCAGGCACGACGAACATGCTGGTGAGAATTGCCGCTGACTACCTCGGCGAGCCGGCCGAGACGACAGCCGATATTTCCTGGGTGGTGGACCAAAGCGACCTCAGCACAGCCGTGGTTGAGCACATCCTCCACTGTTTCGCTACGATCCATGACCGAGAGCCGGGTCCCATCCCCGGCTGGGCCGAGCTGGAGCCTCGCTGGGTCGATTTTCCCGAACCAGTTGGCCGGGAACTCGTCGTCCTTCTTGGCCCCCCCGAGCCTCTCACCCTGCCGCGATTCCTTGGCCTCCAGTCAGCGACCAACAGAGGAGGGATCGCGCCCGTCGAGTACACCCAACTGTGCTGGCTCCTAGCGCGAGCTCGCCGTCTTATCACGCAGGATGATGAACCTAAAACGCTGGGTGAAGGCTTCGATTGGTTTCATTCTGCCTTCGCCAAGAGACTCGGGCGTCAGGGGTCTGGGCTCGTGATCCAGGTACGGCGTGGGGGGCGAACGATCGCATTCCGTTCGGGTTCGAGCATGACAATGGACCACGCGACAGGGGTGCCTGCGGCAGCGGGCTCGCTGCTTTTGCTAGAGGGACGGGTACCAGGGCCTGGGGTATTCCCGCCGGAATGCCTCGATCCGGTTTCCTTCTTCGGGGCCCTCCGGAAAGTCTCACCAGGCGGTGGCGGGCTGAGCGCGACAATCTGCGCTGCCGGAGAGGAGCCGGCACCGATTCGAATCCGGGATCTCCTGTGCGTGGCAGGGCATTAGTGAGACCTGGTCACTCCCGCACACGTCGCTTTACTGGTGAGCCGCGTGACATGACCTCAGTGGAATTGCTCGGCACGCGAGTTGAGGCGACTCCGGATGCCGAGTTCCTCATCTATGGTGACCAGAGACTTACTTACGCCGAGGTCTGGGCGAAGGCGCTGCAATTCGCCGCTGCGGTCCGCCGCCTCGGTCCATCGAGCCGCGTCGCCACGTACCTAGCTAACTGTCCCTGGGCCGTCCAGGCCATGTTCGGGACGCACGCGGCGGGCGGCGTGCACGTGGCGATCAACCGTCAGCATCGCGGCGCCATCTTGCACGACATGCTCTGCCGGTCCGAAGCGAGCATCCTGGTCACCGACAGCGACGCGCTCGCTGAAATCGTGCTCGACGGCTGCGGAGTGCAGACCGTGGTCACCGTCGACTCGCCTGAGTCCACCTCCCCGCGTCGCCCGGGCCCGCAGCAGGTGCCGATTAGCGAATTCGTCGGGACGGAAATCTGCAGCCCTGCACCCGTCACGCCACTGGAGCCCGCAAGCGTTCTCTTCACCTCCGGCACTACGGGGCGCAGCAAGGCAGTCTTGCTGCCTCACACAATGCTGACCCGGGGAGCCCGGCACGTGGCAGAGGCAAGCCAACTCACCAGCGACGATTCGCTCCACCTCTGGGCGCCTCTGTACCACATTGCGGGCCAGTTGGACCTCATGCTCCCCATGGTGGTCGCGGGCGGAGTAGTGGTCCTGGTCCCGCGATTCTCGCTGTCAAATTTCTGGAAAGAGGTTGAGGATAACCACTGCACGGTTTTCTTCGGCTTCCCGGGCATGCTGCAGCTCCTAGCGAAGACGATGCCCACTCAGCCGACAAGTCTCCGCGTAGGTGTCGTCGGTGGAATCTCGCCGGGACTGCGGTATCAGTTCGAAGAGAAGCTCGGTGTCCGGTTCATTGACGCATACGGGATGACCGAGGCTGAACCCATTGCGCTCAGCGGCCTCGATTCCGGTGCACCGCCCGGTAGCTGTGGCCGGCCGACATCAGATTGGAGTATCTCGGTCTTCGACAATGATGGCTTCCCCCAACCGGCGGGCGTCCCTGGTGAGATCGTGGCGCGGCCTCGCCGCCCAGGCGTCATGATGCTGCGCTACGAGCATGACGAGGCGGCGACCGTCACCGCTTTCCGCGGTCTCTGGTGGCACACTGGCGACCGAGGATACGTGGACTCAGACGGATATCTCTTCGTGACGGGAAGGCTGAACGACACCATCCGCAGGCGCGGCGAGAATATCTCACCCCGGGAGCTCGAGGGCATCATTTGCCAGCATCCGGGGGTGACCGCCTGTGTCGCATTGGGGGTCGAGGACGCAGAATTGCCCGATCAGGAAGTCAAGATCATAGTAGTCCCCGCCCTCCGCTGCCAGTTGACCGCTGAATCACTGCATGACTGGTGCAGGGGACGTATGAGCTCCTTCATGCTGCCACGCTTCATTGAAATACGGGATCAGCTACCCCTCACTGGAAACGGCAAACTACAACTGGCAGAGCTGCGTGCCAACGGATCTGATACCTGGGACAGCGAAGAAGGGCAAAGGGAAACATGACCGAGCATCGAGCGGCCACTCCCCGGGACCAATGAGCACGCATCCCAGACGACCGCCATCGGACCTGCGAGAGCGCATCCTCAGCGCGGCAGGAAGGCTCTTCGGCGAGCACGGCTACGATGGGACGAGCATGCGCGACATCGCGAAACAACTCGGCATCTCGGGCCCGGCACTCTATTGGCACTTCCAGTCGAAGGAAGATATTTTCTTTAGTTTTCTCGACTCAGTCCTCCGCGGGTTCGTCAAGAGCGTCGAAGGTGCAGTGGATGCGGAGTCCCCCGATCAGCAGATGCGGCAATTCGTAAAAGCCCATGTGCGCGCCCAGCTTGAGCAGGTAGACAGGACTGGGGCTTACGCCAAACTGTATGGTAACGCACAGCTCCGGAACTCCTTGCCGGCCGACCGGAACGCAGAGCTCGGGAGAGTGGAACGAGCATATCTGGAGATATGCAAAGGCATACTCCGCGAAGGGCTCCAGCTCGGCCAGTTCGATTTCCGGGAGCTTACCCCGACCGCATTCGCGATCATCAATATGTGCGAATACGTCATCACCTGGTTCAGGCCGGGTGGTCGCCTCGGGGTCGAGGAGGTCTCCGAGGTCTACGCCGACCTCGTCCTGCGGATGCTGCGGCCCGATGCCGGCCAGCCCCTGGCGTCCGCACCAGCTCCGGTCGCGCGGTCTGCCGCTCCTCACGCCCGCCGCCCCGGCGGGGACGAAACACGGACACCGGGACGATCACGTAGCGCAAGGCTGCGCGATCAGGCAGAATCGGACACGCAGGGAGAAGAGGGATAGAGTATGCCAGGCCAGGATCGGTACGGCGTCCGCGATCTTGCGGCTCCTTGGTATGCCGGCAGCCCGTCCTTTCTGAGAGCGCCCTGGACCGAGCCCGGTGCCGTCCCCGAGGGCGCCGTCGCGATCGTTGGTGTGCCAATCGACCACTATGCGACGACCGTCGGCGCGACGGGAATGCGACACGGGCCACGCAAAATCCGTGAGGCGTCGCTATTCTTGGCAGGATACTTCGGTGTTCAATCCGACGTGGGCATTTCCGATTTCCAGACAGGGGTCATCCGGAAGTGGCCAGAACCCATCCGGATTGTTGATACGGGTGACGTTCCAGTAATCCCGAACGACACCCCGGCTCAGATCGCCGCAGCCGCCGAGCACATCGCCGCAGCCACCCAGACGAGCGGATTGACCATCACATTCGGCGGTGACCACTTCGTCGCATACCCCGCAGCCCGCGGAGTGATGGCAGCAGTCCGCGAACGGCAGCCCAAGACCCGGTTCGCCTACTTGCACATCGATTCACACACGGATTTTGTCGACTTCCATCACCAAACTGGGCGCTTCCACCACGGCACCGCAGCCCGGCGTGTTTCGGAGGTCGACGCCGTCACCAAGATGGCATGGTTCGGGGTTAATGCCATGACCCAACCGAACCAGGTACAGGTCATGTACGACCGCGGTTTCCGTCTCGCGACCGCCGCCTATGTCGAATCTGTCGGAGCCGCGGACGCGATGGAACGCGTTCTGGAATATCTGCTCGACGGCACCGACGCGCTGTACGTTAGCGTCGACATCGACGTTGTCAACGCTGCCGAAGCTCCGGGAACCTCTGCGGCAATTTTTTACGGACTTTCAGCTCGTGCACTTATCGAAGCCCTTCAAGTGGTGGCCCGCGCAAACACACTCGTCGCTCTCGACGTGTGCGAGGTAAACCCGGAGCTGGACCCGTCTGGGAGGACGGAGGCACTAGCCGTCGAACTAGTCTTCGCCGTGATACAGGACCGCATCTTCGACGTAGTCGGCAAGCTCCCGCACGAGCAACTCTCCCGTATTCTATTCACCCCCGGGAGCTAGCAACTTGAATTTTTCCGATCGACATCATCTTCAGCATCGCGGCGTGGCGCGGCAGGACCATGCCGGGGGGCGAGTCCGCCCTCGCGATGATCCAGACGACCGCGCAGCCCAGATGAGCGAATGCACGCACGTCTACGGCGGGGCAACGAGGAAAGGGATACCCTGATGACTCGTATGGATGCCGTAGCCCAGCAAGCGGCCGACCTCCCGGATGATTCAGAGACTCTTCATGAACGGAAGCATCCTTCTCACTGGGTAGTCGGCCTCCTCGTTCTGTGCGTGCTTGGCTTTCTGTGCTTCGCGCTCGCGAATGCCAACATCGGGTGGGAGGTTATCCCGAAGTATCTCACATCGGCGACGATTCTCAGCGGGCTTGAGAAAACATTGCTCATCTCTGCCCTTGCTATGCTGGTGGGCTTGGCGCTCGGAGTCATCTTCGCGGCAATGCGCCTTTCGAAGAACCCAGTGACATCCGCAATCGCCTGGCTATACGTGTGGCTGTTCCGTGGTACGCCCGTATTCGTACAGCTGCTGATCTGGTTCAATCTCGCCCTGATATTTCCCGGAATAGGCATTCCTGGTGTCTTTCACGTTCAGACAGTGAAGGTGATAACACCTTTCCTGGCAGCACTCCTTGGCCTCGGCATTAATGAGGGCGCCTACCTGACCGAGATAATCCGTGGAGGAATCCTCTCTGTCGATTCCGGCCAGACGCACGCTTCGGTCTCGCTGGGGCTCTCCCGTCGCCGGACACTCCGGCATGTAATTCTCCCGCAGGCGATGCCCGCTATCCTGCCCACTATCGGCAACGAGTCGATCGGCATGCTCAAGTACTCCGCACTAGCCGCCGTGATCGGGTATACGGAACTCCTCCAGCGCGCGCAGACGATCTACTATGTGAACGGGCGGGTGATGGAGTTGCTCTTTGTAGCCTCGATCTGGTACCTGGCCGCAACGTCGGCGACGAGCATCGCCCAATATTACCTAGAGCAACACTTTGGCCGGTCTGAGGTTCGCCGCCGGAGCGTCGCGGATCGGCTACTCCGGAGCGGCATCAGCCACCTCCGCGCGAGGTCGGCATGATGGCCATGCCGTTCCTCTCGGTTGAAAACCTGCGTAAGTCCTATGGGACCCGCGAGGTCCTTCGCGGTGTCAGCCTTTCCTGTGAGAAGGGTCATGTCACCTGTGTAATCGGTCCCTCGGGTTCCGGGAAAAGCACCCTCCTGCACTGCATCAATCATCTTGAAGCGCCAGATTCAGGCCGGGTTGTACTGGACGGTCAGCTGATCGGATACGAGCCGATCCGGGGGCGCTTGACCGCGCTCAAGGACCACGATCTCGAACGGCAGCGGCGAGACATCGGAATGGTCTTCCAGCGCTTCAACCTCTTCCCCCACATGACCGTCCTCGGCAACATCACTCTCGCCCCGCGCCTCACCCGTCGAATGCCGAAGAAGGATGCTGCTGAACTCGCGATGAGGGTGCTAGAGAGCGTTGGTCTCGCAGACCGGTGCGACTCTTTTGCCCGGCAGTTGTCAGGCGGACAGCAGCAACGCGTGGCGATCGCGCGCGCGCTTGCGATGGAGCCGAAGTTGATGCTGTTCGATGAGCCCACCTCGGCGCTCGACCCTGAGCTGGTGAGCGGAGTGCTCGCGGTCATGAAGGACCTCGCGACTCAGGGCATGACGATGGTCGTCGTCACGCACGAGATCGGGTTCGCGAGAGAGGCAGGAGAAACCGTCGTGTTCACGGACGGCGGCATCGTCGTCGGGCGCGGCGACACCCCCGGGGTTCCCCGTCGGCGCCGGCGGCTCCGGCCTGTCGCGCGTTCGGGTCGCGATCTCCGCCTGGTGCGGCATGAGCTTGTCGTTGACGACGACGGTGATCGTCGCCGCGTAGCGGTTCTCGAGGATCGCGAGGTCGTCGCGCTTCTGGTTCAGCAAATACATCGCGACCTCGCGCGGGACGCCGACGCGCCGCGCGAGGTTCCAATGATGGGTGAATTCGTACTCGGCGCCGGTCAGGCGCCCCACCGTCATCAGCGCAAGCTCGCGGAGTTTGGGATCGAGCTCGGTGTGATTGCGCAGCTCACCGCCGAGCGCAAGGAAACGACGCAGCAGAAGGGGCGTGTGCGCCAGGGTGCGGACGCTATTGCCGACCGGCTGGCGGCGGCCGGCAACCATCAGTCGGTCCTTCGCCTCGGCGGCGCGATCTACCGCTTCTGGTACCTGAGGAGCCACATGCAGGAGGGCCGGCGCCGACTCGAGGCGGCGCTGGCGGCCGACGACAGCCCGACGAGCGCGCGGGCCAAGGCGCTCGACGGAGCGGCAGTCATGGCGCTGAACCTCGGGGACACGGCCACGACCCGGATCTTCGCCGAGCAGGCCCTCGTCCTCCACGGCGCGCTCGGCGAATCGTGGGGCGAGGCGTACGCCACGATGATGATCGGCAACGCGCTCGCCGAGGCGAACGACGCCCGGGCGGCGCGGCCGATCATGGAGGCCGCCGTGCGCCGGTTCGAGGCGCTCGGCGATCGCCACTACGCCCTGATCGCGACGAGCAACCTCGCCTGGATCATGGAAGATGCCGGCGACCCGGACGCGGGTCGAACCCTCCATGAGCAGGCGCTCAGC
>OFGU01000094.1_pt1 | contig 11556 bp, 9 predicted proteins | sample 1521841 | NCBI WGS metagenome assembly OFGU01 (sample SAMEA2553413, study PRJEB24118) | soil metagenome
CCGCGGCCTGTGTGGGCGCCGGCCGCCCGCCCCCGGGCGGCGTGCTCAGCGGCGGCCTCAGACGCCTCCCGCAGCAGCAGCGGGTAGCCGCCAAGCATCAGCGGCGGCGGAATGGCCACCCGCAGCGCGGCGAGATCGCCAATCCGAAAGGCAGCGTCGATCTTTTTGAACTTTTCGAACTCGGCGCAGCGTTCTTTATCTGACATTATCGTTTCTCATAGCCTAACCGTCGGCGTAAGGGGCGCGGTTTAGCGACCCTCTCGACGCCGTGGTGGGATCATTGGCTCGGGTTTCACAATGCCGTACTCGAATTACCCACTATTGCTTCGCTTTTTGAATGGCATCGCGGAGTCTAGAATCGTCAAGAATGGTTAATGCTTTCGCCTGAATTTCCTTTGCTGCTTTCATATCGTTTAATGCAACTGCTACATCAATCAGGCGAAAGACTTCCTCAACAAAATTATTTTCATTATATGCTTTAAAAGGCTCGCCAAAGTTCTTGCCACCATACATTGAAGTGTTCATTTCATACATCTCTTTAATCTTGCCGAACTCGCGCACAGGATTTCCAATGTACTTTCTTACGAGGTCATATGCCTTGGCCTTGATTACCGCTTCTTTCGCGATATCCCAGCACGTCGCTGCTAGTGTTCCTTGAACCTGATCGAGTTTGCGGAAGAGATCAACTGTTTTATTGTCATCTTCAAGAGTACTGTTAATCGCTGCAACATCATTAAACAGATTACGATTGCCTTTCCATCAAGCAATAGAGCGGTTTTGTCATCTCTGGTTTTTTTCGCGGTTAACGCAGATAGACCTCACCCAGTTGTTCCCAATAACTCAGAGCGAATGAGAGCCGAACCCCGTACATTGACGGTGCGTGCTCAAGGGATGGTCATGAAACCAGAGAAATCGTTCGCGCTTCTTGGTACTTACCTTGGCGCACTAAGTCTTGCGTATCTCTCAGGTATTTTTGCATGTCTTGAGCTTAAGCAGATAACGATGATAGCAGAGCGATTGCGAATATCAGTTTTTTTATAATTGCTTCTTCCCCCAACGGCTCGGCTGGGAAACTATAGGGACGGGAAACTATAGGATGTCCCCAAGTTGTTCATTTACTGGCTTACTTGCGACGCCATCCGAATTTCGATTCAAGGCACTTTCTCCGTTCACTACTGATTATGAGCGGATTGCCACACATCTTATAATTGTTGCAGGAAATTTGTTCAGCAATCTTCGTGCATTTCTTATAATCACGCTCAAAATCTGCACTGGTCTTTGTGGGATGGGTGTAGGTTGGAGTGCAAGCAGTCACTGCAAACATAAGAAGCAAGCAAATCAGAATATTAACTCTAAGCATATTTTCTCCTTCATGTCCGGGAGATGAATACTTTTATGGGAGTATCCCGGCCCGTGAGCTGCTTCCGGTTGGTGATTCTGCCGGCGTAGAGCGAACGCACATTATCAAGCGACACGCTGGATAGGGGATTGGACTTGTGGACGATGAAAACGAGCGCGTCCCATGCGACCTGGACGTACGTGATATCCGCGGGATCTCCTGCATCCTTGGGCCTGCACACCGAAGCAAAGTCGACATTGCCGCTTCTGAGATCCTCGATGCTCACGACGCTGCCGACCCCCCGGACGAACACTTTTACGCCGGTGCGCCGTTCATATTCGCCGGCAAGCGCCGACAAATAACCGAAGTTGCTTATGGAGCACCCGCTTACGGTAAGATAATCAGCGGCAAAGGTGTTCGACGGGCGGAAGAACAACAGGGGGAACAGCATGAAGAGCAGGGGCAGGCCGATCAACTTCAGGACGAAGTTCGACGACTCCGTCTTCCGGCATCCAGTGGTTTGCATCCGGCCCCCCAAGGCACGTTACGATTGCAAGATGAACGATAATACCATTGATGCTTTTCTAAAATCAAGGAGATATTTCCCGGAGGACGAGAGGAGAGCCTGTTGTTCTCGCAAAGGCGCAGAGGCCGTTCAGGTAAGGCGGCTCCGCTGAAGGCCCTTTTTGCGCGAGCTATATGATCATCTCTCCCAACCCGTATAGGGTCCATGTCTCGTGAGCGGAAACCAGGCTCCCCTTCACGATCCCCATGGAGAAGCCGCCGATCACCCAGTTGTTGATCGTCCTTCTGTCCTCGATCCGGCCGGCGAACGTCTCCGGGCGGTCGCGCTCGAACGCGAGCGGCGGCTCGATCCCGACGAACAGCGTGTCGAACGCCTCGTGCGAGGCGAGCACGGGCCGGCAGGACGAGCACGCCTCGAGCACGATCTTGTCCGGCGAGATGAAGTCCGAGGCGACGACGTCGGCCGCGGCGTAGAACGGCGGCAGCTCCGTCCGCGGGATCGGCCCCCCGACGACATCATGGGGGCGCCCCGGGCCTGGTCGGATGGCCGGCTTTTGGGGGGGGCCCCCGGGTACCAGGGGGCGCCCCTCGCGGCCCCGCCGCTCGATCCGGTGCGCTTGATCCACCGGACCTGACCCGGCTTCCCCGGATCCTGGCCGGCCGCTCGCCGGGCTTTCATCCGCCGGCTTCCCCGGTCCCTGGCCGGGTGGAGGCTGTGCCCCGTTTCATGCGTATACCGTGCCCGCTGGCACCTACCCATAACACTTCTAGACCATTAACCGGGCATCTCCTGATGTAGCCGAGAAACATGGAAATTGCTGTCATCCGATGAATGGAATTCAAACAACAGGTGATCAATGACTTGTACCAGCCCGGAAAAGTCTGGTACCGTCCCGTGCAAACATCGCCGTGTCGCAAGAGGAGTCGTACCGATTGGCCCGGCGGCAGAAAGTGGACATACTGATAATTAGGGAAAATTATCGCATGTGCGCAGATTCCGTTCGCACGACATCCGCATGCTACCTGGCCATACTTGCCCCGATCGACCGTGTAACAGGCTCGCTCCCCGCTCACCGTTCCACGGTCTCACCACTAATGGGGAGCCGTTCATAGCTGACTGAAGCTGTGATTGGCGGACCTGCTATTCGCGCGCCATGTCCTGGCATTTTGTGACGCCTATCGGACAACTGCAGGTGCTCAATAACGCCACATATAAACCTTCTGCCCGTAAGCCCGGCAACTGTGCCGGGAACGGCGGATAACTCTGCCTTGGGGGGACTAACTTCATGCGCACCGACCCGGCCTCGACCACCGACGAGGCCAGCCCTGACCCCGGAGCATGGCGGCGGGCGGAAGCCGGCGCTCGCGCAACGAACGTCGGCCGCAACGTTCTCATCAACCTCAACGCCGTCATGCTCAGCGGCCCACCGCAGGTAACGGTGATCGTCCCCACGCGGACAGCGGAGAACCGCCTCGGGCGGGTGCTTGACCAACTCGGGCCCATGGTCGCGCGACTCGGAGCCGAGATCATCTTCGTCGTCGACGGCCACAACGGCAGTTTCGACAGCCTGGTGACCACCGCCCGTACCTGCCCCGTCCCGGTCCGGGCCCTCTGCCGCCGCCGTGGTCCACACCGGGGTGACCGCAGCAGCGCCGTCATCGAGGGCGCCCGGCACGCACGCGGCGCCTGGGTGCTGGTGCTCAACGCGGGCGCACAGCATCCGCCGGCGGTGGCAGCAGTGCTGGCCGAGGTGGCAATGCGGCACGATGCCGACATCGTCGTCGGGACACGGTACGCGGACACGCGATCGCCTCAGGACTGGCCCGGCTGGACCGGCCGCCTGGCGGCAGCGACCGCCACCCGCATAGCCAAAGGCGCGTTCCCGCGGCGGCTGGCGATGGTGACCGACCCCCTGAGCGGGCTGTTCGCGTTCCGCTCCGCCGCGGTGGACCTTGACCGGCTCAACCCGCGCGCGTTCCGGGTCCTGCTGGAAATCCTGGTGCGGCATCCGGCGGCCCGGGTGGCGGAGGTCGCTTACCCGGTCTCGCCGCATCGTGCCGGGGAACGCCGGCCGCTGCGGGCAGGCGCGCGTTTTATGCTGCACTCCGGCCGGCTCCGCGTCTCGCGGCTGGCCAGCCAGTTGCGGGAGCGCCCGCCGACCAGGGATGGGCGCGTCGGCCAGACGCTGCGTTTCCTGGCCTTCGGCATGGTGGGGGTCAGCGGTCTCGCCGTGAACACGGCAGCGTTGTGGTTCTTCTACCACACGCTGGGCTGGAACCATCTGATCGGCGCCTCACTCGCCACCCAGGCCTCCACGACGTGGAACTTCGTGCTGGTGGACAGCGTGATCTACCGCAAGCGGGCACATGGCACCCGGCGGCGCCGGGCGGTCAGCTTCTTCGCCATGAACAACCTCCTGCTGCTGGCCCGGCTGCCCGTCCTCCAGCTGCTTGTGGTGTGGGGCACCGATGTGCTCGCGGCGAACGCGATCACGCTGGTGCTCCTGTTCCTGGTCCGCTTCATCGTCAGCGACCGGGCCATCTTCGGCTCGGAGGCCCAGGACCGGGTCCGTGATCCCGTCCGCATCCTCATCGATGCCCGGGCAGCCGAGGGACCGGGGGCTGCCAGGCACGCGGCCCCGCTCCCGTCCCGCAGGCGGTCGCGCTACCTGCCCTACCGTTACGACATCGCGGGCGTGGCGACGATCGGCTCGCAGATCATGCTGCCGGAGATGGAATTCTTCCGGGCGCAGTGGGTGCCCGACCGTGAGGTCGACATCGCGATCCGGGTCGGGGACGTCGGCGGCCGGGCTCCCCGCAAGCGGGCGGCCATGACCGAGTACACCGCCCCGGCAGCCATCAGATACGAAGAGCATCTCGGGCGGATCGGCGCCAACTTCCGCGTCTACCTCGATGACCCGATCTCCGTCGAGGTTGGGCCGCTGCTGGCCCGGTCCAGCCATGTCGTGTACACCAACATCGTCGAGCCGCTGCTGCGGTTCGTGATGGTGTCCAGGGACCGCATGCTGCTGCATTCGGCCTGCGTGGAACTTGGCGGCACCGGTGTGATGCTGTCCGCCCTGACCGATACCGGCAAGACCGGGACTGTGCTGCGGCTGCTGCGCGAGCACGGCGGCCGGTTCCTGTCCGATGACATGACGGTGATCGACTCGCACGGCAGCGCGTTCTGCTTCCCCAAGCCACTCACCATCAGCGCCCACACGCTGCGCGCGGTCCGCGCCAACGACCTGACCAGGGCCGAATGGCGGCGGCTGCAGTTCCAGAGCCGGCTGCATTCCAAGGGGGGCCGCTCCCTCGGCATCGCCCTGTCCCGGTTCAACCTGCCGATCATGGGGATCAATGCCTTCACCCAGATCCTGGTCCCCCCGCCCAAGTACACCGTGGACCGGCTGGTCCCCTGCCAGATGGCCAGTTCCACCCGCGTCAGCGAGCTGTTCATCATCGAACGCGGGCGCCCCGGCATGGCCTCCCTGGATCACGAGTCGGCGCTGGAGCAGCTGATCGTCAACACCGACGACGCTTACGGCTTCCCGCCCTTCCGCTACCTCGCACCCGCCATCAGTATCGGTGGCCACGACTACCAGGCCCTGCGCCGGGCCGAACGTGACATCCTGGCGAGCTTCCTGTCCCATCTGCGCATCCGCACCCTCGCCTCGGACACCTTCAGCTGGGCGGATGACATCCCCCACCTGATCTCCCCCCACGCCGGGGCACGGGCCGGCTTGTGGGACTCCGGACAGCCGGACGGATATCCCCGCGCCGATGCGTGGCCGCGCTGGGATGACGGCCTGGCCTATGGGAGTGCCGGATGAACGCCCACCGCGACCTCACGACCGCGGCTCCGGCCCCCACCCAGCCCATGGCCGCCGTGCCCGGCGGGCCATCCGGGTCAGCGGTCGGCCTGCGGGACAGAGCGATCACCGGCCCAGTTCCGCCCCGCCGGCCATCGATCGCGCTGGCCTCGGCGATGGCCCCGGCCCTGGCCGCAACGGCGGTGGCAGTCCTGGCGGCCGTGCTTCGCCTGTGGAACCTCAACGCACTGGGGTTCAACAGCGATGAAGCCGTCTACGTCGGCCAGGCCGCCGCGATCGCCGGCGACCCCGCCCTGCGCGGGCTGTTCCCGGTCTTCCGTGCCCACCCGCTGCTGTTCCAGATGGCTATCTCGCTGATCTACCGGGTCCAGGTCAGCGATCTGGCGCCCCGCCTGCTGGCGGTGGCGTTCGGCCTGGGGACCGTCCTGGCCGGGTACGCGGCAGCCGCCCGTATCTACGGCCGGCGGGCGGGCATGGTGGCGGCCCTGCTGCTGGCGGCCATGCCCTACCTGGTGGTCGTCAACCGGCAGGCACTGCTGGACGGGCCGATGACCTTCTTCTCCGTGATCGCCCTGTGGCTGCTGGCCAGATTCGCCGCCGAAGGCAGGCGGCGGATGCTGTACGCGGCCGGCGCCGCGCTCGGCCTGGCGTTCATCTCGAAGGAAACCTCGGTGGTGCTGATCCCGGCCGCCTACGCGTTCCTGGCACTCACCCCCAGCGTGCGGGTCCGGTTCAAGGATCTTGGGCTTTTCTTCGGCAGCTTCGCCGCGGTGGCCCTGCCCTACCCGGTATCGCTCGCCGTGGCCGGCGGGTCCGCCTCCGGCAAGCACTTCCTTACCTGGCAGCTATTCCGCCCGCCCAATCACGTGTGGACCTTCTATCCGACGGTGGTCCCAGCCGCCATCGGGTATCCCGTCATGGCATGCGCCGCCGGGATGCTGGGCTACGCCGCGCTGGCACACCGGTGGTCGTGGCGGGAGTCGCTGCTGGCGTGCTGGACGGCGGTGCCCTACTTCTTCTTCCAGCTCTGGCCGGTAAAGGGTTTCCAGTATCTGCTCCCCACGGCCGCACCCATCGCTGTTCTCGCGGCCGGCCTGCTCACCAGCACCGGTTCCGCCGGCAGGCTCGCTCACTATGGGGCCCGGTTCACCACAGCGCTCCAGGCCGGGGCGATCGTGGCGGTGGCCGCCTGGCTCACCGTGACGTGCTGCATGAGCATCGACCCGGCGAACGCGACCACCTTCCTGGCCGGCACCGGCGGTATCCCGGGCGGCAGGCAGGCGGGACAGTGGATCGAGGCCAACACCCCGGCCGGTGCCGAGATGCTCTCGATCGGGCCGTCCATGGCCAACATCCTGGAGTTCTACGGCCACCGCAGGGTCCTCGGGCTCTCGGTCAGCCCCAACCCGCTCCACCGCAACCCTGCCTACGTCCCGGTGACCAACCCAGACGCCCTGCTGCGGAGCGGGCAGGTCCAGTACATGGTCTGGGACGCCTACTCGGCGGCCCGTTCCCACACCTTCACTGCCCGGCTGATGACCTACATCCGCAAGTACCGGGGAACCGCCGTGCACACCGAGACAGTGACCGTCAGCACCCCCGAAGGCCCCGTCCAGCGACCCGTCATCATCATCTACGAGGTACACCCATGAGCCCCCGGCACCTGGTGCAGGCCAGCGTGGCCGCTGCCGCCGTTGCGTGCACCGCGCTGCTGACGCCGTCGGCGGCCCTCGCCGCACCGGCCGGCGGGCCGCACTCCCCGGCAACGCCCATTCACCACTTCGTGGTCCTGCTGCAGGAGAACCACACGTTCGACAACTACTTCGGGACCTATCCCGGAGCCGACGGGATCCCGAACGGTGTCTGCATACCCGTCAATCCCTTCAAGGGCCCCAGACCCTGCGTACGGCCATTCCACATCGGTAACCAGTCCATCGTCGACCTGGATCACAGCGCCTACTCGGCCCGGCTTGACCTGCACCGGGGGGCACTGGACGGCTTCGTCCGGGCACAGCATGTCCGCAGTGGCAGCGGAAGCCAGACGATGGGCTACTACAACGGCTCCAACCTGCCCTTCTACTGGAACGTGGCCGACCGGTACGTGCTCTTCGACCACTTCTTCAGTTCCATGCTCGGCGGCAGTTTCCTCAACCACGTCTACTGGGTGGCCGCGGGAAACGGCAACGCCACCCAGACAGTCCCATCGGGTGGCCTGAAGGTCACCACCATCTTCGACCGGCTGCAGCAGGCGGGCATCTCCTGGAAGTTCTACGTGCAGGACTACAACCCAGCCATCAACTTCCGGACGCTGCCCCACCTGAAGGACTCGAACCGCGACTCCCAGCCCATCTGGTGCCCGCTGCTGGACATCCCCCGGTTCCTGGACAACCCCACGCTCCGCTCGCACATCGTGGACATGAGCCAGTACTACACCGATCTGCGCCACGGAACCCTGCCCCAGGTCGCCTACCTCACCGCGGCCGGCATGAGTGAGCATCCACCGGGCAGCCTGACCACCGGCCAGCACTTCGTCCACGGGCTGGTGAACTCACTGATGTCGAGCAGGGAGTGGGACAGTTCGGCGTTCATGCTCGCCTACGACGACTGGGGCGGCTGGTACGACCATGTCCTGCCACCACACCGGGATCGCTACGGCGACGGCTTCCGCGTCCCGGCCATGCTGATCAGCCCCTACGCACGGCGCCACCTGATCGACCACACCACGCTCGATTTCACCTCGATGCTGAAGTTCATCGAGCAGAACTGGAAGCTCCGCCCGCTGACCAAGCTCGATGCGAAAGCTGGCAGCCTGGCGGGCGCCTTCAACTTCCGGCAGCAGCCCCGGCCGCCGGCCATCATCCCGCTGACCCGGGACATGCCAGCGCAAGCCCCGGCCGTCCGCAATGCCGCGCTGTATTCCCTCTATGGCCTTGGCGTGGCCTTCGCGCTGACCCTCATCCTGCACACGCGCCGCTCACGCCTGCACTGGCCGCGCCGGCTCACCGCGGTGATGACCGGAAGGTGGTCCGCGTGAAAGCGCCGCGATCCCTGTTGCTCGGCGCCATCGCCGCCGCGATCGCCGGCCCGCTGGCCACCGGGGTCACCGGGGGCAGCGCCGTCCGGGCGGCAGATCTGCGGTCCGCCACGGGCGGGCCGGCCGCCACCTTGATCCTGCAGACCGTTCCGGCGGTCAAGGCCATAGCGGTGAGCCTGGACGGCACCACCTACCGCACCGGAGCCGACGGGTGGGTAGCCATCCCCACCACCGCCGGTCCGCACCGCCTCCGCATCCTGCACCAGGACTCGTCGTCGGCCGGCACCAGCATCCGCTTTGCCAGATGGCGGGACGGCATCGCGCTGGCCAGCCGCGAGATCACGGTAGGCCCGGGGACCCACGTGGAGCAGGCAGGCTTCGTCATCTCCCGGCCCGTCGCCTTCCGGTTCACCGACTCCGGCGGCAGGACCGTGCCGCTTTCCCAGGTGGAGCAGGTCACGCTGACCAACGGCCTCGGGCAGCGGTTCACTTTCCCACCCGGGCGGCCGCCAGCCACATTCGCGGTAAACCGGATGGTCCGCGGGCGGTCGGGCCTGCGCCCGCTGCCGATCCGTTACTCGGTCCGCACCGTCCTCATGGACGGCTCCGACGTGGTGTTCGGGGGCAGCCAGAATTTCTACGTCAGCCGGGACAAGCAGCCCTGGACCGTCCGGGTGCTGCTGTTCCCCCTTCAGGTCAGGGTCCGTGACGCCCTTTTCAAATTCCCGATCGGGGATGCGGTCCGGCTTACCCTTCCCAACGGAGTCCACCGGCTCATCCCGCTCGGTAACGGCCACGATGTGCTGGTGCCGGGGCTGGCACGGGGCAACTATGAACTCGTCCCCGAGGGCCCGGGCTTCGGGCTTTCCGCACCGGCCGCCCTGTCCGGCCCGCAGACCGCCACCTTGCTGATGCTGAGCTGGATAGACGTGCTCGTGATCGCCGTCTTTGCGGTGCTGTTCCTGATCGGCCTGCCGCTGGCAGGTGGCCGGGTCGGCCGCAAGCCCGGCCACGGCCGGCGGCTGACCTGGCAGGCCGGGCCGACGCGAAGGCCGCAACCGGTCCCTGCCCAGGTCGGCACCCTCGGCGAGGAAACAGCAGGCACCCGGCCGGGCATGCCGGACCCGGGCAGAGTCGCTGTGGGCGGCACCGGTGGTCTCAACGTCACCGACGTGATGCCGGCGCTGTGGGACGTCGAGCCGCGCACACGGGGGAAGCGCAGGCGGGGACGATGACCACGCGGCCCCCACTCCCCCCGAGATTCCTGATCAGCAAGACGGCCCTGGGCGCAGGCGCTCTGCTCGCGATCGTCTGCCTCGGCTGCGGAACTGGCCCGTTCGCCGCCACCCATGCCGCCGCCGCCGGGACCCAGGCAGCAGCCGGGACCCAGGCAGCCGGCGCGACCCAGGCAGCCGGCGCGACCCAGGCAGCCGGCGCGACCCAGGTGCCCGCGCGAGGTTCCAGCACAGCGCGGCCGGTCCCGCTGCTCGCGTACTACTACATCTGGTTCGACCGTGCCTCCTGGCGTCACGCCAAGATCGACTATCCGCTGGCCGGGCAGTATTCGTCCAGCAACCTCGCGGTGATGCGGGAACAGGTCCGCCTGGCCAAGCAGGCGGGCATCACTGGATTCCTGGTGAGCTGGAAGAACACCCCGGTGCTCGACCGCCGCCTGGCCGAAATCCGGCAGGTGGCGGCCGCCGCCGGGTTCAAGCTGGCGATCATGTTCGAGGGCCGCGACTACTACGGCAAGCCACTGCCCATGCGGCAGGTGCACAGCAGTTTCGGCTACATCGCCCGCCACTACGCGTCCGACCCGGTGTTCAACATCTTCGGCAGGACCATGATGGCCTGGTCGGGCACCTGGGCGTTCACCAGGGCGCAGATGGCCTCGATCACCAGCGCCTACCGGGCGAAACTGATGATCCTGGCCACCGACCGGCAACCGTCGGCCTACCAGGCGATCGCCGGGCTGTTCGCCGGTGACGCCTACTACTGGTCCTCGGTGGATCCCCTGCACACCCCGGGTTATGTGGCCAAGCTCGATGAGTTCGCGGCGGTGGTCCACCATGCCGGTGGTCTGTGGATCGCCCCCGCCGCCCCGGGCTTTGACGCGCAGAAACTCGGGGGCAGCAGAGTCGTGCCACGCCGGGGTGGGCAGACGCTGCGGCTGGAGGTGAACGCAGCGATGGGCTCATCGCCTGACGCCATCGGCCTGATCAGCTGGAACGAGTACAGCGAGAACAGCGAGGTCGAACCCAGCCAGCTCAACGGCGGCACGGCGCTGGAGGTCATCGCTTCCATCGAGCACACGAAGCTGCCGGTGATACGGAATTTCGACTCCAGCGCCTCCTCCAGATTCGGGGCCGGGCCGACCCAGTTCCTCACCGTCGGGGCACTCCTGATCCTGCTCCTCGGCGGGTCCACCATCTTGTTCAGGCGCAGGCGCAGTGCGGATGGTTAGCCGTCACCCCGGCCGGGACCGGCGGCGGCCCCAAGCACCTGCCGGAGCCGGGTGACCGACGGTGCCCTTTCCAGCAATCCGGGGGCGTTGTCATAGAGCCGGCAGGACAGGCTGGGCGGCTGGCCGGGCGCCGCGAACGGGTCCACCCCGTCGACCAGCATTGTCGGAGAGCCGTGCAGGCCGGCCCTGGCCGCCTCGCTGGCGTCGGCGATCACGTTCCAGGCGATCCCCACGTCCGTGCGGCCGTCCAGGGCCACCTCCAGCATCTCCTCCCGCAGCGTCGCGCCAGAGCAGCCCTCCCACATCAGGCACGCCAGTTTACTCTCCAGCCCCCGACACAATCCACCTCATGGCAGTCGTA
>OFGU01000095.1_pt1 | contig 11550 bp, 10 predicted proteins | sample 1521841 | NCBI WGS metagenome assembly OFGU01 (sample SAMEA2553413, study PRJEB24118) | soil metagenome
GCCACAGGCAGCACAGAAGTGAGCGTCGGGTGGGTGCGGTGTGCCGCACTGCGGGCAGGTGGACGCGGTCGGTGCTGACGTGCTGTCCACCGGTGGCGGGGCTGCGGCGGGCGGTGGTGCGGCTCCGGGCGGCGGTGGTGCGGCTCCGGGCGGCGGTGGTGCGGCTCCGGGCGGCGGTGGTGCTGCGCCAGGTGGCGATCGCCGCGTCCGGCTCCGGCGGATCATCAGTGCGGCCACGATCACCACAGCGATCAGGACCAGGGCACCGGCCCCGGTGCCCACCCAGAGCCAGGGGGAGGTGCCGCTGACCTCGTTCGGGTAGTTCTGCACAGCCCTGGCCCGGTACTGCTGTGCCGTCGCCTGGCTGGGTTGCACCGCGAGCACCTTGTCGAACTCCGCCACCGCGTCGTGATAGTGCCCGGCGTAGTAATCGGTAAGCCCCGCCCGGAAGGCCTGATCGGCTGCGCTCAGCGTGGTGGGCACGCCGTTGCGCACGAGCAGTGCCCGCACGGTGCTGGTGTCGGTGATGAAGTTGAACGGCTGGGACTCCCCGCCCACGCCGAAGCTCACCGTCCCCACCACCTGGCCGTCCAGGTTCACAGTCGGGCCACCGGACATGCCGGGGCTGGCGGCGGCGGAAACCTCGATGAAGGGCACGCCGTTGACGGTCTGCGTGCTGCTGGTCGAACCTTCCTTGAAGGAGGGCAGCAGCCTGGGGTCGGTCACCTTCGCCACCGAGCCGGGATAACCGGCCGACACCACCTCGGTGCCGTTGTCCGGCGATTGCGGTGCGACCGCGAGCATGGGCATCGGGGCCGGCGACGCCACCTTGAGCAGCGCCACGTCCCCGGTGCGCAGCGAACTGAACGACAGGACGCTGGCCTGCATCGGCTCGGAAACGGGCACTCCGGATGCGGCGCGGGCCTGGTACACCGCGATCGCGCGGTCGGGCGGTGATCCCGACTGTGTGCCCTCCACCGTCCAGTTCATGTACGCATGCTGCAGCAGGGCCTGGGCCTCCTTGAGGGTCAGCCGGCCTGCGTGGACGAGTTCAGCGAGCGCCTCTTTGATGAGCAGGCCCTTTCCGCCATCGGCGGTGCGGTCATCCACGCAGTGGCCCGCGGTGACGACGTAGCCGTCGGGGCTCGCGACGAAACCCGAGCAGGGGGGGTTCACGTAGAAGGGATAGTGGGAGAGCAGGCGGCCGTTGGTGAGGCGGATCCACCCCCGCCACTTCGTGGTCACGTATACGACGCTCGGCGCGACGATCGCCTCGGCCTTGGCCTGCGAAGATACCGGCGGTGTGGCCGCCGCTCCCGTGCCTGGCCCGGCCAGGACGAACACAGCCAGTGCCGCCGCGGTCACCAGGGCTGGCCAGTGGCTGCTCGGAGGCTGCTGACGGTGCCCACAGCGCGCCATGAGGGTACTCACAATTAGTAATCTCTCATATACAAAAAGTGAGGACTTAGTCAGGCCGCCCGGCCGTGATCACCCCACATCGTGCCCGTTGTGGCCCGCCCGGAGCCGGTCAGTGCAGGGGGAAGGAGGCGCCTCGTTCGGCTTCGGGCCGCGGGCCGGAGATGCGGCGCTGCGGCTCGTCGATGGGCACGTCGTTGATGCTGGCTTCCCTGCGCCGCATCAGGCGGTCCTCGCCGGATTCCCACAACTCGTTGCAGTAACTGCGGAACCACTGGCCATCGGCGCCACGTGACTCGTACTGGAAGCGGACGGCGATCCGGTTGCCGTGGAAGGACCACAGGTCCTTGCGCGGCGCGTAGTCGAGTTTGCGGCCCCGCTTGCGGCGCAGGAACTCGGTGATCTCGGCGCGGCCCAGGACAGTATGGTGGAGAACCAGCGTTCTCAAGGCTGGCCGGGGGGTATGGCCGGCTGGGCTGGCGTGGGTGGTGCCGGCCAGCGTGGGTGGTGCCGGCCAGCGTGGGTGGTGCCGGCCAGCGTGGGTGGTGCCGGCCAGCGTGGGTGGTGCCGGCCAGCGTGGATGGTGCCGGCCAGCGTGGATGGTGCCGGCCAGCGTGGATGGTGCCGGCCAGCGTGGATGGTGCAAGGCGGCGTGGGTGGTCAGGAGCGGCGTGGACGATCAGGAAGTGCGGGAGCGGTTGCTGGCGGCGGCTGCTGACCTGTTCTACAGCCGTGGCATCGCAGCGGTGGGCATGGACGACATCCGGACCGCGTCGGGGGTGCCGCTGAAGCGGTTGTACCAGTGTTTCCCGTCCAAGGACCGGCTGGTAGAGGCCTATCTGAGCAGGCGGGACGAGCGGTGGCTGGCAGCGCTGGCGCTGCACGTCAGCCGCAGCCGTGACCCCAGGCAGCGGGTGCTGGCCGTCTTCACCTTCCTCGCCGAGTGGTTCGCCATGCCCGATTTCCGCGGCTGCGCCTTCATCAACGCGTTCGGCGAACTCGGCGGCCGGGCCGGGGTGGCCGGCCCGGTCACCCGTATCGCCCAGCTGCACAAGCAGAGATTGCGCCGTTACCTGGCAGGTCTGGCTGCCGACGCTGGGGCGGTGGCGCCTTCGGTGCTCGGGGCGCAGTTGCTGATCCTGATGGACGGGGCCATCGTCTCGGCGGCCACCGGGGCCAACGCCGGGGCCGCCGCTGACGCCAGGGCGGCGGCCCTGGCGTTGCTCGATGTGGCGTGCGAGGCGGGCACTACCGTCCGGTAGGGAATATCCTGGCCCCGGAGCGTGCTGAGGCTCGCAGTTGTTGTCGAAGTTTGCGATCGTGACTGCGCCCGCGGAGTTCTGACAGCGGGCGCTTGCCGTGTCTTGTGGGTCTTCCTCGACGGCGGGCAACCAGCAACTGATCTGCGCAAACCGCGCAGGTCTTCCCGTAGTCCTACCAAGGAGACACAGAATGGCACAGGGCACTGTGAAGTGGTTCAACCCGGACAAGGGTTATGGCTTCATCGCCCCCGATGACGGTTCCGCCGACATCTTCGTTCACTACTCGGCGATCGACTCGTCCGGCTACCGCAGCCTGGACGAGAACCAGAAGGTCGAGTACACGGCCAGCCAGGGCCCGAAGGGCCCGCAGGCTGACCAGGTCCGCCCGATCTGAATCGAGCAGCCTGAGGCGGGCCCCCGCATGGGCCCCGCCTCAGGGCTGTCCAGGCTCCCTGGCGCCGGTGGCCCGGCCGGGACGGTCCGTGCCGCTAGGACGCGGCCCGGTGACGGCGGAGCAGTTCACGGGCGGCGGCCCGGACGTCGCGGTTGAGGGAGTCGGGGTCAGCCGTGCGCAGTTCCCCGGCCTCCACGACGGGCCGGCCAGCGACGGTCAGCAATTCCAGCCGGGCGGGTGGGCCGCCCCGCCGATCTGTGCGACCTGCTGGGGCGTCCGGCCGGCCAGCGCGGCGGGGGCGGCCCGCAGCCGGCCGCGAAGGGCAGCGTTGAAGATTGCGCCGAAGACCGCCGCGCCCACACTCTGGCCCAGGAACCGGCAGAACATGACCGTCCCGGTGACCACGCCGCGCTGCTGCCAGCGCACCGTGGACTGTGGCCCCACCACCGTGCACACAGCGATCAGGCCCAGCCCGAAACCGAGCACGAACGTGCTCACCACCGGCTGCCAGACCTGCCCGTCCGCGAGGGTGAGCAGGAGGAAGACAACGGCGGCCAGGCAGATCGCCGCGCCGATCACCTCGGTGTCGCGGAACCCGAGCCGCAGGAAGAAGCGGTCGGACACCCAGGATGCGACCGGCCAGCCGATGCTCATGGCGGCGAGGACACCGCCGGCCGCGACCGCGCCCAGGCTCAGCACCGACTGCCCGTAGACGGGCAGGAAAGTGCTCGGGCCGATGACAAGCAGCCCCAGGCCGAGCGAGGCCAGGCCTGACCCCGCCAGCACCCGGCGGCGCCAGAACCAGGGCGGGACGATCGGCTCAGCGGCCCGGCGCTCGACGACCACGGTAGCGGCCGTCGCCAGCGCCGCGAGCGTGAACACCGCGATGCTCGGCGGCGACCACCATGGCCAGGCGGACCCGCCCTGCAGCAGCCCGAAGATGAGTGCCCCGGCGGCGATCAGGACCATCACCGCGCCCGCCGCATCGATCCGGTGCCGGGTGCGGGCCACCCGTTCGTGCAGGAAACGGCCGATGAGGGCGATCGCTGCCGCCCCCAGCGGCAGGTTGATGATGAAGATCCAGCGCCAGGAGACGTACTGGGCGAGGGAGCCACCCACCGTCGGGCCGAACACCGCCGACACGCCCCACACGCTGGACAGCCAGCCCTGAACCCGGCCCCGTTCCTCAAGGTCGTAGAGGTCACCGGCGAGCGTGTTGACGGTCGCCATGATCGACCCCGCACCGAGGCCCTGCAGCCCGCGGAAGCAGATCAGGCTCACCATGCTCCAGGAAGACGCGCACAGCGCGGAGCCGGCCAGGAAGATGAGGGTGCCGCCGATCAGGATCGGCTTGCGTCCCCACAGGTCAGCCAGCTTGCCGTAGACGGGGATGGTTACCGTCTGGGTCAGCAGGTAGGCCGAGAACACCCAGCTGAACAGGGAAAATCCACCAAGATCACGCACCACCTGGGGGATGGCGGTGGAGACGATGTTGTTGTCCATGGCGGACAGTGCCATGGTGACCATCAGCGCGATGAGGACCGGCCGACGGTGTTCGGGGCGGGCCGGAGCGGTAGCAGCCGGACTGGTGGGGGCAGTCATTCTCGCTCGAAGCCTAGTGGCCCGCTGGCCCGCCCGGTGGCCAGCCCCCCGCTGAGCGGATAACCGGCGGTCCGGTGGGGTGGCCGGACATGGCCGAAGGCCAGGGACGATGGTCATTGAGGCACCCCGCCTCATTCTTGTGCGTTACGATTCCCGGGCTTCACGGGAAAATTGCACAGACGTCATATCACCGTGAGAAGAGGGTGGGTGGCCATGGACGTCGGCGGTGTGCCGGGGGGGCCTGAGGATGCGGGCGGCGCCCAGGAACCGCAGCCGGGTTCCGGGCCGGGGCCGTCCTGGCCGCCACCCCCGGGGGGCCCCACCGGGTATGGAAGCCCGGGCGGTCCCGCCGGGTACGGAGGCCCGCCAGGGACGCCTCAGCCCGGCTACGGCAGGCCGGCCCCCGGCGGGCCGGCCCCCGGCGGGCCGGCTTACGGCAGCCCGGGTCAGTGGCCGCAGGGATACGGGACCCCCCTGGGCACGCGGCCGCCCACGTATCTGGCGTGGGGGATCGCCGCCGCGATCGGCGGGGTGCTCTTCTGCCTGATCGGCGGCGTGCCGACGGCCGTCGCCTCGACCATCTACGCACGGCGGGTACAGCAGAAGTGGGCGGCCGGCGATCAGCAGGGCGCGCTGCAGGACTCCAGGACCGCCCGGACCTGGGCCATCATCGCCACCGTGCTGGACGTCCTGGGGATCTTCCTCGTCGTGTACCTCTTCACACAGGGCCCCGTCACGACCGGGAGCCCCTGACCGTCGGCCAGGCCAGCCCGCCTAGCCCGGCACGACGACGTACTGGCGCAGGCAGAGGTCCTGGAAGGTGACCGGGCCGCGGGGGCCGGGGACGTGATCTACGTTGATGCCGGTCTCGGGGACGCCGCGGAGCTTGAAGCCGTCCAGCAGCCGGGTGCTGGCGTTCCAGAACGCGCCGGTGCCGGTGTAGGCGGCCAGGAACTCCTGGGCGGCGGCGGCATTGGCGGTGACCACGCTTGCCGCCAGGCCCGAGGTCTCCTCGTTGGCGGTCCGGGCCGCCTGCGCCGGGCCCGGCACCGCGGCTACCGTCACGGTCGCCTCGTTGCCGTCGTCCAGCGCCCACTCATGGCCGAGCGGATGGGCATGAGGGGGCAGGGAGGGCCGCACACCGGCGGCGGCGATGGCCGCCGCTGCGACCGGGAGCAGCTCATCCCAGGCGGCTTCCTGTATGAGCAGCAGGTTCAGGCGGTTGCAGACACCTAGCCGGTCCAGGCTCCCGGTGATGATCTGCGCCGCCATAGCCGGGTCGGCGGCGGCGTCCAGATACAGCACGCCACCACCGTCAGCGTGGGCCAGGGTGCGGACCCCGTGCCTGGCAGCCTCGGCGGCGAGCGTGCGGGTGGTCTCGCCGCTGCCGCGCAGGATCACCAGCGGGATGAGGCCGGGGTGGCGGACCAGTTCCGCCGCGGCTTCCCGGTCGGCGGAGCGGATCAGCTGCAGCGCACCGGGGTCCAGCCCGGCGGCAGCCGCCGCCGGGCTGATGACATGATCGAACAGTGCCGCCGCCGACCGTAGCGCAGCACCGCCGGTGCGCAGCACCCCGGCGTTACGTGATTTCAGCAGTTGCGAGGCGACATCCACGGTCACGTTCGGGCGGGCCTCGTAGTTGGCGCCGACCACTCCCACCGGGACCCGGCGCTCGGCCAGCCGCAGCCCACCGGGCAGGTCACGGACGTGCTCCTCGGCGGGCGGGAACGGGGCGTCGGCGAGCAGCCCGAGCTGGCGGGCCATCTCCGCGAGCCTGGCCTCATCCAGCCGGAGCCGGTCCAGCAGGCCCCGGCCCAGCCCGGCTGCTTCACCGCCGGCGACATCGGCGGCGTTCGCGGTGAGGACCTCATCGCGGGCTTCGCCGAGCAGGGCCGCCATGGCGCGCAGGGCGGCGTCGATCACCTCGTCCGGGGCGGCCGCCAGGGAGCGGGCACCCTCCCTGGCCGCCTCACCGCCAGCGGCAACGGCCTTGACGACATCAGACACGGAATGCTCCTGGAGTCAGCACCGGCTCAGGACAGCACGTAGGCGAACGTGGCAGGCTCGGGAAGCCCACCCGCCGGTAGGCGGCCCGGGCCGGGGCGTTGAAGTCGTTGACATACAGCGACACCACCGGCGCCACGTTGCGCAGCGCCGCCACGACCAGCGCGGCCATCCCGGCTTCGGCCAGCCCGCGGCCGCGCAGTCCGGGCCGGACCCAGACCCCCTGCACCTGGCAGGCCAGCGGGGTGACCGAGCCGATCTCGGCCTTGAACACGACCTGGCCGTCCTCGATCCGGGCGAACGCCCGGCGCGTGACGATCAGCTCGCTCACACGCGCCCGGTACGCGGCACCACCGTCGGGCCCCACCGGGGACACGCCCACCTCCTCGGTGAACATGGCGACCGAGGCCGGGAGCAGGATGTCCAGCTCGCCGGGACGGACCCGGCGTACCAGCGGGTCGGGCGCCACCTGGGGCGGCCCGGACATCGCCATCACCGGCTGCACGCCCCTGATCTCACGAGCCCGGCCCCAGTACGGGCGCAGCAATTCCCACAGCCCCAGGGCCGCGGGCGCCAGCCCGACGATCGACGAGCAGCGGCGGCCGAGCAGCCGCGCACGGCCGGCGAACGCCGTGATGGCGGCGGGCGTGGCGGCGACCGGCACCATGTTCGCGCCCACGTAACACGCCGATGCGATCCGCCCGCCGGACTGGTAGCCCCATATCTGCCCGCCCAGCCGGGCCGGGTCCAGGCCAGCCTCGTGAACCCGGGAACTCACGAAGACGTTCACGACCGGGTCGCGATCACACAGTTCGATGACTTCGTCGCGATCGCGATTGTCGAGCAGGCGCAACGACGACGATCGCCACGCCTTGGTGCGCAGCACCCTCTCAGGGTATCGGCACCGGGAGGGTCAGGTCTTCCCGGCCGGTCCGGCCGGCCCGCTGGCGGGCGGGCAGGACTGCCTTCCGGCGGTCAGCCGCCCGGCGCGGGCGCGGGCCCTGGCGGGCAGACAGCGTCCACCAGGCCCGGCCGGCTGGGCAGCGCCCCGGTCGCGAGGTAGCGGTTCAGGTAGCCATCGACGCAGGTGTTGGGCGGCTGGGCCAGGGACTGGCCATGGTTCCCGCCGCCGGCCACGACCACCATCCGGGCGGTGGGCAGCCGCCTCTCCGCTGCCTGTGCCCCCGGGTAGGGGGTTGCCGCGTCCAGCGTGCCCTGGATCATGAGGATGCCGGGCAGCCCCGCACTCCCGATCGGCAGCGGCCTGGCGGGCCCGCGCACCGGCCAGAACGCGCAGGAGGCATTGAACCAGGCGTTGTCCCAGGCCTGGAACGGTGCGGTCCGGTAGACCCGCCTGGTGTCGGCATTCCACTTTGCCCAGTTCCGCGGCCAGTTGACGTCGGCGCATTCCACGGCGTTGTAGACCGCGAATTCGTTCTCGTTCTGCGTGCCGAACTCCTGGTACTGGGCGATCACGAGCCGGCCGGCGCCGGCCCGGGTGGGCATGCCGGGAGCGCCGGCGTGAACATAGGCCGCCAGCGCCGTCGCCAGCCCCGGCCACAACGTGCTGGTGTAGCCGCCCTGCAGGAAGGTGTCGTCGAACTCGTCCGGGCCGATCATCGGGCCCGCCGGGCCGGCGATCGGATGCGCCTTCAGCCGGGCCCGGACCCCGTACCATGCCTGCTGGACCCGGGCCCGGGTCGAGCCGAGACGGTAGATGTCATTGTGGCTGGCGACCCAGGTGAAGAACGCCAGCATCCGGCCCTCGAACGCGTAGTCCTGGCTGATGTTGTCGCCGTACCAGACACCGCGCGGATCGACGGTGCTGTCCAGCACCATCCGCCGGACCCGGTGCGGGAAGAGCGTCGCGTAGACCTGCCCGATGTAGGTGCCATAGGAGTAGGCGAAGTAGTTGATCTGCTGCTGCCCCAGGGCCGCCCGGATGGCATCGGCGTCCCTGGCCACGTTCTCGGTCGTCATGTAGGGCAGCAGCCAGCCGAACCGGCGCTGGCAGTCGGCCGCGTAGGTCTTCGCCCGGTTGATGAGCACCTGCTCGGCCCGTGCGTTCGCCGGGATGTAGTCGGGCCGCACCCCGGCGAAGAAGGACGGGTCACAGTGCAGTGCGGGAATGCTCGAGCCCACACCACGCGGGTCGAAGCCGATGATGTTGTACTCGGATGCCACCGTGTGGTCCAGGCCCTGTGCCACGATCGCGGCCAGCGCCAGGCCGCTGCCACCGGGGCCGCCCGGATTCACCAGCAGATCGCCCTGCTGCCTGGACGGGGGCGCGGTGGCGGGCACCTCCGACAGCGCGAGCGTGAGCTTGCGCCCGGCCGGGTGACTGTAGTCCAGCGGCACCTGCAGGCTGGCGCAGCGCATCGGGGCCCCCTGCACCGTGCACGCGTGCCAGTGCACCGCCGACGCCTGGGCAGGCCCGGAGGTCTGGCTGGTGGCCGGGGATCCGGCCGGCTCAGCTGTCCCTGCTGAGGTGCAGCCGGCGACGGCAACGGCACCCGCCAGCGCCAGGGCTGGCAGGGCAAGACGCGGCAGCGGGACGCGGGGCATCGGCATGCCAGCCATCCTGCCCGATCCGCGCGGATGCGGCTGCCAGGCACGCGTTACTGGGAACGTTGCCGCGCTTCCAGCGCCGCCCGGTACTCGGCGATGACGATGTCGTTCAGTTCCTGGACCGACGTGTTCTTGCTGAGCTTGTCCAGCGTGATCATGCCATGCTGGAGCAGGTTCACCCGGTCGCAGATCTCCAGCACCTGCCCGTAGTTGTGCGCGACGACGATGATGGAGACATCCCCCTTCTCCTTGAGGTCGCGGACCAGGTCCAGGATCAGCGCCGCCTCCTTGGCGCCCATGGCCGCCAGCGGCTCGTCGAGCAGGAGGATCTTCGCCTCGGAGTAGACCGCGCGGGCCACCGCGATCGCCTGCCGCTGCCCGCCGGACAGGCTCGCCACCGGGACGTCCACCGACTTGAGGTCGATGCCCATGTCGTCCAGGCGCTGCCGGGCCAGCTTGCGCATGGACCGGTTGCTCAGCAGCGGCCAGCGCACCTGCTCCCGGTTGAGGAAGATGTTGTGGTAGACGGTGATCTGGTTGATCAGCCCGAGGTCCTGGTAGACGACGTCAATGCCACACGACCGGGCGTGGTCGACCGACTTGAACGACACCTCCTGCCCTTCGAGCAGGATCGTGCCGGAATCCTGCGGGTGAAAGCCGCACAGGATCTTGAGCAGGGTGGACTTGCCGGCCCCGTTGTCACCGATCAGGCCCAGCACCTCGCCGCGCCGCAGGTGCAGGTTCACATCGACCAGCGCGGTCACCGGGCCGAACCGCTTGGCGACGTGCTGCACCTGCAGCACGTCGCCGCCCGCCGTGGTGGGAGCCGCCTGGCCGTCCGGCGCCGTGACGCTCATCGGGTCCTCCCCTCGATTCGCAGCCGCGCGAGTGAGACGTTCGCGACCATCGCGACCAGGATCGCGGCACCGAGGATGATGTTCAGCGGGTTGGCGCTGATCCCGATGAGGGTGAATCCGTCCTGCAGAGTCGCCAGCACGATCGCGCCCAGGAACGCGCCGAGGATGGTGCCGACCCCGCCCAGCATCGCGGTGCCGCCGATGACCGCGGCGGTCACGGCGTAGAACATCGGCGTGAAACCACCCGAACTCGGGTCGATGGTGTTGTTGTAGAAAGCCACCTGCATGCCGACCAGCGCGGCCATAGTGCCAGAGATCATGAAGTTGCCGTACTTGATCCTGGCCACATGGATGCCGGCCTCCCTCGACCCGAGCAGGTTGCCCCCCACCGCGACGGTGTGCAGGCCCCACCGGGTCCGGATGAGCACCACATGGAAGATCGCCACCAGCACGACCGCCCAGGCGAACTGGCTCCAGGCGAACACACCGGACTGGGTGCCGCCGATCCACTTGCCGATTCCCATCGCGCTGGCGGGGATCGGGGCCGGGAACGCGTGGGAGGTGGTGAGGACCAGCCCCCACAGGATGAACGCGGTGCCGAGGGTGGTGATGAACGACGGGACCCGCAGCGTCACGGTGAAAAAGCCGTTGACCCAGCCGACCACGACCCCCATGAACAAGGCGAGCAGGATCGCCGGGAAGGCCGGCACCCCCCAGAAGTCGATCAGGTAGTGCATGAGGAACGGCGAGAAAGCGAAGACGAAGCCCACCGACAGGTCGATCTCGCCGCTGATCAGCAGCATCACCTCGCCGATGCCGAGGATGATGTACTGGGCGGCGTAACCCGACAGCAGGTTGGACAGGTTGGTACTGGTCAGGAAGTCTGAGCTGGTCAGCCAGAAGAAGACCCACAGCGCGAGCGCGACCACGAACACCGTGGCCTCGCGCTGGCGGAGGAAAAGGCTCCCGCTCGCCCTGGCAGCCCGCCACACGGGATTCCCGGCTGGCCCGCCACTCGGGGGCGCACCCGCCACCCCTGCCGTGGGCTGGGCGATTCCACTCACCTATCGGTCACTTCCTTCCCTGCGTTGGGCAGGCGCGCCGACAGCCGGGCTGGCCTGTCGTAACAAAACCTGTCGTGACAGAACCAGTATCCGGCGCCGGCACGCCTGCCCCAAGCCCAGGTCCCCGCCCGGCACCTTGTCAGGTGCTGGAGGTGGCGATCGGGTTCTTGATCGGCCCGGACGGCCGCGGGATGTACTTCTGCTGCGCCGTCGAGCCCTCGTACCGGCTCGTCGTGCTCAGGTAGGGGCCGACGTTGTCCTTGGTGACGAAGGTCAGGCCGGTGTCGGTGTTCGGCGGGAACACCAGCCCACCGGACAGGGTGGACAGGTACAGGTAGAGCACCGGCAGGAAGCCCGGAAGGTAGGGGGCATGGGCGCTGGTG
>OFGU01000098.1_pt1 | contig 11486 bp, 9 predicted proteins | sample 1521841 | NCBI WGS metagenome assembly OFGU01 (sample SAMEA2553413, study PRJEB24118) | soil metagenome
CCCCCGCCCCACACCCCCCCCCCGACCCGGGCCGCCAGCGCTCCCGCCCGGACCAGCCCCCTGACCGGCCCCCCCCCCCCCCACCCGGCCACGAGCGGGCCGCCCACCCCCGCCAGCGCCCCCCACAAGTGGGCCCTGACGGCTTCGATCCCGGCCAGCGGCCGGAAGAGCAGCGCCACCGCCGCGACCGCGATCAGCCGCGACGCCATCCCGGCCACCCCGGCGGGCCTGCCTGCCGCCAGGTGTGGCAGTGCACCGACAGTCATCCCAGCGGCGGCCACGGCGACTACCTGCAGGGCCGGCTGGGTGGCAGGCTGGGCCACCTGCTGGCCGCCAACCTCCAGCAGCAGCGCGTACGCGAGGGCGCCGGCGCTGCCGATCGGCGCCGATTCCCTGCCACCTGGCAGGGCGAGCCGCAGCAGTTCCCCGAGGGCGACGAGGGCGCCGAACGCGAATGCCGCGCGGGGCTCAGCCACGCCGACCGCGGCGGTCTGGGCCACTCCCGCCGCGACCAGCATGCCCGCGGCAGCGACCAGCAACAGCTCGCCGGAGTCCATCGCCTGCCGCCAGGCCCGGCTGGGTTCGGCCGGCCCGGTCATCGCGCGTTCGGTATCCATCAGTGGCTCTCGACGACCCTCAGCGGGGCGGTCGGGTCGTCATGATCCCGCGCGATCATGCCGTCGGAGCAGTCCAGCAGCGCCGCCGGCTCCGGACGCGGCCAGCCTTCCCTCTCCAGCGCCGCCACGAAGGCGTCCACCAGCGCGGGATCGAACTGTGCCCCGGCGCACTTGCGCAGGTCGGCGACGGCGTCCTCGAGCGTGCGGGCTCCCCGGTAGGAGCGGTTGGATGTCATCGCATCGAATGCGTCAGCCACCGCGATCACCCGGGCGAACTCGGGGATCTCGTCGCCGGCCAGGCCCAGCGGGTAGCCTCTGCCATCCATCCGCTCGTGATGGTGCATGATCCCGGCCAGCGCCTCGTCCAGGAAGCCGATCTCGCGGACGATCTCCAGGCCACGCATAGGATGAAGCTGGATGGCGGCGATTTCTTCCTCGGTCAGCGGGCCGTTCTTCTGCAGCACCTTCGTGGGCACGCCCAGCTTGCCCACGTCGTGGAGCATGCCCGCGTAACGGATCGCCTCGACCCGCGCCTCCCGCATGCCCACCATGCGGGCCAGCATCGCGGCACCCCGGGATACCCGCTCACTGTGGCCGCGGGTGTAGAGGTCCTTGGTTTCGACCGCTTGGCAGAGGGCGGCCATGGTGGCGGCGTAGGCGCGTTCCTGCGCTGCGAACTGCCCCATCGCCCAGCGGGCCACGAACAGCGGGACAAGCACGAGTATCGCCGCGAACATATCCAGCCCCACGCCCCACAGCGCCGCGATGAGCAGGCCCAGCGTGGCGTACCCGAGGTCGGAGAACAGCAGCAGCGGCATGTTCAGGTCCACCCTCGCCCTGCGCTGCCAGTCCTCCTTCTCGCGGATCAGCATGAGCATCCCCCACAGCAACCCGTAGTTGATGAGCACATGCACCACCGCCGCCGCCGCGAACGGCCCGATGATCCGCGGGAACGACCCGCTCATGGGGGTGCCCACCTGGCCGCCGAGGGTGAGATACACCTCGGCGGCCGCGTAGACCATGAGGGCATACATGGAGGCGTTGAAGAGCCGCTGGGTGACCTGGACCCCGCGCCGCACGCTCAGCAGCGAGGTGGCGCCCACCAGCACGGCACCTGCCGGGCCCACCAGCACGACCGCGGCGAGGGTGGCCGATGAACTCGGCGACCAGGCCGACTTCGGGGAGGTGAGCGTCGTCGGCGTCGAGTCGCACACCAGGAACAGCAGGGCGAGCACGAGCAGCCGCCACGACCAGGGGACGTGGGCATCCCAGTCTGAGTCGGCGCGCAGCGCACGCACCATCACGAAGGACGCTGCGCCCGCCACCGCGACCATGTAAAGCTTTGCGGCGGCCGAGAGCCTGCCCCCCGTCCCGCCACGCAATCGGTGTGCGGCGCCGGTCACCATCCGGGTGCGATCACCCCCTGGTCAAGCCCGGGAAGGGCGGATGATCTGTCAGCCACGCCGTGCTCACCGCCGGAGCCTTGCAGGGAATCCGGTCAGAGCGGTACACCGGTTTAGCCCTCCCCGGCAGGCCGCCCAGGGAAACCGCAGGCACCGTCACGGCGCGTCTCTCGTCACTGCCAGCACACAGGGTAACCTGATCGACCCGATCCACGTAGTCCTTGCGAACGTTATGAGCACTTAGTAAATATCTCGATTCACACAGTAATAAACACTCGTCACAAGAATCGACTGCCAGAACGGGAGCCGCAGGCGCCCCGGAACCGGGCCGTGCGCAGTGGCGGCTGCCACCGGGCCCGGGCGGCAGGAGCCCCCGATCGGGCCGTGGAAAGTGGCAGGCCGTCACCGGGCCGGGCGGCCGGAGTGGCAACGGGCGGGCGTCCGGGCTACTCGGCCCGGACCTCGCTGACCTCGAGCTCTGCCTGCACCTGCTGGATGCGCGCCATCACCTTGGCGCGCAGTTCGCCGGGCACGGCGTCTATCCCGCAGTACTTGTGCACGAGGTGCTTGACGACCTCTTCCAGGCCGTACTCGCGCAGGCATGGGCCACACTCATCGAGGTGCTGACGGATCTTGGCGCAGTCTGGGCCTTCCAGTTCCCCATCCAGATACGAGTAGACCCGCTCGAGCACCTCGGTACAAGGAACTTCGTGAGGATTCCCGCAGCTCATCTCGCGTCCTTCCCGGGCCCGCTCCCCGTCTGCGAGGCCGGCGGGGCGGCTGTCGACGCCGCCCGGACCAAACCACTGTCGGCTGCGTAGTCCTGGAGCAATTCACGCAACTGGCGGCGCCCCCGATGCAGGCGCGACATGACCGTACCGATGGGCGTGCCCATGATGTCGGCGATCTCTTTGTACGCGAAACCCTCCACATCAGCCAGGTAAACGGCGATACGGAACTCTTCGGGCAGTGCTTGCAGCGCTCTTTTGACATCGGAGTCGGGCAGCCGCTCCAGCGCCTCAGCCTCAGCCGACTTCAGCCCGGTCGAGGTGTGGGAGGCCGCCCTGGCCAGCTGCCAGTCCTCGACATCCTCGGCTCCGGCCCGCTGCGGCTCGCGCTGGCGCTTGCGGTAGGTGTTGATGAAGGTGTTGGTCAGGATCCGGAACAGCCACGCCTTCAGGTTCGTGCCCGGCTGGAACTGATGGAACGACGCGTAGGCCTTGGCGAAGGTCTCCTGGACCAGATCCTCGGCATCTGCCGCGTTACGGGTCATCCGCATCCCGGCCGAGTAGAGCTGATCGAGGTACGGCAGCACGTCCTGCTCGAACCGCTTGCTCCGCTGCTCGAGTGTTTCTGGTACCGGACCCACCCCCTCGGAAGTTCTTATCCCTGTGCGCCCACGGTAGCCGTATGCGCCGGAGGATACATGGCCGGGCCGGGCCGGGCCGAAACCGGCCGCTGCGGGCCGGTCGTCAAGAGGCGGGCAACTGGTGGCTAGCACGCCCGGTGCAACATGGGTCACCTCCGCTTCATTCCTTGACGGCCGCTGCCCGGTGGATGACGGCAGTCCGCCAGGCCAGGTGAGTGCGGCACGGCGATGGGGAAGACCCAAAGATGAAGGTTGCGCGGGAGCAGGCAGGCCGGGACACTACGCACAGCCGCTGCGGCGCCGCGCCGGAAGTGGCCAGCGCAGCCTGAGGTGGATGGAGTCGAGGTGGCGGCATCTGCGGCCAGCCCCCTGGCAGGCTTGGGCCCTGGCTCGCTCGCGGGCTACTGGCGTTTCCAGCGCGCGGTGGCGAAAGCCCAGCTGGCGGCGTGGCTCCCCGCTGAGCGCTGGGTGCTGGTGGACATCTCCGGCCCCTACGCCAGCGGCTCGGCACAGGCGGCGGCCAGCGGGCACTGCGTGATCCGCGCCCTGCCGGCCCTCCCGGCGGCGGCCCATCCACGGGCCGCGAGGACAAGGCCGGGCACGATCACGCCGGTCGTGGCTGACCCAGCCAGCCTGGCGTTCCTGTCCGACGGCTGCGCCGATGGCGTCATTGCCGAGGACGGTGCGCTGTCACGGCAGCTGATGACTGAGGATCTCGCCGCGGAGATCACCCGGGTACTGCGCCCGGGCGGAGGCCTGTTCGCGTGCGTGGACTCGCTCGTGCTGGGGATGGCGATCCTCGCCGAGCAGCACCACTGGGCTCACCTGACCGACCTGCCCCACGCCGAGGTCGTGCTCATCCCCTGGCCGGACGGCACCATCACCCGCAGCTTCGGGGCCGGCCAGTTCCGGGACCTGCTCACCGAAGCCGGGCTGGAGGTCAGCTGGATCCGGCCGCGGACAGTGCTGTCCCCGTCCATGGTCGACCATGTGCTGCGCCGCGAACCCGGCGCGATCAGCAGGCTGGTCGAGGCCGAACTCGAAGCCGAGCAGGATGGATCGGCCGGGGTCTCCCCGGTGGAATCGTTCGGGATCAGTCTGCTGGCCACCGCCCGCAAACCGCCGGCCCGGCGCGCTGACCCTGCGCGGCGCCCCACCGGCCGCCTGGGCTAGCCCCCGCGGGAAGGGTCGGTGACCACGGTGCCCTGCGCCTGGCGGCCAGGCATTGCCCTGGGCCATCAATGCCTGCCGCGGTCCCGCTTGGACTGGCATTTCACGCAGCGGGAGGCCTCGGGCCGGGCATCGAGCCTGCCCTCCGGGATCGGCGATCCGCAGTCCGCGCAGGTGCCGTAGGTGCCGTGCTCGATCCGCAGCAGGGCGTCCAGAACCGCTGTGCGCTGCACCCGGGCAGCGGCCAGCACCGCCTGCATCCGGTCGGTCTCCGACAGGTTCGTCCCGGCATCCGCCGGATCCTGCGGGGAGTCCGACCCTGCTTGCTCCGCTGGCTGTTCTCCCTGCAGAACCGTGATGGACTTGTCGAGTTCGCCGCGCATTTCTTCGAGGCGCTTGCGCGCGGTAGCAGTGTCCACAGGGTCCTCCTTCTGACGCCATGCGCGAGCACCAGCGGGGCTCGGGGCCTCCCGTGCGTCTGGGGCCGCCCCAGAGCAACGGGGCCGGGGCGTTGGGGGGATGGTGATGCGGATCCCCGTCCCCCGGGGGGTGGATAGCCGCTGCCCGCCCCGCCGGCGGGCCAGCGGCAGCTGGCAGCGGCTCGATCAGGGCGGGACCGTTATTACGCACGGCGTTGACGTCCGTGGAGACCGGATAGGACGTCAAGCCGCTGGACAGGGCGGGCGCCAGCAAGGCAGGCAGGTCGGATAGATCGGTATTGCCCGGATCGAGCCAGTCTGCCCACCGGGCGGGCTCGATCACCATGGGCATCCGGTCATGGATCCGGCCAACGCTGTCTTCGGCCCGGGTAGTGATGATCGTGGCGGTCCATAGCCAGGCGTCCGGATGATCGTCCGGGTAGGCCGTGTTCCGCCAGATCTCATACAGGCCGGCGAAGGCGAGCACGCCGCCATCGCCGCGGTGGATGTAGTACGGCTGCTTGCGCACCCGCCCGGCCTCGCTCACCTGCTGCCACTCATAGAAACCGTCCGCGGGCAGCAGGCACCGGCGCCTGGCGAACGCCTGCCGGAACGCGGGCTTGGAGTCCACGGTCTCCGCCCGCGCGTTGATCAGGCGGCTGCCGATCGAGATGTCCTTGGCCCACGACGGAACCAGGCCCCAGCGCACCACGCGCAGCTCACGGGCCACCTCCTGCGGGGGTGAGTCCCCGTGGCCACGGCTTCGCCGGGTGAGCACGGCGTACACCTGCTTGGTCGGGGCCACGTTGTAGTCAGGCTCCAGCGATTGGGTCACGCGGTCACGCTCGATCCGGAACTCGGCGAGGAGTTCCTGGCGCTTGCGCGCAGACGCAAACCGGCCGCACATGTCATCACCCTGTCGCCGCGTGAGAGGCGTAAGAAGTACACAAGAATGGGCTTTTCATAGCCACGATCCTGGTTTGCCAAACATCAGCCTGCATTCACCGGCTGGCCACCGGGGAGTTTGATTCTTCCCCGGCGGCACCGATCCAGTCCGCTTCCGGCGGCCAGAGCATGGCCTAGGCTCGCAGCATGGACAGGCAGCAGCCGCCCGGGGACGGTTCCCCGCGCTGGCCGGCCCCGGCCGCGGCCGGCCCGGTGCGTGCGCACCTGACCCTGCCCGGCTCCAAATCCATGACCAACCGGGCGCTGGTGCTCGCCGCCCTCGCGGGCGGGCCGGGCGCCGTCACCAACCCGCTGCGGGCCAGGGACACACTGCTGATGGCCCGGGCGCTGACCGCCCTGGGGGCGGCCATCGAGGAGGACGGCGGCAGCGCGGCCGGCCCGGAGCGCTGGCTGGTTTCCCCGGGCCAGCCAGCCGGTGATGTCCGGGTCGATGTCGGCAACGCCGGCACGGTAATGCGCTTCGTACCACCGGTCGCGGCGCTGACCGCGGTCACGGTCGGGTTCCACGGGGACGCCCGGGCTTCCCAGCGCCCGGTCGGGCCGATCCTGGCCGCCCTGCGTGAACTCGGCGCCGTCATCGACGACGGTGGGCGCGGCGCCATCCCGTTCACCGTGCGGGGGAACGGGTCCCTGGCCGGCGGTGTGGTCACCCTCGACGCTTCGGCCTCCTCGCAGCTGGTCTCCGGCCTGCTGCTCGCTGCCCCCCGCTACGGCAAGGGCGTGGAAGTACGCCATCGGGGCGGGCGCGTGCCCTCCGCGCCGCACATCGCCATGACCGTCCAGATGCTGCGGGACGCCGGTGCCGAGGTGGAGACGGCATGCAGGCAGCCCGGCCAGCCGGGCGGCGGCGACGGTGTGGTGGACACCTGGCGGGTCCACCCGGGGGCGATGGGGTGCCGCACGCAATCCGTTGAGCCTGATGTCGTCAATGCCGTTCCGTTCCTTGCCGCCGCACTGGTCACCGGCGGGAGCGTGACCATCCGCGACTGGCCCCGGCGGACCTGTCAGCCGGCCGGGCAGATCGTGGACCTGCTCACCCGCACCGGCGCACGGTGCGAGACCACCGCCAGCGGGCTGACGGTCACCGGCACCGGGACGGTCCACGGCATCACCGCCGACCTCGCCGATGTGCCCGAACTGGCGTCGGTACTGACCGCGGTGGCGGCACTGGCGGACTCCCCCTCCAGGCTCACCGGTATCGCGCACATCCGCCAGCAGGAGACAGACCGCCTCGCGGCGCTCGCCACCGAGATCAACGCACTCGGTGGCGGAGTCACCGAGCTCCCCGATGGCCTGGTGGTCGAGCCACGGCCGCTGCACGGCGGGGTCTTCGCCAGCTACGACGACCACCGGCTGGTGATGGCCGCCACCGTGCTCGGGCTCGCCGTCCCCGGCATCGAGGTCCAGAACGCGGCCACGGTCGGCAAGACGTTCCCGGAGTTCCCCAGCCTGTGGTCGGCAATGGTGGAGGGCCCGCCCTGAGCAGCCGGGCCAGCCACGCCGGCCTGGACGAGGACGATGTGCGGGTGCGCCCGGGGCGAGGTTCCCGCCCCCGCACCCGGCGGCGGCCAGCCCACGAAGGCGCGGCGCAGGCATTCGTGGTCGCGGTAGACAGGGGCAGGTACCGGTGCCTGGTGGGGGACCGCATGGTCACCGCCATGACGGCCCGCGAGCTTGGCCGCAAGGGGGTCGTGGTCGGTGACACGGTCGCGCTGGCCGGGGACGTCTCCGGCGCACCGGGCAGCCTGGCCCGGGTGGTCCGGGTGGAACCGCGGACCTCGGTGCTGCGCCGGTCCGCCGACGACACCGATCCGGTGGAGCGGGTCATCGTCGCCAACGCCAGCCAGCTGATCATCGTCTGCGCGCTCGCTGATCCGCCACCACGGCCACGGCTCATCGACCGTTTCCTGGTCGCGGCATTCGATGCCGGTCTCACCCCGCTGCTGTGCCTGACCAAGTCCGACCTGGGCACGCCCGATGCACTGCTGGCGGCCTACGGGCCGCTGGGTGTCCCGCACGTGGTGATCGGACGGCCGCTCACCGCCACCGTCCTCGCCCCAGTGCGCGAGCATGCCGCCGGGCGCATCAGTGTCCTGGTCGGCCACTCGGGCGTCGGCAAGTCTACCCTGGTCAACGCCCTGATTCCGGAAGCCGAGCGGGCGGTGGGCGAGGTCAGCCCGGTCACCGGCCGGGGCAGGCACACCTCGTCCTCCGCGGTCGCCCTCCCGCTGCCAGGGGGTGGCTGGATCATCGATACGCCCGGGCTGCGCGGGTTCGGGCTCGGGCATGTCGCACCCGACCGGGTCGTCCGCGCGTTCCCTGACCTGGCCGGTGGTGTGGCGGCCTGCCCGCCCGGATGCACGCACCTGGAGCCCGACTGCGCCCTGGATGACTGGGTCCGGGACCAGGGCAGCGACATCCGGCTGGCGGCCCGGCTCGACTCGCTGCGCCGGCTGCTGCGCAGCCGCGAGGGCGCGGAGCCAGCCTGATCCGGCCGATCACGGAACGGCCGCGCGGCTGCTCAGCAGAGGCCGGCCGGGGCTGAGGCGGTGCAGTGGTTACCGGAAAAGACGTTGCCGGTGCCCGTCTGGTCCCAGATCAGGTCGAGGGGCCTGTTGCCGTGGGCGCTGTTGCCGATGATCTTGTCGTCGACCGGGTCGCTACCGCCGGTCTGGGACCTGGCGCTGAAGACGACGATCCCGCCGGAGCTGAACTGCTTGCCGGCGTTGTCATACACGCTGTTGTGTGCCACCAGGGTGCGGGTCGTGCCGAGCAGCAAGATGCCGCCGCCCTTCAGCTCGACCGGCACATCGCCGCTTGGCTTACAGTCAGCGTTGTTGGCGGACACGGTGTTGTCCTCGATGGCCGCGTTTCCCGCGCCGCCGGCCTGGCCGTCGTCCAGCACCAGGATTCCCTGGCAGTTGGCTCGCAGCACGTTGTCGTTGACTGTCACCCCGCGGGCGTGCCGGATGAGGATCCCGAACTCGTTGTTCCAGGCACGGTTGTCGCGCGCCACCGTCGCCGCGTCGGGCGAGTCCCCGACATAGAAGCCCGCCTCAGCGTTTCCGGTGGCCCCATCGTGAGCGAACATCGTGCGCGTGGACGCGAACTGGACGATCCCATACCCACCGTCGTCGCGCGCAGTCACGTTCATGACGATCAGCCCGGTGGTGCCGTACCCGAGCACGCCGTTGCCGCCGAAGCCGATGACGGACAGGTCATGGACCACGACACCGCTGACCGGTGTGATGACTGCGCCCGTCTTGGTGTTCAGCTTCGAGGCGAGGATGCAGATCCCGGTCCCGCCGAAGACTGTGCTGCAGATCGTGCCCGGCAGGTGCGCCGGTGGCGCCACGATCGTCCCGCCTGCGGTGTCCCCCGCCCCGCGCAGCGTGATCCGGTCGGTGCGGATCTCCACGCTCTGGTGATACACGCCCGCCATGAGCTGCACCGTGGTACCCGGGGCTGCCATGTCCACCGCTTTCTGGATGGAGTGCCCCAGCGGCACCACGATGACCTTCCCGCTGGCCGCGGACACCGCGCCCGCGAATCCTGCGCTCAGTACCAGCCCCGCGGCCGCCGCTGAGACGCAAGCGGTCAACCTGCGCATGTCCCGACCCCCCCGCCAGCAGCTCCGGTGACTGCTGGTAACGCAAGGTATCGTTGTGACTACGCATTGTGTATAGCATTCGGGGCCGGCGCGCCGGCGGCTACCAGGCGTATGCCTCCGGGGCAGCTCCGCCGGGACCCGGGAAGATCTCATCCAGGCGGGCCAGCGTTCCGGCGTCCAGCGTGATCGGCAGTGCCCGCAGCGCGCTCTCCAGTTGCGCGACTGTGCGCGGACCGATGATGGGTGCGGTCACGGCAGGCTGATGGAGCAGCCAGGCGAGGGCGACAAGGGCAGGCTCCGCGCCGAGCCCAGCGCAGAGCTTCTCGTAGGCCTCCACCTGAGGGCGCATCCGGGCCAGGGCCTCGGCGGCGCGGCCGCCCGAACTGCGCTCACCGGAATCCTTGCGGCCGGTACCACTCAGCAGGCCGCCGTGCAGCGGGCTCCAGGCGATCACACCTACGCCGTATCCCTGGCAGGCGGGGAGGACCTCCAGTTCCACCGTGCGGGCGGCAAGGTTGTACAGCGACTGCTCACTGACCAGGCCCAGCGAAGGCCGGCGCCAGGCCGCCTCCTGGGCCTGGGCAATGTGCCAGCCGGCGAAGTTGGACGACCCAACATAGATGATCTTCCCCTGGGTGCGCAGGACGTCCATGGCCTCCCAGATCTCTTCCCAGGGTGTGGACCGGTCCACGTGGTGCATCTGGTACAGGTCGATGTGGTCGGTGCCGAGCCTGCGCAGTGAGTCCTCGCAAGCCCGGCGGATGTTCAGCGCCGACAGGAAGCGGTCGTTGGGCCACTCCCCCCTGCCGCCATAGAGCTTGGTGGCCAGAACCGTACGGTCCCGGCGGCCGCCGCCGGCCGCGAGCCAGCGCCCGATGATGAGCTCGGCCACCCCCTCGGCCCGCGGCCGCCCGTAGGTGTTGGAGCTGTCGAAGAAATTGATGCCGTGCTCGTGCGCACGGTCCATGATCTGATGAGCGTCAGCTTCGCTGGTGGCGGCCCCGAAGTTCATCGTCCCGAGGCACAGTCTGCTCACCGAGACGCCGCTGCGGCCCAGATGCGTGTACTCCATGGCGTCACGGTACGGCAGGAGCCCAGCCGCGCCACGTTGCCGGGCGGGCCGTGACGCCCCCGGCACGGGCCTGCCAGGCCGGCAAGTGGCATGCCACGTCGCCGACGAGGCCCTGTTAGCGATACCGTTTCGCGCCATGGCGGGCTATGACGACGACCTGCGGTTCGCACACGTCCTTGCCGACGCGGCCGACGACATTACCACTCGCCGGTTCCGGGCGCTTGACCTGCGGGTCGAGGCGAAACCCGACCTCACCCCAGTGAGCGACGCGGACCGCGCCGCCGAGGAGTCACTACGCAACGTACTGCGGCGGGCACGCCCGCGTGACGCCGTGCTCGGCGAGGAGTTCGGCAGGGTCGGGGCAGGACCCCGCTGCTGGGTGATCGACCCGATCGACGCGACCAAGAACTATGTCCGCGGGGTGCCGGTCTGGGCCACGCTGATCGGGCTGATGGAAGGCGATGAGGTGATGGTGGGCGTGGTGTCCGCGCCCGCGCTCGGGCGGCGCTGGTGGGCTGCCCGTGGCGGGGGAGCCTGGACGGGCCGCAGCCTCACCAAGGCCAGCCGCTGCCGGGTCTCCTCGGTCGCCAGCCTGGCCGATGCCTCGTTCTCCTACTCCAGCCTGTCCGGATGGGAGGAACAGGGCCGGCTGCCCGGGTTCCTCGACCTGACCCGCCGGGTCTGGCGATCCCGTGCGTTCGGCGATTTCTGGTCGCACATGCTGGTCGCCGAGGGAGCGGTGGAAGTCTCAGCCGAGCCGGTGGTGTCACTGTGGGACCTGGCTGCCCTCCAGGTCATCGTGGAGGAGGCCGGCGGCACGTTCACGGACCTGTCCGGCAGGCCGACCCCTGATGGCGGCA
>OFGU01000100.1_pt1 | contig 11436 bp, 6 predicted proteins | sample 1521841 | NCBI WGS metagenome assembly OFGU01 (sample SAMEA2553413, study PRJEB24118) | soil metagenome
TCGGTGCAGGCCGAAGCCGCCGCCCACCTGCACCTGGACTGGCCGTGGTGGGCGTGGGCGCTGATCGCGTGGGCGCTGGTCACTGGCCTGGGCCTGGCCCGGGTGGAGATCACTGGCCGCGTGCTGGGCGTGCTGACCGCCATCGAGATCCTCATCGTCGTGGCCGAGACCATCGGTGGGCTGGCCCGGCCCGCGGGCGGGCACCTGGATCTGGGGGCGCTGTCCCCGGCCACCGTCACCACGGGCGGGGCCGGGACCCTTGGCGTGCTCGCCGTGATCGCTGGGCTGAGCTTCGTCGGCTTTGAGCAGTCCCCAGTCTTGAGCGAGGAGGCGAAGAACCCGGGGCGGACCATCCCGGCCGCCACCTACACCGCCCTGGCGGCGATCGGGGTGCTGTATGCCAGCGCGGCGTGGGCGATGGCCGCGCACGCCGGCCGCTCCCATGTGGCGGCCGCAGCCGCGAGCCAGGGGCCGGGGCTGCTGTTCGACCTGGCCGGCAACAGCGCGCTGGCTCAGTCCGCCCAGCTTCTGTTCATCACCAGCTTGTTCGCCGCCGCCTTGTCGTATCACAACGTGACCTGGCGGTACATGTTCGCGCTGTCCCGAGAGGGGCTCCTGCCCGCCATCTTGTCCCGGACCGGCCGCAACAGCATCCCCCGCGCAGCCTCGGGCCCCAAGAGCGCCAGCGGCCTGGCAGTCATCGTCCTCTTCGCGGCGACCGGTTGGCCGGCCATGAGCGGCCTGTTCTTCGGCGGCGGTGCTACCGGCGGCCTGGGGGTGATGATCCTGCTCGCCATCACCTCCGCCGCGATCGTCAGCTACTTCGACCGCAACCCCGGCGGAGAGAGCCTGTGGGCGCGGATGACCGCCCCCGCCCTGTCCTTCATCCTGCTGGCTGGCGCGGTTGTGCTCGCGATCATGCATTACGGCACCCTGCTCGGCACCGCCCCCGGCACCCCCGCCGCCTGCCCGCTGCCGTCCGCCTTCGGCGCCGCCGCCGTTGCCGGGCTGTGCTGGGGAGTGTTCCTGCGCACCCGCCGCCCCCACGTGTACGCCACGATCGGGCTCGGCCATCACGCCGCCACCCAGACCACATCCCAGGAGGCGCTGTCATGACCCAGCCGCCCGGCCACCCGGCCAGCACCGGCCACGTCGCCGTCCCCGCGGACCAGAGCCACACCGGCGTGCTCAGCCAGGTCATCGCGGACGCGTTCTTCGATCTCGCGGTGTCACAGTGGCTCGTACCAGACCCGGAGTCCCGCCGCGAGATCTTCCCCGGCTACTTCCGGATCTACGTGGAGCACGCCTTCGCGGACGGCCTAGTGCTCACCACTCCTACCCGGGACGCTGCCGCGCTGTGGCTGCCTGTCGGGCCGGACGGACCCGGTGCCCCGCCAGAGGGGTACGCCGAACGGCTGGCCGCTGTCACCGGAGTGCACCTGGGCCGGTTCCAGGCACTGGACGAGGGGTTCGGCACCCACCACCCAGCCGGCGTCCCGCACCAGCACCTGGCGATCATCGCCGTCCGCCCGGACCGGCAGCGCCTCGGCATCGGGACCGCCCTGCTGGATGCCCGCCATGCCATTCTCGACCGCGACGGCATACCTGCCTATCTCGAAGCCTCCGACCTCGGCAAACGCGACATCTACCTCCAGCATGGGTACGCCGACCACGGCCCGCCGATCCGCCTGCCTGACGGGCCGTTGATGTACCCCATGTGGAGACCCGCCAAGGCCCCCATGAACCGAAGCGGAACCACGCAACCGTGACTCAGCCGACCGCAGCCGGCGACTCGCCGCCCGTTCCTCCGGTGCCGGGGCAACAAGGAATGGATCCTGCGCAGCGCCGAAGTCCGCCGCGGCCCAGTAAAGGCAGGCTGCCCGGTGGAGTGCCTCCGGGGCGTCTTGTCGCCAAAGCGTTCATCCCGCTGAGCAGGGCAGCCACGGCCTCCTATGAGCCACCGCGCACGGTAGGTGAGGTGGCGCGACTCCACCAGCAGGGAAGGCTGTCCGAGATCCGGGGCCTTGGACCACGGCGGATCGGTGAGATCGGACTGTGCCTGATCCTTGCCGGGCTGGTCAGCGGACAGCCCCATGGGCATGAGCCGTAAGGAGCCCTGGTGCCTGATTCAGCCCCCGTACCGGCGATGGTCTGCCACTATGCGTCGTACCTTCGCGCCTGGCTCCATGTCACGCCGGAAATCAGCGTGAATGGAAACCGGGCGGAATTGCGGCTGCGCTTTGGCAACAAGACATTCGCCGCGATCTTCGGCTGCCGCAAGGGAACCTGGTCGCTGCGGCACGGCGAGATCCGCCGCGGGGAGCAAACCGCCACCTTCACGCGCGGGGAGCTGGCCAAAGCGATGGCCACCTTACTCGGGCAAGAGCCGATGGCACCCGCCCCGCAGGCGGCCAAGCCGAGCACGGGACCGCGAAGCGACAGCACTCTGCGCGAGCGGCGCACGGTGGTGATCCGGAACTGACGCGGCGGCGGGTTATCCGGTGAGGGTGGCTGGGCCGCCGGTTCGCTGGTGTGCGCTGGCGGGGAAGCTGGCGAGGGTTTCCCACTGCAGCGGACCCGGTCCTTGCCCTTTTTCCTGAACTTCGGGGGCGGGTCAGGTCGCGGGCTCGAACACCTCAGGCACCCACAGGCCCGGGATCTCGCCGGGATCAGGATCGAACGGGAACCTGTCGGCGAAGGCGGGCACCAGATCGGTCAGCCAGCTCGCGTCCGGGTCGAAGCGGGCGAAGAACGGCTTGCCGACCAGGGCCGGGTCACGTGCCTGGATCATGCGCAGGACGAACACCTGCTCGCCGGCCACCTCCACGATGCCGTCGACACACACCTTTCCCGGCGTCGCCGACATGGACGGCCCGCGCACCGTCCGGCACAGGCCGGAAACGCTGCGATAGGCGTCGCGGAAGATCTGGTAGCCACGGGCCAGCGGGACCGCGAAGTAGTCCTGTGGTCCCGTGTCGCGTTCAACGAACATGTAGTAGGGAATCATCCCCATCCGTGCCTGCTCCCGCCACATACGTGCCCAGATGGGGGAAGCATCGTTGACCGAGTGGATCAGTGGCGCCTGGGTGCGGATCACCGCGCCGGTCGCCCTGATTCTCCGGACCGCCTCGGCCACCACCGGTGGCTCGAGTTCGCGCGGATGGGAGAAATGAGCCATGAAGGCCAGGCTGCGCCCAGCCGCGACCACGGTCTCGAACAGACGCAACGTGTCGTCGGCGTCGGGGTCGGTCACGAACCGCTGCGGCCAGTAGGCCAGCGACTTGCTTCCGATCCGGATGGATTCAATATGTTCCAGTCCCGGGGCGAGCAGGGGGTCGAGGTAGCGCTGGAGCACATCCGCCCTCATGATCATGGGATCCCCGCCCGTGACCAGGACCCCGGTCACCTCACGGTGCGCGGCGAGGTACTGGGTCACCCTGCCGATGTCGGCCGTGGCCATCTTCAGGTCGGGCTCGTCGATGAACTGCGCCCAGCGGAAGCAGTAGGTGCAGTACGCGTGGCAGGTCTGGCCCTGCTTGGGGAAGACCAGCACGGTTTCGGGGTACTTGTGCTGGATGCCGGGGAGCGGCTCGTCGCCGAGCGCGGGCACGTTGAGTGCGAGCTGGCCGGCAGGATGCGGATTGAGCCGCATCCGGATCTCGTGCACGGCCGCCCGCACCTCCGCGTCCGGCGCGGACCTGGCCAGCAGGTCAGCGATCCGCCGGACGTCTGTCTCCGGCAGCATGTCCGCCTGCGGGAAGACCAGCCGGAAGATCGGGTCATGGGGCGCGGCGTCCCAGTCGATCAGGTTCTCGACCACATATTCATTGGTGCGGAAGGGGAGCACTGCTCCCACCGCACGGATGGCGAGCCGCTCACCGGCACTGAGGCCGGCGCGAGCGGCAAACGTATCGAGATGTTTTGCGCCGTAGGCGCGGTACCGGCGGTCCGCCGCGGGGACGGCGGGCCCGTGGTGAAGCCCAGTCACGCACTCTCCCTCCGGTCGGTTGCGACCCTGGAGCCCAGGTACGTCGCTTGTCCGTCAGCCGACAGGCGGACTGGCCTGCGCCGTGCTTTCAGTGATGAGACGCAGTCCAGCCGGCAGAAGCTGTGGCGCAACAACTACGGCGCCGTGACTACGGGTAAGAACGGAGTAGCGGCCCCGGTGAGATGGACTCTTCCCCCTCTACCGCGTGTCACACAGCCTCCTGAAGCCGGGCCGGCCTGATGCCGGCACCACCCGACCCCGGCTCACGCTTTTGCGTGGCCGGCCTGGTTGCGATCCCCGCGCCCCGTATGAATACCCACAGTTAAGGTAATGAATCGTTATGGCCAACTTCATGACTCTACGTGATCGCTGGTGCGTGAGACGCTGTTGCCGGGCGGCCCGCGAACCAACCCGGCCGCCGCCACCGAAGGGTCACCGGAGTGAGTAGCTTGAGATCATGCGGGATTACCTGGCCAAGCCGACGGGACCCTGATCGGGCGCCGCACAGTGCCAGATGACCCCCCGCGCAGCCACCCTGGACCGCCCACCATCGTCGTGGACGCGATGGGTGGCGACCATGCCCCGGGCCAGATCGTGGCGGGTGCGGTCGCCGCGGCGACCGGCTACGGCATCTCCGTGGTTCTCAGTGGCCGTGCGGGCCAGTTGCGCCCGCTGCTGGCCGCCCAGCCAGCGGCGGGCCGGCTGCTCAGGATCGTCGCCGCCGACGACTCCCTGGCCATGGATGAGGGAGCTCTCGGCAGCTGGCGCCGCCCCCGGTCGAGCGTGGCCGTCGCATGCCAGCTGGTCAGGCGCGGCCAGGCCGCTGCCGTGGTCTCAGCGGGTTCCACCGGCGGCATCGTGGCCACTGCCCGGCTGCGGCTCAGGTCGCTGCCTGGGCTGATGCGGCCGGGTCTGGCGGTGATGCTGCCAACGGGACCCAAGCCGACACTGCTGGTGGACGCGGGCGCCATCGCTGACCCCAAGCCGGAGATGCTGGTCCAGTTCGCTCAGCTCGGAGTCGCATACGCGCAGGTTGCCTACGGCATCGAGGAGCCGCGGGTGGGCCTGCTCACCATCGGCGCCGAGCCAGGCAAAGGGAACAAGCTAGCCCGGCGCGCCCATGAACTCCTCACGGCGGCGCCCGCGCACGCAGGCCTGCCGATCCGGTTCGCCGGCAATGTCGAGGGATGTGACCTGCTGACCGGGAAGGTGGATGTGGTGGTGACCGACGGCTTCACGGGCAACGTCGCCCTGAAGGCGATCGAGGGTGCCGCGGGGTTCGCCACCGAGCAGATGCGCGCTGCCCTTCAGGGCTCGCGGGCCGCCCGGATCGGCACCGTGTTCCAGCGCCGGGCCCTGCGCGAACTCGGCGGGCGGATGGATTCGGAAACCTACGGCGGAGCAGCCTTGCTCGGGCTGGAGGGCACGATCGTGATCGCGCACGGTTCCTCGACCGCCAAGGGCATCACCTCCGCCTGCCGGCTCGCCGCCGATCTCGCGAACGGCCAGATCACGGAGAAGATCCGGGAACGGCTCGGCCCGGGTCACCGGGCCGGCCATTTCCTGCGCCGCCAGTAACGCCCTCAGCTACGGCGCCACTGGCTGGCCGCCGGCGCCGCCCCGCGGCCCACCGGCGCCGCCCCGCAGTCCGCCGGCGCCGCCCCCGCCTAGCCCGCCGGCGCCGCCCCGCTGCCCGCCGGCGCCGCCCCCGCGGCCCACCGGCCCGCGATGGGAGGATGGCGTATGGACGGGCTTCCCATGGGGGGATTTCGTGGACACCCACGCGCAGGCCAGCGGGTTGACAAGCGCGCAGGTGGCACAATGCCTCGCGCGGGGTGAGGTGAATGACACCGGCAGGCGCACCAGTCGGCCGGTAACCGACATCATCCGTGCGAACGTCCTGACCAGGTTCAATGCGATCGTGAGCGCCCTGTGCGCCGTCGTGCTGGTCACCGGGCACCCGCAGGATGCCCTGTTCGGCCTGGTCATCGTAGCGAACACCGGTATCGGGGTGGTCCAGGAACTGCGGGCCAAGCGGACCCTCGACCGCCTCGCCGTTCTCGGCGAGGAACCGGTCCGGGTGGTGCGCGACGGGGTGCAGAGCCAGATCCGGGCGCAGGCGGTTGTCCTCGGCGACCGCATCCTGATCGGGTCCGGGGACCGGGTCATGGTGGATGGCGAAGTCACCGAGGGCTCCAGCCTGGAACTCGACGAGTCGCTGCTCACCGGTGAGCCGGATCCGGTCGCCAAGAAGCCCGGCGACCAGGTGCTTTCTGGCAGTTTCGTGGCCAGCGGCTCGGGGGCGTTTACGGCCACCCGGGTGGGCCGTCAGTCCTACGCGGCCCGGCTCGAGACGGAGGCCAGCACGTTCAACCTCGCCCGGTCCGAGCTCATGGCCGGCATCAACCGCTTCCTGCGGCTCATCACCTGGGTGATCGTGCCCGTGGCCATCCTGCTCACGGCCAGCCAGCTCGTGTTCGCCCGGGGCGCCTTCCCCGATGCCGTGGCCGGCGCGGTGGCCGGCATCATCACGATGATCCCGGAAGGGCTGGTGCTGCTCACCAGCGTGGCGTTCGCCGTGGGGGTGATCCGGCTGGGCAGGCGCCGGTGCCTGGTCCAGGAACTGCCCGCCATCGAGGTTCTGGCCCGGGTCGACGTGCTGTGCCTGGACAAGACCGGGACTCTCACCGAGCCAGGCATGGAACTCGATGAGCTCGTCGAACTGGTGCCCGGTACCCCTGCCCGGCGGGTACTGGCCGCCCTGGTCCGGGCGGAGGAACGGCCCAACTCGACCCTGCGGGCCATCGCTGAGGGCCTGCACGGGGCAGATGCGCCCTGGCGGCCCGTCCATGTCATGCCGTTCTCCTCGGCACGCAAATGGAGCGGGGCCGTGTTCGAGGACGCCGGCCCGGCCAGCGGCGGCTGGGTACTGGGCGCTCCCGATGTGCTGCTGGCACCCGGACATCCCGCCCGGGTCCAGGCCGAGGCGAGAGCCGGACAGGGCCTGCGGGTTCTGGCGTTCGGCCGGGCCGATCCCGCCGACATCACCCCACGCGCCCAGCCGGGCGCTCCCGGCACGCCGGTTGAGCCGGTCGCCCTGCTCGTGCTGCGCCAGCGGCTGCGTCCGGAAGCCTCCCGCACCCTGGCGTATTTCGCCGAGCAGAACGTGGCTGTCAAGGTGATCTCGGGGGACAGCGCCGTCTCGGTCGGCGCCATCGCCAGGCAGTTGGGGATCGCCGGTGCCTCCCACCCGGTCGATGCCCGGGGCCTGCCGGACGGCCAGCCCGGCCAGCTCCCGCCCGGCCTTCCCGGCCAGCTCCCGCCCGACCATCGCGGCCAGCTCCCGCCCGGCCTTCCCGGCCAGCTTCACCCGGCCGATCTGGCAGCCCTCGCCGACGCGCTGGAGAACAACTCGGTGTTCGGGCGGGTCACCCCACGCCAGAAGCAGGTGTTCGTGACCGCGCTGCAATCGCGGGGCCACACCGTGGCGATGACCGGCGATGGTGTCAACGATGTGCTCGCGCTCACCCGCGCGGATCTCGGCGTGGCCATGGGATCAGGCAGCGGAGCCACCCGCGCCGTGGCCAAGCTCGTGCTGATGGATGACAGCTTCGCCACCCTCCCGCACGTCGTGGCCGAAGGCCGCCGCGTCCTCGGCAACGTCGAGCGGGTGGCGAGCCTGTTCCTGACCAAGACCGTATACGCGATGCTGCTGTCCACCGCGACGGCGCTGGTCGGCTTTGCCGCGGTGGCCGGGCTGCAGGGGCTGCGGTTCCCGTTCCTGCCCCGGCACCTGACCCTGATCTCCACGCTGACCATCGGGGTGCCCGCGTTCGTTCTCGCGCTCGGGCCCAGCCACCAGCGGGTCGGGCCCGGTTTTGTCAGCCGCGTGCTGCGCTTCGCCATACCGTCGGGCATCACGTGCGCGGCCGCCACGTTCGCCACCTACCTGATCGCGCGCCTCGCCCCCGGCACCGGCCTGATCGCCGACCGGACGACGGCGGTGATCACCCTGGCGGCGATCGCGCTGTGGGTGCTCGCGCTGGTCGCCCGTCCTTACACCTGGTGGCGGATCGCCCTGGTAGTGGCGATGGCTGCCGGGATGGCGCTGGCACTGGCCCTGCCACTGTCCCGGACCTTCTTCGAACTGCGCAGCTACGACCCCGCCCTGGACGTCGTGGCGCTGGCCATCGCCGGCTGTGCCGGGGCCGTGCTCACCGTCTATCTCGCGGCCACCCACCGGCTGCCGGGCTCCAGGCAGCGCTGACGGCGCGCGCCAGACCAGGAACTGCTTTGACACCCCACTAGGCTTGAGTCCATGGCCGATCCACGGGAGGTTCTCGCCCAGCGTGTGCGCATGGCGCTCGCCGACACGCTGGGCGCCGAGTACGCCGACGCCGACGCCGTCATCCGGCCGTCCGCGTTCGCCGACTACCAGGCCAACGTGGCGCTGCCGCTGGCCAAGCGGCTCGGGCGCCCGCCCCGTGACGTCGCCACCCAGATCGCCGACCATGTCCACCTGGACGACGTCTGCGACAAGATCGACGTGAGCGGGCCGGGGTTCATCAACTTCAGTCTTCGCGATGAGTGGGTCGCCGGGCAGGCCGCCGACCAGTTCGCAGATCCCCGGCTCGGCGTCCCGGAAGCGGACCCGGCACACAAGACCGTGGTCGACTACTCCTCCCCCAACGTCGCCAAGGAGATGCACGTCGGTCACCTGCGCACGACGATTGTCGGCGACGCGGTGGTCAGGATCCTGGAGCATCTCGGGCATGCGGTCGTCCGCGCCAACCATCTGGGGGACTGGGGAACCCAGTTCGGCATGCTCATCGAGCACCTGCTGGACGTCGGTGAGGAGTCCGCCCGCCAGCAGCTGTCGACCGGGGAGATCAACGCGTTCTACCAGGCGGCACGGGCCAAATTCGACAGCGACCCCGGCTTCGCGGAGCGGTCCCGGAACCGCGTGGTGGCACTCCAGGGCGGTGACGAGGAGACGCTCCGCCTGTGGCAGCTGGTTATCGATGATTCCAAGCAGTACTACAACACCATCTACCGGCGGCTTGGCGTCACCCTGACCGATGCGGACCTCGCCCCGGAGAGCTTCTACAACCCGATGCTCGCCAGCGTCTGCGATGAGCTGCGGGCGGCAGGCATCGCGGTGATCAGCGACGGAGCGCTTTGCGTGTTCCCGCCGGGTTTCACGGGCCGGGACGGCGCCCCGCTGCCGATGATCCTGCGCAAGCGGGACGGAGGCTACGGATACGACACCACCGATCTGGCCGCGATCAGGTACCGGATCAGCGACCTGAAGGCGGCCCGGCTCATCTACTTTGTCGCCGCAGAGCAGTCACTGCACTTCCAGATGCTGTTCGCGGCCGCCCGGCAGGCTGGCTGGCTGACCGGCGAGGTCAGCGCCGAGCACGCGGTCATCGGCCTGGTCAGCGGGGCTGACCGGAAACGGATCCGCACCCGCACCGGAGACCAGGTCAAGCTGATCACGCTGATCGATGAGGCGGTCGAGCGCGCGGAGCGGGTGATCGCCGACCGCTACGACGACCCAGGCCTGCGCCATGAGATCGCCGAGGCGGTGGGTATCGGCGCACTCAAGTACGGTGACCTGTCGGTGGCCAGGGATTCCGGGTACGTGTTCGACTTCGACCGGATGCTCGCACTCACTGGCAACACCGGCCCGTACCTGCAGTACGCCACCACCAGGGCGCGGGGCATCTTCCGCAAGGCCGGACTCGACCCGGACAAGGCCACCGGCGACATCCACATCACCCACGATGCCGAACGGGCACTGGCCCTGACCCTGCTCGGCTTCGGGACTGCGGTCTGCCAGGCAGCCGACACGGCCGAGCCGCACGTGCTCGCCGCCTTCCTGTTCGACGTTGCCAGCGCCTTCACGACGTTCTATGAGGTGTGCCCGGTCCTGAAAGCCGCCGGCGACACCGAGCGGGAGTCCAGGCTGGCTTTGTCGGCGCTCACGCTGCGGGTCCTGTCAACCGGGCTTGATCTGCTCGGTATCCCGCTACCCGAGCGGATGTAGCGGATCAGCCCGGCCGCCAGCCCTGACCAGAGGCGCGCGCAACGCCCGGCCCCTGACCAGAAGTGCAGCCCGTTCCCAGGGAAATCCCAGTTTCGGCTGGCCGATGTCCCAGGCCGGCCCGCCACGATGACAGGCATGGAGAACAACTACCGCCCTCCCGGGGGCGAGCCCCGCGACTCTGAGCCCACCGAGCAGTTCTGGCACGGTCAGGGCGGCCCCGGGCCTCAGCACGGACACGACGATCCTGGCTACGGTTACCACTGGCAGCAGTCGCAGGGACTGCAAGCGCATCTCGCGAGAGACAGGCACAAGGCCCTGCGCTGGACGGTCGGGGTCACCCTCGCCGTCCTGCTCGCGGGCGGCGGCGTGATCGCCGGCCTGTCGCTGACGGGCAACTCCCTGTCCGCCGCGCCCGCCGCGGATACGGGCAGCACCAGCAGCACCAGCACTGGCGCGGCAAGCCCGGGCAGCCAGGCGGCCCTGCTCGGCGCGGCGCTCAGCGCTGCGGGTTCGCCGGGCGCAGCGCTCTCCACGGCGGCCTCGGCCGCGGCTGTAACAGGCACCGCTCCCAGCGCCGGCAGCGGTGCGCCAGCAGCCGGCCAGGCGATCCGGCAATGCGTGAGGGCAGCCGGGGCGGCGCGGGCCGCTGGGCTGACCGGCCACCGCCGGCTGGCCGCCGCTGCCCGCGCGGGCACCGCGCGATGCCGGCTCATCCGCCGCCGTCTCGTCCGGTTCTTCCTCCTGCACGGGGTCGACGGGCAGTTCACCTTCCGGACCGCCACCGGCACGCTCAAGACGGTCGCCTATGAGCGGGGAGTGATCCAGTCGGTCAGCAGCGGCAGCTCCATCGTGGTCAAGGCGGCTGACGGCACGATCTGGACCTGGGACCGGGTCAGCAGCACCGTCGTCAGGGACTCCAGCGGCAAGATCGGTGAGTCCTCGCTGGCGGCGGGCGAGCCGGTCTGGGTGGGCGGCCCGGTGATCAGCGGCGCGCGGCGCCCCCGGCTTCTGGATGGCCGCGGCCGGCGCCCTGGCGCTGGCCGGATGCGGCGGCTCGTCCGGCTTACGCGCCGGGATCTGGTGCACGTCCACGCCGACCACGATCCGCGGCAGGGTCGCGTCGAGCGCGATGCCCGTTTCCTCGAGCACTTCGCGCTCCGCGGCGGCCACGAGGTCCGGATCCTCCGGCTCGACGTGCCCGCCGGGCTGGAGCCAGCGCTCGAGCCGGCGGTGATAGATCAGCAGCACCCGGCGGGCGCGCGCGGAGAGGACGATGCCGCTGGCCGTCATGTGGCCCGGCGCGAACGTCCGGCGCGAGAACGGCTGCGGCACGCGCTCGAGCAGTGCGAGCGTGCGGGCGAGGCTCCGCGTGGCGCGCTCGTCGGGGCCGGGATCGAAG
>OFGU01000102.1_pt1 | contig 11413 bp, 10 predicted proteins | sample 1521841 | NCBI WGS metagenome assembly OFGU01 (sample SAMEA2553413, study PRJEB24118) | soil metagenome
TCCGTAAACTTAGCTTGTGAGTACTGCTGAGCCTGACTGCGGACATGAATCCTTAGTCAATGGGCGAGCGGGTGCTCCCCTGCTGGTCTAATAGAAGTTGAGAAGGAACTCTTTCGCGCTGAGAAGCCCGAAGACAAGGTCGACTGCACGCTAAAGCTTTCCGCTTTGAATCTCTCCGACAACTTCGGCGAGCTTCTCGACAATGACGGAAAGAATTCTTTCGCCTTTTTCTCTGGAAGCCGTCCGCGGATCCCCAATGCCGCCGTGGCGGGCCGTTGTGCCGGTGCCGCCCATGCCGCTCCCCCCTGCGGCGGGGCCTCGGCAGGCGCACCCTCGCCTGGATGCTCAAGCTGGTGTACGTGGCCGCGGCGAGCTGCTTCGTGCTCGGCCTGCACCTGATGAACACCCCGGCCACCGCCCGCCGGGGCAACCAGCTGTCCACCGGCGGCATGGTCGCCGCCGTGGTGGCCACCTTCGCCATCATCATCCACGCCAGCACGATCAGCGTGACCGGCTGGATCATCATGTTCACCGGGGCGCTGCTCGGCAGTGCGGCCGGGCTGTACACGGCGCGGACCGTGCAGATGACGGCCATTCCGCAGCTGGTCAGCGTCTTCAACGCGGTCGGCGGTGGCGCGGCCGCGCTGGTGGCCATCCACGACTACATCAACCTGGCGGGCAGCGCGGCAGGAGTGGCCGAGGCCACCACCGTGACCACCCTGCTCGACGTGATGATCGGCGCGGTGACGTTCTCGGGATCGATCATCGCCGCCGGCAAGCTCCAGGGGCTCATCAACGCGGCGCCAGTCACCTTCCCGGGCTCGCGGGCCGTCAACATGGCGGCGGCCCTGACCGCGATCGGCGGGGCCATCTACCTGATCATCACCCCGAGCGTCCCCGTGCTGATGATCGTCATCCTGGCCGCGCTCGCGTTCGGCGTGACGATGGTCATGCCGATCGGCGGCGCGGACATGCCGGTCGTCATCTCGCTGCTGAACGCGTTCACCGGCACCGCCGTCGCCATGGCCGGGTTCGTCATCGGCAACTGGGCGCTGATCATCGCCGGGGCGCTGGTCGGTGCCTCGGGTGGGATCCTCACCAAGCTGATGGCCGACGCCATGAACCGGTCGCTGCGCAACATCATGATCGGTGGATTCGGCACCGGTGACAGCGGTGCAGTGGCTGTAGCGGGCCCCGGCGGGGACGTGCGCTCGATCGCGGCCGACGACGCCGCCATCCAGCTCGCCTACGCCCAGAAGGTCATCATCGTGCCCGGCTACGGCCTCGCCGCCGCCCAGGCCCAGCACCAGGTGGCCGAGCTCGCTTCGCTGCTCGAGGAGCGCGGGATCGAGGTCAGCTACGCCATCCACCCGGTGGCGGGCCGCATGCCCGGTCACATGAACGTGCTGCTGGCCGAGGCCAACGTGCCTTACCCGCTGCTCAAGGAGATGGATGAGATCAACCCGGAGTTCCCCCGGGCCGACGTGGCGCTGGTGATCGGCGCCAACGACGTCACCAACCCCGCCGCGCGGCGGCCAGGCACCGCGATCTCCGGCATGCCCATCCTGGATGTGGACCACGCCAAGAGCATCATCGTGATCAAACGGTCGATGGCCTCCGGCTATGCGGGTATCGACAACGAGCTGTACGTCGACCCGAAGACCAGCATGTTCTTCGCGGACGCGAAGTCGGCCCTGACCGAGCTGACCGCCGCCGTCAAGACCCTGGTCGCCTGAGCGCGGGGCAAGGTTCCTAGGGCCGGGAAGGCCCACCCACACCGGGCCGCCAGCTGAGCACGAGTACTCAGCATGAAATGAGCATGGCCGCTCAGGCGGCAGCCCTGCCCGGCGATACACGCTGACTGTATGGAATCGCGGCCTCCGTTCCATGACGCGCGGCGGGCGGCGTGCCCCCAGCGGTCGGTCTGAGCGACCATCGGCATCATCCTCGCGGTTGTGCTGGCCATCGGCGGGCTGGCGGTCCCCTACCTGATCGGCCTGCTCGCGGCGGGGGGCGGGGTGCACGCCGACGACCTGTTCCTGCTCGTCAGTCTTTATCTGGGATTCATCGGCAGGATCCTGTTCAAGGACTTCCGCGATGTCCGCGGGGACATCCTGTTCGGCAAGCGCACGTTCCTCGTCCGGCACGGGTGGCACTGGACCTGCACCTTCGCCGCGTGCTGCTGGCTGGAGGCCCCCCTGGGTCAGCCCAGCCCCCCCGCCGCAGGGCAGCAAGCTGCCGGCCCAGCTCCCGCTGCATCACCGGGATGGTGTCCGAGTCACTCATGTCCCGCTCAGCACCCCTGGCACCCCGGCGAGGCTCACCTAGCGCCATGGCCGACCTGCCTCATCCGGCCGCCCGGCGTGGCGGGAAGTCAGCGCTGGGGTGTCCGCGCACAGGGCGCGGTATGTGGCGCGCTCCTCACGTGCCGACCGCAGCAGGTCATGACGCTCCGCTGCCCGGACTTGGGAGTGCGGCAGGTTTCCGCTCAGGTAGCGGCACCGCCCCGCCCACCACCGCCGGTGTGTCTGAATACCCTTCCGCCAGCCGGCCCACCCCCCCCGCCCGGCCGGGCCTCCCGGGGGGGGACCCCCCGGGCGGACCTGCGCCGCCCGGGGGCGCAGCCACAACCCCCCCCGCCATGAACAGGGCGCGGCGCAGGCGCGTGCCCGAGCCGGCCCCGCCGCACAGGTAGGCACGTGTGGCCATCGGGTCCGCGAGGGCGCTGAACTCCCCGGCCACCGCTGCGACGATGTCCTCGCCCCGGGAACGGGCGCAGGTCCGCCACCGGGCGGGCGGCCGGCCAGTGGCGGCGGTGCAGTCTCGTGGCGCCTGTTCCCCCAGGTAGAGGCGGTCCGGCTCGCTGGCGCCATGGACGAGGATCACCGGCCCGCGGTGGCCACTGGCCTGGGCGTCACGCGCGATCGCGAGCAGGGGCGCGATCCCTGTCCCGGTGCCGGCCAGCAGCAGCGGCGCGGTGGGATTGCCCGGCAGGTAGAAGCACTGGCCGGTGGGGATGCCGATGCTGAGCTCAGTGCCCTGCCGGGCGGTGGCGAGCCAGCCGCTCATGGCCCCCTGCGGGTAGATCCGCAGGTGGAATTCCATCCCGTCCCGGTCAGCCTCGGAAGGAAGGTTCGCGATCGAGTAGGGCCGGATGATGCCGTCCCCGCGGGTCAGCGTCACATGCTGGCCAGCCCGGAAGCCCACCGGACGGTGCGGCCGCAGCCATACCGCCAGCACATCGGCGGCCAGGCGCTCGCGGCGCAGCAGGGTGGCTGGCGTGAAAATGTCGCTGGCGGCCGGGGCGACCGTCACGTCAGTGGCGGGACGCGCCAGGCAGGCCAGGAAGTACCCGCTAGCGCGCAGCGCCGGCTTGAGGCCTTCCTGCCCTGCCTCCCCGGGATCGCCGGCCTCGGCGCGGAGCAGGCAGGTGTGGCAGGCCCCGGCCCGGCACGCGGACGGCAACCCGACCCCGTGCCGGGCCAGGACATCCAGGACCGACTCACCGGCGCGCAGGGCGTAGCTGCGCCCGCCGAAGGTGAGCAGCACGGCTCAGCGGTTCAGCACGTCGTCCCGGACACTGGCCGCGATGGCACCTGCCCCGGCGATGTCGTCATCGGCGGCCCCGAGTTCGCGCAGCGTGTCCGCGAGGTGGGCGATGACGTGATCGACGTGGTCGTCGGTCAGCCCGGCCAGGCCGGCGTGCGCGGTGCGCAGATCCCGCCCTGTGTAGGCATTCGGGCCGCCCAGCGCCATGGTCAGGAATGCCGCCTGCTTCGCGACCTGACGGTCCATATCGACATCATCGAAATACGGCGACAGCAGCGGATCGGCGAGGACCTTTCGGTAGAAAACCTCGCTGGCGGCGGTCATCGCCGGGGATCCGCCTAAACGATCAAACAAGCTTGTTTGAGTGGTCATAAGCTGGGTTATAGCTGCTGATGACGGGGGGCACAACCTCCTTCACCGTAATTGAGTTAATTTTTTCCAGCCAAGAATGGCGCAGCGTAACCGGGATCGCTGGCTCGCAGGGCCCCGGCCGGCCGTGGATCGGCGCCGAGCCGGCCGACTGGCTGGCGAAACATGCGCGTAACATGCCGGGCAGGTGTTTCACGGCCCCGAAACACTCTGTGATGGCCGCGGAAACGCCGCCGGGCGAGGCTGGAGGCCGGGCAGGGTGCCCTGAGAGGTGGGTCGGATGAAGCTCATCACCGCCGTGATCAAGCCGTTCAAGCTGGACGAGGTGAAGGCGGCGCTGCAGGCCTTCGGTGTACACGGCATGACAGTCAGTGAGGCAAGCGGGTACGGCCGTCAGCGCGGTCACACCGAGGTGTACCGGGGTGCGGAATACGAGGTAGACCTGGTCCCCAAGGTCAGGCTTGAAGTGCTCTGTGAGGACGAGGATGCGGACGACCTCATCGATGTCGTGGTCAAGGCGGCGCAGACGGGCCGGATAGGCGATGGCAAGGTCTGGTGTGTGCCGGTGGACGTGGTCGTGCGCGTCCGCACCGGGGAACGCGGCGCGGGGGCGCTCTGAAGCCCAGCCGCCCGGAGAGGCGCCGCCGCCCCGGGGCAGGCAGGCGGGCGGCCACTTTCGCGGCTGATCGCGCCCGGCGCGCGACGGAAACCGACCGTTGGCTGGCCTCGCTGCTCGGCAGCGAGGCCAGCGTCGCTCTGGTCGCCGTCGGCGGATACGGCCGCAAGGAGCTGCTGCCGGGCAGCGATCTCGATGTGCTTCTGCTGCACTCCGGCCGCCCCGGCATCTCCGCCCTCGCGGACCGGATCTGGTACCCGATCTGGGATTCCGGCGCCCGCCTCGACCACGCAGTGCGCACGCCAGCCGAGGCGCGCGAGGTTGCCAGGGCCGATCTGCGCGCTGCCCTGGGCCTGCTGCACGCCAGGCACGTCGCGGGCGACCCCGGGCTGACCGGCGAACTGCGGCTCGGCGTGCTGGCGGACTGGCGGACGGCCGCCGCTACCCGGCTGGCCGAACTCCAGGCCATGCACGTGGAGCGCACGGAGCGCAGCGGCGAGCTGGCCTTCCTGCTCGAGCCCGACCTCAAGGAGGCCAGGGGAGGCCTGCGGGACGCCAACGCGATCCACGCCGTCGCGGCCGCGTGGGTCGCTCCTGGGCCGGGGCCACGGGTCCGCGCCGCCCAGGAGTTCATCCTCGACACCCGCCACGCCCTGCATGAGGTGACCGGCCGCGCCACCGACCGGCTGGTACTCCAGGAACAGGGCGAAGTAGCCCGTGTGCTCGAACTGCTCGACGCCGACACCCTGCTGCGGCGTCTGGCAGGGGCAGGGCGGGCCATCGCCTACTCGCTGGACCAGTCGTTCCGCCAGGCACAGCGCAGCCGCGGCGGGCACGCGGCCCGGCCCGGCGCTGCCCGTTCCCGGATCAGCCTGCCCGGTGGCGGTCTGGCCAGGCGCGGCCAGCCCCGCATCAGCGCTCACCGCCGGCCACTGGCCGAGGGCCTGGTCGAGCAGGACGGGGAGGTGGTGCTCGCGCGTTCCGCCGACCCGGCCACGGACCCGGTGCTGGTGCTGCGGGCAGCCGCCGCAGCCGCCCAGTCGGGACTGGCGCTGGCGCCCCGCACCCTGTCCCGGCTGGCCGACTGCCCTCCCCTGCCGGTGCCCTGGCCCGCGGAGGCACGCGATGCCCTGGCCGCGCTGCTCGGCGCCGGGCCGGGCGCGATCGGCGTCTGGGAGGCGCTCGACCAGGAGGAACTGATCACCCGCCTGCTGCCGGACTGGGAGCGGGTGCGCAACCGCCCGCAGCGCAATCCGCTGCACACGTTCACCGTGGACCGGCACCTGGTCGAAACGGCGGCCAACGCCGCCGCGCTCACCCGGACCGTGGCCCGTCCCGCTCTGGCGGCGCGCCCCGCGCTGCTACAGTGCAGCGGCAGAGGCTGGCGGGGGCGCCACCGGGGCGCCGGGGGGGTGGTGGCGAGGTACACCACCCCCCGGCTCGGGCTCCCCCGGGCGGAGGCCCACCTGGTGGCTGGGGCGGTGCGCCAGCACCGGCGGGTCCCGCGGGCGGCCACCCGCCGCGACCTCGACGATCCGGTGACCGTCGCGCAGGTGGCGGAGGTCGTCGTCAGCCGCCCGCTGCTGGAACTGCTGCACGCGCTGACGATCGCCGATGCCCAGGCCACCGGCCCTGCCGCCTGGAACGACTGGAAGGCAGGCCTGATCGCTGACCTGGTGCGGCGCGTCAGCGGGGTGCTGGGCGGCGAGCCGCCCCCTGAGCCGCTGCCGCTGCGCCCCGAGCAGATCAAGCTCGCCGCTGACGGCGAGCCCGCGGTCCTGGTGCGCGGATCGGAGGTGACCGTGGTCGCCCCCGACCGTCCCGGCCTGCTGTGGCAGGCGGCAGCGGTGCTCGCCTCGCACCGGCTGACGGTGCGCTCGGTGAACGCCACTTCGTGCGGTGCGATGGCGGTCACGGCCTTCACCGTGGCGCACCAGTTTGGCGATCCGCCCGACGCGACCCTGGTGACCGCAGACCTGCGCCGGGTGCTGACCGGGCAGCTTGATGTGGCACAGCGGCTCGGCCGCAGGGACCTGGTGGCGGCCCGGCCCACGGTTCCGGTGGCGCCCCCGAAGGTCACGCTGGTGGATGACGCCTCGCGCACCGCGACCGTGGTGGAGGTGCGGGCGCACGACGCCCCCGGGCTGCTGTGGCGGATCGGCCGGGCACTGGGAGAGTGCGGCCTGGACGTGCGGGCGGCACGGGTGGAAACGCTGGGAGCCGAGGCGGTCGACGTCTTCTACGTCGTGGACGCCGGCGGGGCACCGGTCAAGGACGCTGGAACCCGGGGCAGGATCGCGGCTGCCGTGCTCGGCTCGCTCGCCGGGTGATCCCGGCGCCGGCCCGTAGCGGATAACCTGGGACGCGTGTTCGAGACACTCTCTGACCGGCTGACACAGGTCTTCTCCTCGCTGCGGGGCAAAGGCCGGCTCTCGGCTGCCGACATCGAAGCGACCTGCCGCGAGATCCGCATCGCCTTGCTGGAGGCGGACGTCGCCCTCCCGGTGGCCAGGGCGTTCATCGCGCGGGTGAAAGAGCGCGCCTCGTCGGCCGAGGTGTCCGCGGCGCTCAATCCCACCCAGCAGGTCATCAAGATCGTCCACGAAGAACTCGTCGCGATCCTTGGTGGTGAGGCCCGGCGGCTGCGTTTTGCCAAAAATCCGCCGACCGTCATCATGCTGGCCGGGTTGCAGGGCTCAGGCAAGACCACGCTCGCCGCCAAGCTCGCGCGCTGGCTGCGTGCGCAGGGGAACACCCCGCTGCTGGTCGCGGCCGACCTGCAGCGGCCCAACGCGGTGCAGCAGCTGCAGGTGCTCGGCGAGCGGGCATCGGTGCCGGTCTTCGCACCGCAGCCGGGCAACGGCATCGGGGATCCGGTCGCCGTGGCCCGCCAGTCGGTCGAGGAAGCGCGGCACCGCCTGCACAACATCGTCATTGTGGACACCGCCGGGCGGCTGGGCATCGACGAGGAGATGATGGGCCAGGCCGCCGCGATCAGGGACGCCATCGACCCGGACGAGATCCTGTTCGTGGTGGATGCCATGATCGGCCAGGACGCGGTGGTCACCGCCCAGGCATTCCTCGACGGTGTCGGCTACGACGGTGTCGTGCTGACCAAGCTGGACGGCGATGCCCGCGGTGGCGCGGCGCTGTCGATCGCCCAGCTCACCGGGCGGCCCGTCATGTTCGCCTCCACCGGCGAGAAACTCGAGGACTTCGACCTCTTCCACCCCGAGCGGATGGCCTCGCGCATCCTCGACATGGGCGACATGCTGACCCTGATCGAGCAGGCAGAGCGGGCGTTCGACGAGGATCAGGCCGCAGCCATGGCCGGCAAGCTCGCCTCCGGGGAAGGGTTCACCCTGGAGGATTTCGTCGAGCAGCTCGCCATGGTCCGCAAGCTGGGACCGATCGGGAACCTGCTGGGCATGCTGCCCGGCGCGGCGCAGAACCGGGAACTGCTGAGCCAGGTCAGCGACAAGGATCTGGACCGCGCTGCGGCCATCGTGAACTCGATGACCCCGGCCGAACGGCGAAACCCCAAGATCCTCAACGGGTCCCGGCGCGCACGCATTGCCCGCGGCGCCGGTGTCAGCGTGGGTGAGGTCAGCAACCTGGTCGTGCGGTTCCTCGAAGGCCAGAAGATGATGCGCCAGATGATGGGTGGCGGCGGGCTTCCCGGCATGCCGCCGATCCCCGGGATGCGGCGCGCGATGGGCAAGAGCGCCAAGGGCCGCAAGGCGTCGTCGAAGAAGAAGCCCAAGGGCGGCCGGCCGGGCGGCGCTCCTGGCCGGGTGCCCGGCGGCGCAGGTGCTGGTGGTGCCGGTCCGCACAGTGGTGCTGGCTCTCACGGTGGCGCCGGTCCGCACGGTGCGGGAGCCCACGGTGGCGCCGGTCCGCACGGTGCGGGAGCCCACGGTGGCGCCGGTCCGCACGGTGCGGGTGCCCACGGTGGCGCCGGTCCGCACGGTGCGGGAGCCCACGGTGGCGCCGGCGGTCCGGCCCTGCCCGCTGGCCTGGGTGGCGCCAAGGGCGGCCTGCCGGCCGGGTTCGGCGGGCCAGATGGCGCGGATGACCTCGCCGCCAGCCTGGAGGCGCTGTCCCAGGACCCGGCGTTCCGGAAGAAGCTCGACGAGAGCAAGCCGGGGACCGGGCCATCGCCCACCGACCTGCCGGCCGGGTTCGGCCTCTTCCGCCGCACCAAGCGCGACGACCGCTGATCCGGCCCGCTCCGCCAGAACCCCCGCCGGCCCGTCCCGGGGCGGCCGGTCCCGGGGCGGCCGGTCCCGGGCGTGGCCCGTCCCGGGCGTGGCCCGTCCCGGGCGTGGCCCGTCCCGTCGGTCTGCTCCGCCGGCCCGGCACTCCGCTACTCATCCCCGCACTCCGCCGACCCGGCACTCCGCCACTCCTTCCCGCCCCATTCAGCAAAATCTCCGCATATGTCCCGTTTCCCCGGGAGCCGGGCCGACGTTTCACGCCCGCGGCCCATGATCATGTCCAGTTCGTCCTGGTATGTGAGTCCCGGAGCCGTGAAATGTCGGCTCGCAGGATGGGCCGCTGGGAACTGACGAGGGGCGGCGACGATTACGTTCCAGGCCGGAGTCTCTGGCACAATGGCTGAGTTACTACCGTCCCTTGGTCGGCGACGCCCTCTCTCGCTCGTCGGCCTGGGTCCGTCCGGGCCACGCCGCCGGTCCTCACCTGGCGTGTTCGCAGCCCGCAGCCGAGCTTTCATGGGAGAAGACCGCAGCCGTGGCTGTCAAGATCAAGCTCAAGCGCATGGGGAAGATCCGTGCGCCGTTCTACCGGATCATCGTCGCCGATGCCCGCACCAAGCGGGACGGCCGGGCGATCGAGGAGATCGGCAAGTACCACCCGAAGGCTGAGCCCTCGTTCATCGAGGTCAATTCGGAACGGGCACAGCACTGGCTGTCGGTGGGTGCTCAGCCTACGGACCCGGTCAGGCGGATCCTGGAGATCACCGGTGACTGGCAGAAGTTCAAGGGCCTGCCCGGGACCGAGGGCACGCTGAAGACGGCGGAGGCCAAGGCGGACAAGAAGGAAGCCTTCGCCGCGGCCCTGGCGGAGACGCTGAAGGCTGCGGAGGCCAAGGCGGACAAGGGCCGCGCCCGTAAGCCTGCCGCATCCGCCGCCACGGCAGACTCCGCGAAGTCGGCGGATGCCAAGGCCGCGCCGGGGAAGTCGGCGAAGGCCGACGGTAAGCGGGGCAGCGGCAGCAAGGCGGCCAAGGATGCGCCGGCCGCGGGCGCCGCAGAGGCAGCGACTGCCGGGGATGCGCCGGTCGCTGGTGCTGAGGAGGCCGCACCGGCCGCCGAGCCCGCGGGGACCGACGCTAGCGCGGAGCAGGACAGCGAGGCCTGAGGTGCTCGAGGAGGCTCTTGAGCACCTGGTGAAGGGCATCGTGGATCACCCCGAAGATGTCCGGGTAGACAGTCACGGCCTGCGCCGGGGCAAGGTCCTGGAAGTGCGTGTGCACCCGGAGGATCTCGGTAAGGTCATCGGCCGTGGTGGGCGGACCGCACGCGCATTGCGGACGGTCATCGGGTCGCTGTCGGGTGGCCGCTATGTCCGGATCGATCTCCTAGACGTGGACGAGGTCCGGTAGCTGAGCAGTCAACTGGACGTCGGCCGGGTGCTCCGGCCGCACGGAATCCGTGGTGAGGTGGCGGTCGAGGTCCGGACCGACGACCCCGGCCAGCGATTTGCCGCGGGCTCGGTGCTCGGCACCGATCCCGCGGCTGCGGGGCCGCTGACCGTCGTCTCGTCCCGGTGGCATTCCAGGCGGCTGCTGGTCAGTTTCGCCGAGATCGCCGACCGGACGCAGGCCGAGTCCCTGCGCGGCGTCTGGCTGACGGTCGACGCCTCCCAGTTCGCGGTCCCGGAGGACCCCGACGAGTTCCATGACCAGCAACTGGTCGGCCTCACGGTGGTCACCACCGCCGGGAGCGAGGTCGGAGCTGTCACCGATGTCCGTCATCACGGTCAGGACCTGCTGGTCATCGAGCCGGCCGCCGGTTCACAGCAGCACGGTGAGGTGCTGATCCCGTTCGTGGCGGCGATCGTGGCGGAGGTGGATGTGGCCGCGGGCCGGCTGGTGATCGACCCGCCGCCGGGGCTGCTGGACCTGTCCGGCGGCCCGGGCACGGCCGCGGCCGGCGGCTCCACCCGCCCTGGGCGCGACCGGGGGTGAGGGCCCGTGCGGATCGACATCATCACGATCTTCCCGGAGTACTTCCGCCCGCTCCATGTCTCGCTGCTGGGTAAGGCCGCCGGGCGGGGCATCGTCGAGTTCGCGGTGCACGACCTGCGCACCTGGGCGCACGACACCCATCGCACCGTGGACGACGCGCCCTTCGGCGGCGGCCCTGGCATGGTCATGACCCCCGCGCCGTGGGGTGAGGCGCTCCATGCGGTGACCAGCACGGCATTGCCGGGAGCCCGGCTGGTCGTGCCCACGCCGTCTGGCATCCCGTTCCGGCAGGAGATGGCAGCCACGTACGCGGCCTGCGACCATCTCGTGTTCGCCTGCGGACGCTATGAGGGGATCGACGCCCGCGTCATCGAGGATGCCCGGACCTCGATGGTGGTCGACGAGGTCAGCGTCGGTGACTATGTGCTGTCCGGGGGTGAGCCCGCCGCGCTTGTCATGATCGACGCGATCGGCCGGCTGCTGCCCGGCGTGCTCGGGAACGTGGCCTCAGCCGCCGACGACTCGTTTGGCGGCGGAGCGGGGCCGATGGCCGGCCTGCTGGAAGGCCCGGTCTACACCAGGCCGCGGGTATGGCGTGGCCGGGAAGTGCCAGGCGTGCTGCTGTCGGGCGATCACGCGGCTATTGCCAGATGGCAACGGGACGAAGG
>OFGU01000104.1_pt1 | contig 11353 bp, 10 predicted proteins | sample 1521841 | NCBI WGS metagenome assembly OFGU01 (sample SAMEA2553413, study PRJEB24118) | soil metagenome
CCGTGGCCCGCCAGGCAACCTACCTCAAGATCTTCCGGCATCCCGCGTCCGTGCGGCTGGCCATGCCCACCACCAGCCTCGCCGTGCTCACCGTCCCGGGCACCCGGGTGGTCGTGTACACGCCCGCCGACGAGGTCACCAGGGAGGCGATCGCCGCCCTGCTGCGCGGCGAGGGCACCGGCGCCCGGTTCCCCTGCTGGCCCGCCCACCAGCGCAAACGCGCCGAACTAGCTGCTGCTCACCCTGCACCCTGACCACCGCCCGTGCTGCCCCGGCGCGGGCCAGGGCCGGGCAGCCGGAGCGTATTGCCGCTCTCGAAGAGCGGGATCACGTCCAGCACGGGGGGCTCACCGCTGCGCACGGCGTGCTCCGCCAGCCGGTACACGGCCCGGTGGGGCGTGCTGGCGAGTTCGGCGTGGCGCATCCGGGCCAGCAGCGTGGCGGGGTCGCTGGCGCTGATTATGGTGCCGGGCTGGGCCGTGAACAGCGGGAACGCCCAGAAACGGCGGGAGGCGCAGCCCCACAGCACGGCCCACTGCGGGTGGGTGGCCTGGACCTGCGCGGCCTGGGCACGCTGGCTGGGGTCGAGCACCTCGCCGGGTCCGCCACCGGTGGTCACTGGGTCAGGTCCTTAATGACCAGGTGGGGGCGGGCCTTGGCCGCTATCTGGCGGGTGGTCTCCCAGCAGGTGGAGCACATCGGGTAGGAGCGTCCCCAGCATTCGGGCCAGAACGCGTCGCGGGGTGTGCCGGGGACGCCGAGTTGCCCGAAGGTGACGATGACTTCGGCGAGGGTGCCGAGGGTGCGGTGCTGGCGGTCGTTGCACAGGCACCGGCCCTGGGGGGCGGTCAGGGTGATCTCGTCGTGGCCTGGCAGGCGGGCGTTCACATCCGGTTCCTGGGGACGCGGGCCACTCCTGCGTACAGGTCGACCGGGCAGGGGGAGGCGCTTGTAAGGTCCGGCCGCCACTCGGTGACCGGGACCACGCCGGGTGCCACCAACGGCAGCCCGCCGAACAACGCGGTGACCTGGCTGTGGGTGCGGGCGGTCACCCCGGTGCGAACCTGGGCGTTGTAAGCGGTGACCCCGGCACCCACCGGGCCGGGGGCGAAGTCGGCGGTGAGGTGGGAGATCGCGAGGTGACTGCCGGGTGCTAAGGAGCTGCGCAATAATTACTTCTGCTCGTTCGGGCGTGTCGCCTGTTCGGCTGGTATAGCCGGAAGCGTGTAATTCCAGTTGCCGTGGAACTCATGACGGATCAGGTGACGGGCCTCGAACGCCTTCATCTCCCGGTCTGAGATCCTGATGCCCTTGGGATAGGTGCTGGTGTCCAGGACGGCCTGGACCTTCAGGCCGGTCTTTGTGGTGACCGCGCTGATGGTCTCGATGATCACCTCGTGGGATTCCAGCGGGCGGCCCCGCCAGTTCATGGAGATGTGAGAGAACAAGCGGTGCTCGACTTTGTTCCACTTGCTGGTTCCCGGCGGCAGGTGAAGTACCGTTACCTCAAGCCCGGCCTGCTCGGCGAATGCGGCCAGCTCGGTCTTCCACAGCCGGAGCCGGCTGCCGTTGGATCCACCCGGATCAGCGGTGATCAGCAGCCGGGCGGCGTGCGGATAGGCGGACCTGCCGACCGTGTTCCACCAGCGGCGGATCGACTCCACCGCGAACTGGCCGGTGTCGGCGTCGGTCCCCACGTTCACCCACCCGGTGCTGGCGGTCACGTCGTACACGCCGTAGGGCACCGCCTTGCCCAGTTCCTTGTCAGCGAAGTCGTGCACATTCACCCGCCGCGGCGCCCCCGCGGGCTCCCACTCCGCCCCGCCATTGGCGTAGTTGCCGACCAGTTCCTTCTTTTTCGTATCAACGCTGATCACCGGATCACCCGCCGCCTGGAACGCCACCACCTGCGCACTGATGTACCGGAACTGGGCATCACGGTCGGGGTGCTGCTTCCCCTCGACCGACTTGGCGTTGCCTTGCAGGCTGTAACCGGCCTCCCCCAGCAGCCGGGCCACCGTCCGCGCCGCCACCTCATGCCCCTGCGCAGCCAGTTCACCAGCCAGATGGGAGGTGGACTTGGTCGTCCACCGCAGCGGCGATTCCGGATCCCCCCGCGATTCCGGATCTACCAGCGCCTCCAGTGCCCGCACCAGCCCAGGATCGGCGTCCTCCACCGCAGGCCTGCCCGCGCCCCTGCGCCGCACCCGCCCATCCGGCTCGATCCCAGCCTCCAGCTCACGGGCACCTCGCGCCACCGTGTCCGCGCTCGCCCCCACCGCCGCGGCCACCAGCTTCACCCCGCCCCGGCCGATCGCCCGTGCCTCCGCCCCCAGCAGCAGCCGCCACTGCCGCTCATCCAGATGGGGCCTGATCTCCGCCAGCCTGCCCGTCAGCCGGTCCTGGTCCTGCGCCGTGATCGCCATACCACAACGCTACGGGGCCATCTCGGACAAACGTGCCTAATTTATGCGCGAGCCCCAAGCACGCCGCCCGGCCGAGCGGGAGAAGAGGGAGGCGGTTCGAATCTCCTTAGCTCCACCCAGGTCATGTATATATTTCGAACGTGGTACCGGTGAGATGTCCGCCTCTGAGGGGCATTTGAGGGGCACGCTGGTCGGCTGCCGGATTGCTGACCTGCACAAACGCGAACTTAACCCCTCTGTCTGTGCGGGCGCGGCTTTGACGATGTGCAAGAGGTCATGAGTCCGGGATCACGAGTTCTGTGATCGCCTGGCGGCGCGCGGCGCGCGCCGCCAGGACCTGGGGTAGTCCGGACACCGTCACTGCGGGTGCCGTGGGGCTGTTGGTCATGGTTACGCCAGGGACTTTTCAAAGTCAGTGTGACTGTGGGTGATCGGGTGGCGGTCCTGTATCGCGATGGCTGGCCGGCCTGAGGCGGCGGCCCGGGCGCCGATGACCGGTCACGGTGCGTGAGGGGTGCGGGCGCGGCGGGCGGTGACCGCCCGCGGCACGCCGGCCGCGTGCGGCCGGATGTGCTTGATCATGGGGCACGGCCCCTGCTGGTCATTTGGGTGTCTACGTCCGAATGATCATCAGGAAGGCCGTGCCCGTGTACGCATCATCGCTGATGGAGCTTGCCCGCCACTACCTGGGGACGGCCGGCGCGCCGGCGTCGCTGCGGGAGGTGCTGGCGGAGCGGCTGACCGATCCGCGCAGGCCGCGCAGGCCGCGCAGGATCCGGCATTCGCTGGGCTCGCTGGTCTCGGTGCTGGTGGCGGGGGTGGCGTGCGGGCATTCCGGCCCGCTGGCGATCGCGCAGGCGGCGGCGGGCTTGGACCAGGAGGTGCTGGCCGCGCGCGGCTGCCGGGTGAGCCCGGCGACCGGGCAGCGGATACCGCCGCCGGCCGCGACGGTGGGCCGGCTGCCGGCGCTGCTGGATGCGGATGAGGTGGAGGCGGCGCTGCCGGCCTGGGCGGCGTCTGCGGCGCTGGACCCGCAGGTGGCGGCGGCGGCCGCGGAGCGCCGCCGACGGGAAAGGCAGGACAAGCAGAAAGGGGGCCGGCGGCGGCGCAGGCCGCCGGCGGCGGAGGCGCTGCGCGAGGCCAGGGCCGGCGGGCAGGTGCGGGCCGCGCCCGGGCACCCGTGGCTGGCGGCGGCCGTCGCCGGCGGCCCCGGGCATGTCCCGGCCCGCCCGGCATTCGCCGTGGACGGCAAGGAGCGCAAGCTGGCCAAGGCCGGCGGCCGGAAGAAGGTGCACCTGCCCGCCGCGGTCACCCACGTCCCGGGGATCGCGATCGGCCAGGACAAGGCCGCCAAGTCCGGCAAGGCGAACGAGGTCACCCACTTCCGGCCGCTGCTGGAACCGCTGCTCCTGCAGGACGTCCTGGTCACCGCGGACGCCATGCAGACGACCAGGGACAACGCCCGCTGGCTGACCGGGCACAAGCACGCGCGCTACCTGGCGCCGGTGCTGGGCAACCAGCCCGGACTGTATGCCGCCCTGGATGCGCTGCCCTGGGAGGACACCCCGGTGGCTGCCGCCACCGTCGATACCGCCCGCGGCCCGATCGAGACCCGCACCGTCCGCGTCCTGCCCGTCCCCGAAGGCCTGGACTACCCGTACGCGCAGCAGGCCATGCTCATCGAGCGGTACGTCACCGCCAGGAAGAACGGCTGCTGGGTGATGCGCAACTGCGAGGCCGTGCTGTACCTCACCAGCCCCGCCGCCGAAGACGCCAGCCCCGGGGACCTGCTGGCCCACGTCCGCGGCCACTGGAGGGTGGAGCACCTGCACTGGCTGCGTTCTCCGGGGGTTCCGAGCGTGTACCGCGATGTTGCATCGGGCGCTTCGCGGAGAGCTTTTGCAACACGTCTTCGCGGGTGCGGTGCTCGTTGTCGCTGCTGCTCTGACGCCCGCTGTCGGCGGACAGGCTGCTTCGTACAACAGCTGTGGCGTGACTACCCGATTTTGATCAATCGCTGACCTGCTGGAACCGTCAAGACGTCCAGTTCATCCTGGTCTGGATCCCCGGAGAACATCCGCGACCTGGTCTGGCGGGAAGACCAATCCCTCCTCCGCACCGGCAAACGCCCCGCAGGTGATATCCGCCATCACCAACCTCGTCATCAGCCTCTTCCGGATACAAGGAGTAACCAGGTACACGGAAGAAACCCGCCGCAACGCCCAGAACCCCCGCCGCCCCCTCCAGCTCCTGGACCTCTCACCAGGCTAAACACACCCGACGACTTTGAAGAATCCCTGATGGTGACGCGGCGCCTCTGCCGCGCCGGGAAACTGCGGGACCACCGCGCGGACGGCGAGCACTCAATGGTGGATCCGGGCCGGTCCAGTTACCGCTCATGCCGATGAGCGGATGCCGCGTGGAGATGGCGGTTTGGCTGCCGGACCGATCACGCAGGGGCGGAGGGGCGGTAGCCGAGACCTAGCTGGTCGAAGAGGAAGGCGTGCCAGTCTGTTGTCTCGTCGATGGCCTGGTTGAGCGACCCGGCCAGGTGGCCTGTGGACTCCCGTCTCAGCAGCACCGGCCGGTCCGAGGCCGTTGCCTCCTGGAGCCGGGCCGTCATCTTCTTGGCATGCCAGGCATCGACCCGGGTGTCGTTCTGCCCGGCGGTCAGCAACACGGCTGGGTAGGCCGTCCCGTCCACGACGTTGTGGTAGGGCGAGTAGGCGAGCAGCACCGTGAACAACTCCGGATCCTCCACGGTGCCGTACTCGGGCGTGTTGAACCTCCCGTTGGTGGTGGTCTCGGCTCGCAACGAGTCCATCACCGGCACCGCTGCTACCACCGCACGGGCGATGTCCGGCCGCTGGGTGAGGACGGCACCCATCAGCAATCCGCCGTTGGACCCGCCCATGATCGCCAGCCGCTCGCGGCTGGTGATCCCGCTGGTGTGAAGATGGTCCGCGCAGGCGATGAAGTCGTCGAAGCAGTTCTGCTTGGTGGCGAGCCGGCCGGCGTGGTGCCACTCCTCGCCGAACTCGCCGCCGCCGCGGATGTTGGCCACCGCGTAGACCCCGCCCTGCTCCAGCCACAGCAGCATCCCGGGATCGAATCGCGGCACCAGCGAGATGCTGTAACCGCCGTACGCGGTCAGCAGCGCCGGCGCGGTTCCGTCACGTGGCGTGCCGGGTGCGGCGATCACGTTGAGGGGGATACGGGTACCGTCCTTCGACGTCGCGAACTCGCGGGTCACCTCATACCCGGACAGGTCGACGGGGGTGGTCGTCCTCAGTTCGGTTGGCCGGGGCGCTTCGCCGTGGCCTGCTACCCACCAGGCCGCCGGCTCGGTGAAGGACTCGCACGACCAGGCGACCCGGTCCTGCCCCAGCGTCGAGAGACGAGCGAAGTAGGACGACACCGAGCTCATCGGCGGGATCTCCACCAGGGGAAGAGGCCCACCCGTGGTGTCGAAGGCACGCACCTGCTGCGGCCCGCCGTCCATGTCCACTACCCAGACGGTGTCGCGGGTCACCGCGAGGTCTTCGATGACCGTGTCACCTGCCGGCACGATCTCGTCCGCGCTGGCGACCGTGGTGCCACTGGTCAGCAGCAGGCGAAGCACCTTGCCGTGCGGGGCGTCCCGGAGGGAAAGCAGGTACAGGGCGTCCGTGCCAAACCCGGCGTGCACGCACTTGTCGGGGATGCCTGCCACCTGCCACCACGAGCCGCCGGCACCTTGGCTACGGAGGAAGACCTGCCACTCACCCCCATCCCCCTTCTGCACCCGGTCCATCACCCAGCGACCGTCGGGAGAGGCGGACAGGTAGTTCTCCGCGATCCGCTCGTCGGCGAAGGGACCCGCGAGGTCAACGCGGTCAGGTGTGTCACCGAGCTCGCGGAACCACACCTGCTGCCGAAAGCCTGCGATGTCAGCGCAGCGGGTGTACCAGAACCCTGAGCCATCGAGACGCCAGGCCACCGATCCGCCCATCAAATTCACATGCGGGATCGGCTCGCCGACGGCCTTCCCGCTCTCCACGTCGTAGACGTGCAGCGACCCGTCCTCGGTGCCATGCTCCGACAGCGAGACCGCGACCTGCTTGCCGTCCGGGGACGGAACGAAGAAGTCGATGCTGGTCTCGCCCGACGGGTCGATGACATCCGGATCCACGACGACACGCTCGGCCGCAGGGTCGTCAAGGCCGGTCAGCGCCACCAGGAACGGCCTCTGCCGTGGCGTCTGCACCTTCAGCGCGAAGAAGGTGCTTCCGCCAGACAGGAGCCGCTTGTACGTCGTCATCTCGGACTTCAGCAACTGCTCGACACGGGCCCGCAGCGCGTCCCGCCACGCGATCCCGCCGAAATAGATACGGCTGCGGTGCTGCTGGGCCTTCGTCCAGGCGATGGTTTCCTCCGAGGAGGCGTCCTCCAGCCATCGGTAGTCCTCGGTGACATCGACTCCGTGAAAGGTGTCTGTCACCGGGACCCGCAGAGCACGCACCAGGGGGAGCTCAGACATGTGATCAGTCAACAACCGAGGCGCGCGACGCACAACCGGACACGTGTCGTGGGTTCGTTCACGACCACATCGCCGCAAGCCGCTCATAGATCACGCAGGAAAGCCGCCCGCTCATGCCGCCGACCAGGGGTTCACCAGAGCCTCCGGCTCCGGTGCTTCGGCCGGGCGGCTTGCCGGCATCCATCAGTTCTTCCCGGGCGCACCGCCACAATCATCGCAGCCTCGGCGCCGAAGGATCGTCACCGAACGTAGCCAGAGACCCGCGCGCAGTGCCGCCTGGCGCGCCTTTGAGTCGCGGGGGGAGTCCTCTGGGAGTGCGCAGAATTGGTGATCTTGTGCCAGGTCGGGTCGGCGCGTGGCACTGGTCCGTTCCCTGATGCAGTGGGCGGACTTGGGGGCTGCTTTGCCGGGGCATTCCAGTTAGCCTGCGACACGCTATATCGGCTTGCGGTATAGCGTGAGACGGTATACCGTGGGCCGCGTCAATGTGATGGAGCGGGCGCGGGGCGCAGGCGGGAGGGTGATATGAGGGGCCGATTGGATCGCTGGGCTGATCCGCCGCTGCTGGTGCTGGCCAGCCTGGCCGAGGCGCCGAAGCATGGATATGCCATCACGCAGGACGTGGCGAAGACGATGGGGGTGCGGCTCAGCGCCGGCACCCTGTACGCGGTGATCTCCAGGCTGGAGTCCCGGGGCCTGATCGAGCCGCTTGACTCGGACGACAGGCGTCGGCCATACCGGCTCACGGCGGACGGGGCCCGCACGCTGGCGGAGCAGTCCGAGCGGATGCAGCAGGTCGCCTCGGTCGCGCGGAAACGGCTGCGCGCTCAGTTCGGCTGGGCCGGCACGTGAGGGCCGCGCAGGCGCCGCGGGCCGGGGGGTTGCGGGCTGGCGTGCTGGCCCGCGCGGCGCTGGGCTTGTACCCGGCCGCCTGGCGGGCCCGCTATGGCGACGAGGTCCGTGCCCTGCTGGACGATTCCGGCGCTGGACTGCGCGCCGCTGCGAGCCTGGTGTGGCGGGCGGTACCCGCGTGGATATGGCCGGCCCGGCATCTGTTCGACCGGCCCGCGCGGATGCGGGCCAGCCTGGCGACGGTCTTGGTGGCGTGGGCGGTGCTGGCCGGACTGGCGGCTGTTTTCCTGCAGCTCACCCAGGCCCAGCCCACGCTGCAGGACAGCGTCACCGGGCCTGGCCATCTGGTCATCCAGTGGTCGTACTGGGTCTTCGACGGGGCCATCACTATCTCGTTGCTCGCCGTCGCCGTCGGCGGCCTGCCCCTGTGGTGGCTGATGATGGGCAGGGCACGCAGCGAGCACCGCACGCGCGAGATGGCATACCTGCTTGCGCCGGTCGTCGTGCCCGCTGTGTATCTCGCCGCGGGTGTCGTTACCGTCAGCCTCGTCCGCCGGCCCGGCTCGGTCGTCGGGCTGCCGGGGCTGAAGCCATCGGCGCCCTCGGTCGTCGACGTGGCGAACGGCATGGTCGGCGCCTGGTGGTTCCTGGCGCTGATTGTCCTGGGATTCGCCGCTGGCGGGATTTCCGCGGCAGGGCCCGGGCTGGCTCTGCGCAGGCTCCGGCCCGCCGGGCCGCCCGTCACCCGGGCCGCCCGTGCGGCGGGCCTCGCGGTGGCGGCCATGGTCCTGGCCGGTGCTGCCAGCATCGTCGCCGCGGTCGGCCTCTACCAGTGGGCACCCGCATACCACCAGGGCTGGGAGCTCGGGGTCTACCTCCCGATCGTCCTGCTGGCCGCCGCTGTCGCGATTGTCAGCGCCGGGCGGGGGATCCGGGCCGCCCGGTCACCTGCCGCTGCATAACGTCCCTGGCCAGTGCCGTCTCTGGAGCGGGAGAACTGCCAGGAATGCGAGCTGATGACGCGGACCGGCCACAGACTAGGAAGCCTGCCGTGCCGGATGCTTGAGGGCGGCTGGCCAGCGGGCGGTCCCGGGGAAGGGCTGATCCGGCACGGCCAGGACGGTCCGCCCGCCGCGGCTGTAGCCGCGGGCCACTGGCTGGCGACCGTGCCGCAGCCGTGAGCTGCTGCACCCGGGCAGCCCGGTTCGCAGCTGCCCCGCGCTGTGTGCCGCCGGCCGGGAAGTCCGGGCGAAACACCCACCGACGGAGGCCAGATGAGTGACGTAACCATCGAAGTCAGCGGGCTGTGCAAGCGCTTCGGGCCGGTGCTGGCGCTGGACGGGATGACGTTCACCGTCACGCCGGGACAGCCACTTTGCCCGAAGGGTTCTTCCCGGAACCGGGATCACTCAGCTGCGGGCCGTCCAGCCTGAGCACAGCGCTGAGGGCTGTATCCGCCCGGCAATGGCGGTGATTACGGTGGGGAAGAACGCAAGCTGGGCGGCAACCAGCGCCTACCAGTCGCTGAAAGTATCTGTCATCCCTTGCATCCGTGAGGCAACTGCACAGGGAAGTCGCGGCCCGCGCCGGGCCGTGCGTCGACGGTGTCGAGCAACCGGTCCCAGCGGCTGCGCAGCCAGAACGCGAGGTGGCACAGCGGCCCGGAGCGGGGGCACCATGGGTGCGGGCGGGTGGGCGCACGCCTGAGCGCGTGCCCGTATTCCCGGGCCAGCTTTTCGCGGCCATCGATGGCCAGCTGGTCTTCTACGGCGGTGACGAGTGCCTGTTCTGCTGACCGGTAACTGGCGAGTTGCTGCGCCAGCAACGTGGGCACGGAAGTCACCGGGCGGCCGACAGCAAATGCTGCGCCGGACAACTGGCATTCGAGCAGCCGTAGTGTCCGCTCAACCTCGCGGGCGCGGCTGAGGCACACGGCACGAAGAGGCCCGTCCGCACCAGACTGGCCGTCTGCGCTGGGGTACACCGCCCGCCACATCGCGGCAAGATGCCCGCTCAGACGCGCAATTGCCAAGTAACCTGCCTGCGGCTCAGCGACGTCCAGCACCTCTTGTACCGCGTGCTGGGTGGCGTCGATGAACGCCGCGAGCGGTCGGCTGGCGGTGCTGCCCGGTACCAGCTCGTTTGCTGTCACGGCCCACCTCCGCCGGCGCGGGGCCAGACGGTCAGCTCCCGGCGCTGTGGGCCCCGCCGTGATGGCGACAATAGGTATCGGCGCCCGGTCCCGCGTCCCCTCGCCGGGGGAACACGCGGGTGAGATCCCGCAGGATCGAGGAGGCACCGGCTATCAGGTCTTGATCTCGCTGAGCTGACATCCCGCCGGCCGTCATCATTGAGGCGGCCGTCGCCCGCCGACGTCATTCCGTCCTCTTGGCGCTGGCTGAGCCTGGCTCGTTCTCGGTGGCGAGCCGTTCGATCAGCGTGGCGATCTCGGTGCTGACCGGCGGTCGGCCCGTCCGGTGTGGATAGGTCCATTTCCGGGTGACCAGGCGGCGGTGCCACCGCAGGATGGTGCCGGGGTGACGAGCCGGTGCAGGCGCGGCTTTCCGGGCAGGAGCCGGATCAGTGCGGCGAGGACGGCGCGGTCGGCCCAGTCCAGCCGGGGCCGGGGATTGGCGCGGCGCAGCACGGCGACCTCGTGGCGCAGCACCAGCAGTTCGGCGTTCTTGGACGCGGACGAACGACTGAGCAGGACCAGCCAGCCAGAGCCGGAGGAAGATCAGGTAGAGCAGCCGTAGGGACGGCTGATCATGATGCCCTACGCCCGCCCTCGACCGTCGCCGCAGGTCACAGGCCGGGCCGACTTCTGGCACCCCGCAGGGCGGCAGACCGGCAGCATGCCCCAGGGACATCAAAAGGGCGTCTGCATGTGCATTTGCAAGCAATCCATTGCACGTGCACGAGGGTTAATCGGTGCATTCGTTTGCACTTTCAGCCGTTCTGCAACTTGCATCGAAATCGACACAGAACCAGCTACTGAGGATCATCGGGGTTGCTGCAAATCTGGGCGGCTCGTGCGTCTCTTGGCTATATAGGGACGCATCAGGCGATACTGACGTTTCCGCTGGGCACAGCCCTGGACACAGTCGCAGGGAACCTGAATACCCGGGAAGGGTGGGGACCCAGAGTAATTATGCCGCTACTTTCTACGAAGCCGCTTAATAAAATTTGGGCTTTTTGTGGCGAACAAGTCGCCGTAACGCCAGTATGGCCCTGACGGCCGGCCCACCTTACCTCCGGGCCAGATGCCGTTGCCTGCAAATGGCAACGGCCCCTGTTGCTGCAGGGGCCGTCACCTCTTCACATGCGGCCGCACCTCACAGAAGGGAACGACCTCGTATGACTCTAGGACCTACCGGCGGGGGGTGTGAAACCCCTGGTGACGTCCAGTCGGAAACCCACACAGTAAGGGGTCCCCCGGAATTTAACCGCAAGTGCCTCGAAACCGGCATGCGGCTGCGGTATGGGGGTCATGATAGTTGACAAGGGGATGCGGGCGGGGGAGTTTGGAGGGGGCTTCTCGACTCTGCGATAGGCG
>OFGU01000106.1_pt1 | contig 11273 bp, 10 predicted proteins | sample 1521841 | NCBI WGS metagenome assembly OFGU01 (sample SAMEA2553413, study PRJEB24118) | soil metagenome
GTGCAGGTCTTGGTCTCGGTCTTGCGCTCGGTGTGCGGATAATGCGGCGCGAACGCCTGCGAGGAAAAGCCCGACGCCGCGATCGGCGGCTGCTGGATGTAGATGCGCTCGCGGGTGATGTTGGTCGACGACAGCAACAGTGCCGAGCTCGGCCGCACCGGCGCGATCGCGGGCGCCGCCCTCCTCGCCGTCCCCCTCCCCGCGCCCGCGGCGGAGCGGCGCTGGGCGGCGGTCGTCCTCGGCGGGTTCCTCGCCGTGCTCGTCCTTAGGCTCGTGCCGGGGCTCTTCGCCCCCCTCGCCGTCAGACTGTCGCTACGCCACGCGCCGCGCGCGGCCGGGCGGACGCCCCGGGCCGCGGGGTCCGACATCGGCGGCTCGACCAGGATCCCGTCTTCGTTCGGCGGCGTGGTGGGATTCAAGCCGCCGTACGGGCGGGTGCCCGAGGTCTCGCCGTTCAACCTCGACCACTACTGCCACGAGGGCCCGCTGGCCCGTAACGTCGCCGACTGCGCGCTGCTGGAGAACGTGATCGCGGGGCCACACCCGAGCGATGTCGCGTCGATCCGGCCGAAGCTGGAGATACCGGGCGAGCTGGCGGCGGCAGCCGGGATGCGGGTCGCATTCTCGGCCGACCTGGGCTGCTATCGGGTGGACACGGACGTGGCCGCGAACACCCGCGAGGCAGCGGACCGGCTGCGAGCGGCCGGCGTCAGAGTGGAGGAGGTCTCGCTGCCCTGGGACCTGGAGATGATCAAGCAGGCGGCGCGGATCCACTTCGGGATGATCTTCGGCCCCTCAATCAAGGAGATCCACGCCAAGCACGCCGACGATCTCACCTCATACACGCGGAATTTTGTCGCGGAGTCAGACCAGATCTCCAAGGACGACTTCGTGACCGGCCTCGCCCTGGAGGGGCAGATCTACGCGCCGCTGGGGCAGTTGCTGGCAGACTACGATGCGCTCCTGTGCCCGACGTTCGCCGTCCCGTCGCTGCCGGCCGGGTATGACCCGGGCGAGCCGGTCCCGGTGAACGGCCAGACCAGCGAGGACTGGATGGATGTGCTGATGACGCTGCCATTCAACATCGCGAGCCGGTGCCCCGTACTCAGCATTCCCTCCGGGCTGTCGCGGGACGGGGTGCCGACCGGGCTGTCGATCATCGCGCCGACCTACGATGACGTCACCGCGTTCAGGATCGCCGCCGCGCACGAGGACCGTTTCCCCTGGTTTGACCCACGCAAGCGCCGTCCGGGCCTGTGACGGGGCGGCGGAGCCCGCATTGGCGGGCGACCCTGGCGAACTGGCAGGATCCGCCGTTCAACCGGTGGGCCTTCCAGCACGTGCGGGAGCTGATCCCGACGGCGCGGATCGCCCGCGGCGCGGGCCCGGGGTGGGAGCTTGAGCGTGATGAACGGGACGTCGACGGGATCGTGTTCCGGTCCGGCGAGGATGAGCTGACCATCGGCGCGTTGCTGGCGCAGACCTACACGGACGGGTTCCTGGTGCTGCACCGCGGCCGGATCGTCACCGAGCAGTACTTCAACCAGATGATGCCGGACACGCCGCACCTGCTCATGTCGGTGTCCAAATCGGTGACGTCAGCGGTGGCCGGCGTGCTGGTGGGCCGCCGGCAGCTCGACGTTTCCGCACAGGTCGCCGGGATCGTGCCAGAACTGGCGGGAACCTCGTTCGAGGGCGCCACCGTCCAGCATCTGCTCGACATGCGGGCCGGCACGGCCTTCAACGAGGACTACAGCGATCCCGAGGCCGACGTGCGCACCTATGAGCGGGTGTACCTGTGGCGGCCGCATGACGGACGCCCCGTGCCGCAGGACGCCCCTGCCTACTTCGCCACGCTCGGCAACGACGGCCCACATGGCGGCCCGTTCCGTTACCGCTCGACCCTCGCCGACGTGCGGGCCTGGGTGAGCGAGCGGGCCGCCGGGGCGCGGCTGCACGAGCTGATCGCACGGGAGCTGTGGCAGCCGATGGGCGCCGAGTTCGATGCCGACATCACCCTCGACCCGCGCGGCAATCCCATGGCCGACGGCGGGATCTCCGCGACGCTGCGCGACATGGCCAGGTTCGGGCAGCTGTACCTGTCGGGTGGCCGCAGGGACGGCCGGGAGGTGGTGCCCGCGGACTGGATCAGTGACACGGTCCGTGGCGCCCCGGACGGCGCGTACGCCTTCACCAGCGGCGGCACCCCCGGCTACCCGGCCGGTGCGCATTACCGGAACTGCTGGTGGGTGCGCGACCCCAGCCTGCCCTTCTATCATGCTTCTGGCATCAACGGGCAGCGCGTGTTCGTCCACGTGCCGTCGCAGACCGTGGTGGTGAAGCTGTCCACCTGGCCGGCCGCCCTCAGCACCTGGCAGGCGACCGTCGATGGTGTGCTCGCCATCGCGGCGGCACTCGGGGACGCGCGGTAAGGCCCGCCGGGTCAGCGGGACGGCCCGGTGCCGTCACCTCCGCCGGGCGAAACCGCGAGACGGCCCAGGACCGCATCCGCGATCTCGGTGAGCGCGTCGAGCTGGCCGGGCGTGAGGGCAGCCAGGAACGCGCGGCGCACCTGTCTGACGTGCTGGGGCGCTGCGGCCCTGATGGCCGCCCAGCCGGCCCCGGTGATGGTGACCACCGCGCCGCGCCGGTCGGACTCGCAGTCCTCCCGGGTGACCAGGCCCCGGTCCTGCATGCGGCGCAGCTGGTGAGAGAGCCGGCTCTTCTCCCACTGCAGCGCATCGCCGAGCTGGAACGGCCGCATCTGCCCCCCGGGCGCCTCCGACAGGTACACGAGTACCTCGTAGTCCGGATAGGAGAGCCCGGTATCGCGCTGCAGCTCACGCTGGAGTGCAGAACTCACCTCGGCGTGCATGCGCAGGAACCCGCGCCAGGCCCGCTGTTCACGCTCGGTCAGCCACAGCTGCTCAGCCACCTGCTGACCGTAAGGCCTACATAGTTGACACGTCAACTTTCAGTTGCGGGCGCCCCGCTTAGTTGATACATCAACCGCATTTGCTAGTCTCTAGTTGATGCATCAACCAAATGCTAGCGGCTCACAGCCCGGGCGCCCGCACCCGCTGTGACGGACGTGAAGGAGCTGCCATGCCCGCCACCGGTGCCACCGGCCGGTACGTGAATCCGGACGGGGAGTTCACGCGTGACCAGCGCTACCTCACTGACCGCATCACCGCCGACGGCCGCGGCGGGTACCCGGTCGAGGCTGGCCGGTACCGCCTCATCGTGAGCCGGGCCTGCCCGTGGGCCAACCGGGCGATCATCGTGCGCCGCCTGCTGGGCCTGGAGCAGGTGCTCTCCATGGGCGTGGCCGGCCCCACCCACGACGCCCGCAGCTGGACGTTCGACCTCGACCCCGGGGGGCGGGACCCGGTCCTGGGGATCAGGCGGCTGCAGCAGGCGTATTTCGCCCGGTCCCCCGGCTACGACCGGGGCATCACCGTCCCCGCCATCGTCGACGTCCGCTCCGGCCAGGTGGTCACCAACGATTTCTCCCAGATCACCCTTGACCTGTCGACCGAATGGCGCGCCTATCACCGCCCGGGTGCCCCTGAGCTTTACCCCCGCGGCCTGCGGCCCGAGATCGACCGTGTTTCCCGGCTGGTCTTCGCCGACGTGAACAACGGCGTCTACCGGTGCGGGTTCGCCGGCACCCAGGACGCTTATGAGAAGGCATACCGGCGCCTGTTCCGCCGGCTCGACTGGCTGTCAGCCCGGCTGGAGCATCAGCGCTACCTCGTCGGTGACACGATCACCGAGGCCGACATCCGCCTGTTCACCACCCTGGTCCGCTTCGACGCCGTCTACCACGGCCACTTCAAGTGCAACAGGAGCAAGCTCACCGAGATGCCGGTGCTGTGGGCCTACGCCCGGGACCTGTTCCAGACCCCCGGATTCGGCGACACCGTCGATTTCGACCACATCAAGCGCCATTACTACCAGGTTCACGCCGACATCAACCCGACCCGCATCGTCCCGGCCGGGCCAGCCCTGGACGGCTGGCTCGCCCCGCACGGGCGCCACGTGCTCGGTGGCCACCCGTTCGGGCACGGCACCCCGCCAGGCCCGGTGGTCCCTGGCGAGAGCGTGCCAGGCAACCATACTCCGGCCGCCGCCTGACGTGGCCAGTCACCTGATTGTGGCACTCGGCAAGGGGGGAGGGCTCGCGGCTGTCTGAGGCGCACGATCCGCTACCAGGTCAGCATGAATGAATAGCGATAGCATCGGTGTGCACCCGTTCAGCCTCTCCGGGAACGGCCGGGAAAGCCGCCGGGCCACGAGACGGAGATAATGCACGTGCAGTCGGTACCAGCGGTCCGTCGCCGTGTTGCGGCCGTGCTCGCCTGGGTTGCGTGGATAGCCGTCATGTGCGCCTTGGGTGCTGCCTATGTGGGGGAAATCGCTCGCGGGCCCCGCCTCTTGACGCTGGCGTCCGTGCTGGCGCTCGCCGGCACGGTGGCATTCGGGTGCTGGATCGGCTATCGCCGGCATTGGTGGAGTCTGGTGATCGCCAGCGTCGCAGGTGCCCTCATCCTGGTCATCGCGGCAGAAGGCGCGTGGATCGAGTCTTTCTTCGTGCCCGTACCCGGAGGATCGGGGGGAGTCGGGGAGGCCGCCGTGCCCTTTTTCCTCGCTCTTATTGTCCTGTGTCTGGGATCGGTCGCGACAGGCCTGGTCCTGGGGACTGGGGCGTCGGTCGGTGCTGTCATCAGGTTGCTGCGTGCCCGGAAGCGCTAGGCATCAAGCGACCCTGGCCACGCTTCGTAGCGGATGGTAGGTGTCACCGAGGCCCTCCAGCGTCCAGGATGAACGCGAGGATCTCGGCCTCGTAGGCGAGCTTGTCGTAGCGCCCGGCGGGGCCCACGTGCGCCCCGGCGCCCAGTTCGGCGCGGAACAGCACCCGGCCGGGCAGGCCAGCGGCGCCCGGGCCGGTCGCCCGCAGCCGCGCAACCCACTTGGCCGGCTCGTGCACCAGCACCCGCGGGTCGTGCAGACTGCCGGTCACCAGCAGGTCCGGCCGCCTGCCGACCGGCACGTTGTCATAGGGGCTGTAGGACTCCAGGTAGGCGCGGGCGGCCTGGTCGCGCGGATCCCCCCACTCGTCCCACTCGTTGATGGTGAGCGGGATGGTGGGGTCGGACATCGAGTTGACGCAGTCCACGACGGCACTTCGGCCACCGCTGCCCGCCACCGCCGCGGCGCCATCGAGAAGACGGAGCCCTGAAGCAGACCGCCCGCAGACAGCCCGCGGGAGACGATGGAGTCACCCGCCACCCAGCCATCGGCCGCGAGCCCGTCCGCGACCGCAATGAAGTCGGTGAACGTGGTGCGCTTGCGGTCCAGCCGGCCCGCCAGCCACCAGCGCCGCCCGCCTTCACCGCCGGCCGGGTCGCCTGCGCCGGCAGCCGGCTCAGCCCGGCGTGACCGTGCGCCGCGGCCCGAACCGGTTGCCGCGGATCGTGTTCGCGTGGCCCAGGTTCACGACCGCCCGGCCGGTGTTGCGCAGCCGCCGCCCGATCCGGTCAAGGCCGATGAAGTTATTGATCACCCGGTTGCCGTGTGTGCCCGTGAGCAGGGTGACGCCATTGCCCGTGTTGCCGCTGATCAGGTTGGCGGCCCTGGTGTGCGCGAGGCCGATCGTGTTCCGGTATGCCCCGCCGCTGAGCAGGATTCCGCCCTGCTGGTTGGCCAGGGCCTTCAGGCCGATGACGTCGGTGCCGACGACACTGGTGAAGACCTGGTTGCCGTGGGCCCTCCCGGTTATCGCGAGCCCGTAGCCCCGGTTCCCCGAGAAGGTGTCCTGCGGGATCACCGAGCGGAGCGAGCCGCCGATGATGTTGGCGTGTGCGGTGCCGTCGATCAGCAGGCCATCACCGCCGTTGGGCAGCGCGGCGTCGCCCTTGGTCGTGAGGCCGACGATGTCGGGATCGACGGTCACGCCGGACGCGTCGCCCGCTAGCTCGATGCCGTTCCTGGCGTTCCCCGAGAACACGTTCGTCCGGGCGAGGTTGCCGCCCCCGGTGGAGGTGATGAGCAGGCCGTCGTTGCGGTTGGGGGCCGCGCCCTTGAAGGCCAGCAGGCCCCCGAACGTGTTGAACGTGACGAATCCGCGAGCGGTATCTGCCACTTCGATGCCGTTCCGGCCGTTGCCGGCCGAGACGTTCCCGAGCGGGATCACGCCGCCCACCTGCGTGTTCGCTGAGGACCCGTCGACCCGGATGCCGTCCCGCCGGTTGCTCACGGTGGCCGTGTTGTTGGCGCCGATACCGAAGAAGTTGCCCTGGACGACGGTGTTGTCCGCGTTGGTGAGACGCAGGCCGTTCCTGCCGTTGCCGCTGAGCACGTTGTAGTACACGAACGGGTTATTGACGAACCTGCAGCCGATCAGCGAATTGCCGTCCGCCCGGTCGATCCAGACTCCATTACGGGCGTTTCCTACCGCTGCGTTACCGCGGGCCGTCGTGCCGATGAAGTTCCCATTGAGCACATTGCCCCTGGAATGGGCATCGATCAGCACCCCGTTACGCGCATTACCCGATATCAGGTTGCCCAGCGGGGGGACCACGAAGACCGGCGGCACTGTGCCCTTGTCCCCGGTCGGGTTGTTCGCCTGGCCGGTACGGGGGTCGGCGAAGGCGGTGCCGCCAATCTCGTTACGGTCCGAACCGCGGGTGATCACTATGCCGTCGCCGCCGTTAGCGATGGCCAGGGTGCCGGCCGCGTTAGTCCCGATACGGTTGGAAACGACCGTGTTGTGCGATGATCCGGACAGCACGATGCCGCTGCCGGTGTTCCCGGAGATGACGTTCGCGACCACACCCACGGCGCGCGCGGGGTTCAGCCCGATCATGTTCCCCGACGACCGGGCCAGGACGTCCACGCCATCCCCGTGGTTGCCGAAAGGCGCCCCGGCCAGATCCAGGCCGATGTAGTCGCCATCGAGGGTGATCGGGCCGGCCTCCAGTGTGATGCCACTGCCGCTGGCGTCGTCCACGGCCAGGCCGGCGATCCTCGAACCGGCCGAGCCCACCGCGAGCCGCAGGCCGGCGTGCCGGTTGCAGTCGATTTCCACCACCGGCGGGCCAGTACGGGTGTGCCCGGGGGCCGTTCTGGCGTCAATGGCCACTTTCCTGGTGATGGCGGGCAGCGGGCGGGCGAGCACGATGGTGCCCGCTACCGAGAAGCTGATGGCCGTGGATGTTCCCGGCGCAGCCGCGTCGGCACGCGTGATCGCCGCCCGCAGCGACCCGGTCCCGCTGCCCGCGAGGTTCGTCACCACGAGGGACAGCGAGGGTGCCGGGACCGGCCCGGACGCTGCGGGTACCTGGTCTGCGGACGCTCCCGCCGCGATGGTGGCACCCGTCAATGCGCCCGCGGCGATGCAGGCGGTACCCAAAGTCCGGAGAATTGCCAAGATGTCACCTTCTTTGCCCCCGTCATGCAGCCCAGGAAGATCACCAGGCTTCAGGGAATATGCACCAGCGGGCCGGGCGGCAAACCCTGAAATGTCGCTCAGGCCAGGAAAGAAAAGGCCCATAACCCCACATTCAGTGCCCATTCCGGCCGCTGGTGATGGCTATTCCGGAAGCCGGGACCCGCGGGCATCACGGTGAATTCCGTTGGCCGCACGCGCGGTGGCCGTCTGCGGCCAGGGTTTCATGTCCTGGCGGGGACGGCCGCAGGCAGGCCTTCCCCGGGGAGATGGCCCGGCTGGTGGCGGTACCAGGTGAAGGCCGGCAGCGCCAGCCGATCATGATGGCGCCAGCGATGGGACAATCCCGCCGCTGAGCGCGCTGATCGCCGGCGATGTCAGCGATCCCGGGGCGCCAGCCTCCAGGTTGCCGATCTGCCCGCCGCCCGCGCCTACGACATAGCCGCGCCACCCCGTAGAGCACAGCCAGGAAGCTGACCGCGTCGGTGAGATAGCACGCCTGCAGGCCCAGGTGGGGCGCGGCTGCGATGAGGCCTGCGAGTGCGGGACCGGCGGTCAGCATGACCTGGCCCCTGGCCGCTGCCCCGGGCCCCGCGCTGGTGGGGCGGCAATGGCATGCTGTCGGCTGTGACCCTGCCGATGCCTGTGGTCTGGAGCGATGACTGCCTGCGTCATGAGCCGGCGGGTGAGGTGTGGCTGGGCGTACGCGAACCCGGCACCGAGGTCCCGGCCCGGGCCCTGGTGCTCCGCGACGCACTCACCGACGCGGGTGCGCCCGTCGTCCCCGCCCGGCCCCATGACGACGCCGTCCTGCACGCGGTGCACGACCCCGGGCTGGTCGAGCACCTGGCCGGGATCTGGCCCGCCTGGGAGAAAGCCGGTTTCGTCGTCCAGCAGGGGCGCGACCGCGTCGTTCCCTACCTCTTCCCCACCCCCGGCATGCTGGGCGGCCTGGATCTGCGCACGCCACCGGCGGTCCACGGCCGGGCCGGGCTGTACTGCTACGACACCATGACCTTGATCGGCCCCGGCAGCTGGGAGGCGATCAGGGGCGCCGCCGACGCCGCCCTGACGGCCGCCGATCTGGCCAGTTCCGGCTCCCCGCTGGTGTACGCACTGTGCCGGCCGCCCGGTCATCACGTCACCCGGGCCGCCTACGGCGGCTCCTGCTACCTGAACAACGCCGCCATCGCCGCGCAGGCGATGCGTGCCGCCGGGGCGGACCGGGTGGCTGTCATCGACATCGACGCGCATCACGGCAACGGGACCCAGATGATCTTCTACGACCGGGCCGATGTCTGGTACGGGTCCGTGCACGTGGACCCCGCTGCGGGCTGGTTCCCCCACTACGCCGGCTACGCCGACGAGCGCGGCACAGGTGACGGCGCCGGCGCCAACCGCAACCTACCGCTGGCGCCCGGCACCGGTGACCAGGGCTGGCTCGCCGCTGTGGATCTCCTGTGCACGGAGGCGGCCGGCTACGGTGCCGACGCGCTGGTGGTATCGCTGGGCCTGGACGCGGCCGAGGCCGACCCGGAGAGCCCGCTGCTGGTCAGCGCGGCCGCGTACCGCGAGGCAGCCCGCCGCATTGCCCTCCTGGCCCCTGCGGTCCTGATCCAGGAAGGCGGCTACCACCTGCCCACCCTCGGCCAGCTAGCAGTGGCCGCCCTGACCGGTGCCGCCGAAGCCCGCCCCTGACCCGGCTGCCTCAGCTCGTCAGCTTCTTTTCACGGCTCCGGCACTCACATTCCGGGATAAACCGGACGCCGAAGTGGGCGTGAGACGTGAAATGTCGCCGGCGGAGGCGGTCAGACCATCCGGCGGAGGTTCTCAGTGTCGCCGTCGGGCTGAGGCGGGATGAAGCGGGCGTTCTTGACGTCGCTGAGCGAGGATGACTTGGGCAGCGGGGTGTCGTCCACCGCGTACGTGAGGTGGTTCACCACATCGACCACCCCGTCTACGGAGTGAGCGAGCCGTACCGCCACGCCGATCATGCTCTTGTCCCGGACCTCGCCGCTCAGCGTCACCACGCCCTCGGCCACGTCCACCTGGACCAGTGCCAGGTTGGTGCCCAGTTCCTCGCCGAACACCTCAGTCAGGATCTCGTTCCTGATCTCCTGATCGGAACGCAGGAACACCCGCAGCAGGTCCCGCTGGCTGACGATGCCGGCGAGGTGGTCGGCGGAGTCGACCACCGGCATCCGCTTCACATGGTGCCCAAGGAGCGCCCGGGCGGCCTCCACCACGGTGGCGTCCGGCCCGATGGTCAGCGCAGGCGAGGTCATCACATCCTTGGCGGTCACCCCGGCAGCCTTCGCGCGGCTGTGCGGATGCCGCCACCGCGGCGGCCGTTTGCCGTCTTCCTGGTACTCCTCCTTGCGGAGGAGATCAACCTCGGAGACGACCCCGGTCACCCGGCCCTGGTCGTCCAGCACCGGCAGCGCGCTGATGCCACGGGCGGCCATCAGGCCGGCCAGTTCCTTGAACGGGGTGTCCTGCCTGGCGCAGGCGACGTCGGCGGTCATGACCTCACGTACCCGGTGATGAGTCATTGTGTCCCCCTCGGATACTCCCCACACTCAACCTAAGCTCCGGGGTATCCGCCCAGCCAGAGGCCTATGTCCCTGGCCGGCGGGACCTCAGGCCGGCCGGCGCTCGCGGTGATGTGGCTCCTGCCAGTCCAGCAACGGCCCGGCGGGCACGATGAGCGAGGGGTTCAGCCGCGGGTGCGTCCCGAAGTAGTGGCGCTTGATGTGGCCGAAGCTGGTGGTCCCCCCGAATGCGGGCTGCTGGTAGAGATCACGGGCGTAAGGCCACAGGTTCGGGTGGTCAGCGAGCCGCCGCAGGTTGGCCTTGAAGTGCGTGACATAGACGGCGTCGAACCTGGCGAGGGTCACCCAGAGCCGGACGTCGGCCTCGGTGACGGCGTCCCCGAACAGGTAGCGCCGGGAGGCCAGCCGCTGGTCGAGGTCGTCGAGGGCGGTGAACAGCCGTGCGGCCGCGGCCTCATAGGCCGCCTGCGAGGTGGCGAACCCGCACCGGTACACCCCGTTGTTGACGTCGGTGTACACGCGCTCGTTGAGCGCGTCGATCGTACCCCGCAGCGCCTGCGGGTACAGGTCCACGCCCGGCGTGGCCCACCGCCCGAACTGGGTCTCCAGGTCGATGGTGATGTCGGGGAAGTTGTTGGAGACGATCCGCGCCCCCTGGCGGTCCCACAGCACCGGCACTGACACGTGCCCGTCGTAGCCGGGTTCGGTGGCTTCGTACGCCTCCCGCAGGAAGGTGAACCCGTTGACTGGGTCGGGCGTGTACCCGGGGCCCTCCCGGAACGCCCAGCCGCGCCCGTCCCGCAGCGGGTCCACCACCGACAGCGAGACCACCCCGGTCAGCCCCATCAGTTCCCGCACGATGACCGACCGGTGTGCCCAGGGGCAGGCCAGCGACACGTACAGGTGGTAGCGGCCAGGCTCGGCCAGGTACCCGCTCGCGCCGTCCGCGCTGACCCGGCCGGTGAAACGGTAGAGCGGCCGGACGAAACTGCCGTCCGCAGCGGCCGGGGTCTGCACTGTGTACTCGCCGTAACGCGCGAGATCCACCGGGCTCGCGACAGCGGCGGTCCCGGTCATGGCCACGCCTCCTTTTCCTCCGAAACGATGCCCGCCCGCCGGGCCCCCGCCCCCCCCGCGTGCCCGTTACACGGCGGCGGTACCGAACAACCCCACCCGGGCGGCCAGGGCGGCAAGGCCGGGCTCGGTGAGGGGGCCGGCACCGGCGGGGGGGGTGGGGGGCACACGGAACGGGGCCCGGCGGCGGCGCGCCA
>OFGU01000107.1_pt1 | contig 11264 bp, 9 predicted proteins | sample 1521841 | NCBI WGS metagenome assembly OFGU01 (sample SAMEA2553413, study PRJEB24118) | soil metagenome
CACCAACGCCAAGACGTGGGCCGGCCGCCACGGGGGGGCGTGAACGCCGGGAGAATGGCCCTGCGCACCCTCGACCCGCACCTCACCCCACGCCACGGCCGCGCGCGGTGCGGCTTGCCCCACCAACAACGCCGCGAGCGGAGCGCTGTGTGAGTTCTCCGACGCCGCGTGCGCCCCGGCAGGCCCGCGCACGATCGATGTCAACGGCACCGTGCAGACAGTGCGCTGGCCGGTGGCCGGCTGTCAGGACGGCATCTTCCAGAACGGGGATCTCGACTTCGACGGGAGTTCCTACGTGGCCGACTGGCCGGACGGCTCGTCCACCCACCCGACCTCGTTTGCCTATACCGGCCCCCTCACAGGTGGCCATCCCTATCCGCGGATACAGTTCGAGACCGACCTTGCCGGGTCTGAGATCCGCTGCAACACGGCGACCGGGGCCGGCTGCACGGCGCCCCCGCGGGGACCGCACGGTCCTGCCTTCTACCCGTTCTGGACGCTGGCGCACGGGTCCATGAGCTGCGTGTGGAACTTCGGCAACGTCATCGCCGGCCACACGGTCCACAGCTTCGGCCGCGCCGCGGAGTACGGCACACCGGACGTCGCCAGGTACGGCGGCACCCTGACCAGCCCGGTGATCAGCAACCCGCAGCTGGGTTCCTGCCAGCCGGGCGGGGCACCCCAGCGCGGCTGACGCCCGCCGGAGCGCTGCCATCTTCCCTGGCCGGGCCGCTGGCCGGCCCGGCCAGGGGCAGCCACCCGGCGGCCGGATTTGGATCTGCGGCCCGCGGGGTATGAGCCAGGACGGCAAGGGTGATCTTGCTAGGGGTGTTCCGCGAGACCGACCGCAGGCGTCGCCAGGGGGCTACTGCCGTGCGCATCCGGTGCGCTGGCTGTGAACGGGGAAGATGGCACACGATTGTGAGCGAAGGCGCAGGTGCTGGCGCCTGTCCGCAGCACGGGGCGCCGCGCTGATCATTGCGCCGGTGGCCGCACTGACGGTCAGCTTCGGGGGTGGCTGGGCCGGGCCGGCTGCCAGCGCGGTGGCGCCGGGCGACCGGATGGCGGTGATGCGCGCGGCGGCGCGGGAGTTCGGTGTGCCCGTGCGCCTGCTGCTGGCGATTTCCTACAACCAGACACGGTGGGAACGCCTCGGTGATTCACCCAGTGCTGACGGTGGTTACGGGCTGATGGATCTGACCGCGAAGACGTTTCCCGCGCCGGCGGACTGGCGTGGCCTCGCGGCCCGGCCACTGCCGCGCACCGTGACGCTGGCCAGGACCCATGACACACTGGACGAGGCTGCACGGTTGCTGCACCTGCCCACCGCCACACTGAAAACCAGCGAGCGGCAGAACGTGCGTGGTGCCGCGGCACTGCTGGCAAGATATGCCCGGCACCTTGCCGGGGGAGCCCTGCCTGCGTCGCTGGGCGGCTGGTACGGGGCGGTGGCTGATTACAGTGGCGCGACGACCGTGCAGGCGGCCCGGTTGTTCGCCGGCGATGTGTTCCGCACGCTGGCCACAGGTGCGTCGCTGACCACCGCTGACCGGCAGGTCATGGATCTGCCAGCCACGCCCGGCCTGCGCCCGGACCGGGCCGGGCTCAGCAGGCTGGGCCTGGGGCCGGCCCCGCGGGCTGCCTCGTCCACCGCGGTGGACTGCCCAGCGGATCTCAACTGCACCTTCGTGCCTGCCGCCTATGCGCGCGACAACCCTCACGATCCGGGCAACTACGGCAACTACGACACGGCCCGCCGGCCGGCCGGCATGCGTGACCCAGCCGGCCAGACGGTCAGCATGAAGATCAAGTACATCATCGTTCACGACACCGAGGGCTCGTACGACTCCGCCATCAACACGTTCCAGAACCCGGCTTCCTATGTAAGCGCCAATTATGTGATCCGGTCCGCCGATGGCGCGGTCACCGAGATGGTCCGCCCGCATGACGTTTCGTGGGGCGCCGGGGACTGGTATGTCAACATGCACGCCATCAATATCGAGAACGAGGGCTTCGCCGCGCAGGGAGCGGCCTGGTACACGCAGCCCATGTACGGCTCATGTGCCGCGCTGGTCCGCTATCTCGCGGCGAGATACGGTATACCACTTGATCGCGCACACATTCTTGGCCATGAGGATGTGCCGGGCCCGACCACTTCCCTGACCGCCGCGCAGCACTGGGATCCGGGCCCGTTCTGGGACTGGAACCATTTCATGGCACTCGTGCACGGGGTGAGCGACACCACTGAGCGGGCGAAGGGCGGTTCGGCCTCCCGCGGCCGTCACCAGCTGGTGACGATCGACCCGGCGTTTGACGCCAATGAGCCGCCGGTGAGTGACTGCCCGGGTGGCACCGGGTGCGTCCCCCTCCCGAGCCAGCCTGCCAGCTTCGTCTACCTGCACACCGGGCCTGGCGAAACCTATCCGCTGATCGGCGACCCCGTCCTGCATCCCGGCGGCGGCCACGGCACCACGGTAGACAGCGACTGGGGCGACAAGGCCACGATCGGGGAAACGTTCGTGCTCGCGGGGCAGAGCGGCAAGTGGACGGCCATCTGGTTCGCCGGCCAGAGGGCCTGGTTCTACAACCCGCCGGGCGCCCAGCAAAAAGCGCTGTACAGGAGCGGGAAGGTGATTACACCGAAGGCGGGCCTGGAATCCATCCCGGTCTATGGCGCCGCCTACCCGGAGGCGTCAGCCTACCCGCCGGCGGTACCGGCGACGACGATAGCCAGGCTGGCTTACACCATTCACGCCGGGCAGGAATATCCCACGGCCGGCGCAGTTCCCGCCGACTTCTATTACGCCGTGACGATCAACTCCAGCCGCCCGGACGATCACACTGTCATCATTGGCAGGTCCGTCTACGACCAGATCTCCTTCAACCACCGCCGGTTCTTCGTCCGGGCCCGTGATGTGACCATGCGGAGCCTTTCCTGACCGGGCAGGCCACGTTCCCGGCCCCGCCCGCGGCCGGCGTCAGGGGGTGAGCGGCTCCAGCAGGGCGGTCGTCGCTTCCTGCTCGAATTGACGGGCCCAGCCTGGCGGTCGTCAAGCTGCCTGAGCGCGCCGACTGCCAGCAGTTCCCCGTCGAGGCGGCAGCTGAAGAACGTGACGGCAGGACCGAGGAGATCCGCCACGTCCAGGGCATGGACGTCCTCGGGCGGGCTGTGCGAATCGGTGAACTCCAGGTGGCGCTCCAGCAGTGCGCGGACGTCTACGGCCCGCGGATCGTCAATCGAGATCCTGGCCCTGCGCACGGCAGCACTTTAGGGGACCCGCCCGGCACCCGCCGCAGCAGGAAGCACGCTGTGGGGCCGGTGCAGCGTTGTGGGCCGGGTGCAGCGCCGGAAATTTCCGCCGAAGTCGTTGGCGTGGGCGGTCTTGCGGACTCTCACAGCTGTCCACGGCAAGGCAGATGCGGAAGGAAGCAGGCAATGAACAACACAGCCAGGCTGCCAGTGATCACCGGTAGCGTGCCCGCCTGGGCTGCCCCGCGACGGGTTGCGGCCCGCGCCGGTGCCATCGCCGCCGCGATCGGCGCCGCCGCCATCACCGGATGCTCGGCCAGCCCGGCTCCGGCACCGGGTCCCACGGCCACACCCACCATCACTGTCACCGTCCCGGCCAGCCCGGCAGCCGCCACCGCCGCGCCCGGCATGGCCGCCACCCCGGCGACTGCCCCTGCCCCGGCCACCGCTACCCCGGGCAGCCCGGTCCCGGTACTCGGCCGGCCGGCGGGTGCCTTCGCGCCGGGGGGGGGTTTCGGGCAGACCGAGCCAGCCAAGATCTTCAACGGCGGCGATCCCACTGGCCTGGTCACGCAGATCGCGTGGAAGTCGTGGGGCGGCCCGCAGGCGATCGGGTCCGGCACGAGCGAGTACGTCGGGCCAGGGCAGTCGGTCGCCACCGGTACCCCGCAGCCGGTCACCGTCGTCGCCTTCCACCTGGGAAACTGCCACGGCACGCTCATGTACCGGGCGGTCGAGTGGTATTTCCCGCAGCACGGCCAGGCATTCGACCCCAGCCATTACCAGAACATCTGCGCCGGAACCTACGTGCCGAGCCAGTGACGGGCGGGCCGGGTTGACAGGCAGGCGGATAACCGCTATCTATTAGCTAACCGTTATGCCGGAGGAGCCGTGCAGCAGGAAGTTGTGCTTGCGCTACTGGCGAAGGAGCCAGCGCACGGCTACCAGTTGCGTGCGCGGCTCGGGCAGGCGCTCGGCCCGCTCGGCGAGGCGATGAACGCCGGGCAGATCTACGTCACACTCGGCCGGCTTGAAAAGGCGGGCCTGTTGACCTGCGAACGGACGGCTGGGCTGGCGGAACGGCCGGACCGCAAGGTGTACGCGCTGACGGCCGCCGGGCAGCAGCGGGTAGCCGGATGGCTGGCGGACGTGAGCTGGCCGGGAGTCGCCCCGGCGGAGTTCCATCTGAAGCTGGTCGCCGCGGCGGCGGCGGGACTGGCCGACCCCATCGCGATCGTGGACGGACAGCGCCGGGAGTTGCTGCGCCAGTTGCGGCAGGTGCAGCGGGCCACGATGGCCGGGCCGGACGGCTCAGCCGCCTCACTCCTGCTGGAGGGCCTGGTGCTGCGGCTGCAGGCGGACCTGCGGTGGCTGGAAGCATGCGAGCGGCACTGGACCGGACGAAAGGGTGACTCATGAGCGAGGCAGCTGCCAGGGCGGTGCTGCGGGCCCGTGGTCTGCGCAAGGAGTACGGCCGGGGAGCCGGGCTGGTGCGTGCGGTCGACGGGGTGGACCTGGATGTCGGCCCCGGCGAGACACTGGCGGTGATGGGGCCGAGTGGCTGCGGGAAGTCGACCCTGCTGCACCTGCTGGGCGGGCTGGACCGGCCCACCGACGGCGAGATCCGGCTCGCTGGCCAGCAGCTCGGGCGGCTAGGCGAAAAAGGCCTGGCCCGGCTGCGGCGCGCTTCGGTCGGGTTCGTGTTCCAGGCCTTTCACCTGATGGAGGAGCTCACCGCCGCGGAGAACGTGGAACTGCCCGCGCTACTGGACGGACGCTCGCCGCGGGCAGCCCGGCGGCGGGCCGCTGACCTGCTGGAGCAGGTCGGCCTGTCCGACCGGGCACGGCATCTGCCGTCACAGCTATCGGGTGGGCAGCGGCAGCGGGTCGCCATCGCCCGTGCACTGGCCAACGAGCCGCTGGTAGTGCTGGCTGACGAGCCCACCGGCAACCTGGACAGCGAGGCTACGGTGGACGTGCTGCGGCTGTTTGAAAGCCTGCACGAGGCCGGGCAGACCCTGGTCATCGTCACCCACGACTCGCGGATGGCAGCCACCGCAGACCGGCTCATCGGCATGCGGGACGGCGCGTTCGTGGACGAGACCCGGCTGACAGGCGGCGCCGCAGGCAACCTCGGTGCACTCGCCGGCCTGGAGCGGTGACACACCATGGGCCGGTTCCTGCTGGTAAGCCGGCTGGCCGCCCGGGACCTGAGACGGCGCCGGGCCGAGGCTGCACTGATGCTCATCGTCATCACGGCCACCACCGCAACGCTGACCCTCGGGCTTGCCCTCAGTGGCGTGACCAGCAATCCGTATCTGCACACCAGGGCGGTGACGGCCGGGCCCGACGTGATCGCCCAGTCCGGCGGCCCGGCGAAGGCTGGCGGGCCGCCCGCCAGCCTGACCAGGCTGGAGCACGCACCCGGCGTGGTCGGCTACAGCGGGCCGTATCCGGTCGCTTTCCCGGTGCTGCGGGCGAACGGCCATACCGTCTCATCAGTGGGCTTCAGCGTAGAAGGGCGTGATCAGGCACCGGCGTCAATCGATCAGCCCAAGGTGACGCAGGGCACCTGGGTGCGCCCTGGCGGCGTCGTGATCGAGCCCACTTACGCGGGCGAGCTTGGCGTAGGTACCGGAGGACGCATCACCCTGAACGGCCGGCCGTTCCGGGTGGCCGGGATCGCGGTCACCGCCGCCTGGCCGTCTGTCAATTCGCCCGGCCTGATCTGGCTGACCACAGCCGACGCCCGGAGCCTGGCCACCGCCACGAACCCGTTGGCCTACACGCTGAACCTGAAGCTGGCGGACCCGGCGAGCGCGACAGCGTTCGCCGGCGCCCGCGGCACGAATTCCCTGTTCCTGTCCTCGTGGCAGCAGATCAGCAGCCAGGACGGCAAGGCGCTGCAACTGGAGCAGGAAGCCCTGATCGTCGGCAGCTGGCTGCTCAGCATGCTCGCGATCGCCAGCGTGGCCGTGCTGGTCGGTGGCCGGATGGCCGAGCAGACCCGGCGCGTCGGGCTGCTCAAGGCGGTGGGCGGCACACCGCGGCTTGTCGCCGCCGTGCTGCTGGCCGAGCACCTTGCGCTGGCGCTGCTGGCGGCGGTAGCCGGGCTGGCGGTCGGCCGGCTGAGCGCCCCACTGCTCAGCAGCCCCGTCGACGGCCTCATCGGCACTCCAGGTGCGCCGTCGCTGACCGCCGTCACGGCCGGCGTGGTGGCGGCCGTCGCGCTGGCGGTGGCACTGCTCGCGACGTTTGTCCCCGCCATCCGCGCCGCCCGGACCAGCACGGTCGCGGCCCTGGCCGACGCTGCCCGCGCGCCGCGTCGCAGGACCGTGCTGATCGCCGTCTCCCGGTGGCTGCCAGTGCCGCTGCTGCTCGGCCTGCGGCTTGCCGCCCGGCGGCCACGGCGCCTCGTGCTCAGCGCGGCCAGCATCACGGTCACCGTAGCCGCGATCATCAGCGTGCTGGCGCTGAAGCAGCTCTATCACGTGCACAAAGTGCCCGGCGGGCTGACCAATCCCATCCAGGCCGGGGTCAGCCAGGTGCTGCAGGTCATCGCCGTCGTGCTCGTGGCCCTGGCCGCCATCAACGCGATCTTCGTCACCTGGGCGACGGTGGTGGACTCGCGGCGCCCGCTGGCGGTGGCCCGCTCGCTCGGCGCCACCCAGAGGCAGATCAGCGCCGGGATATCGGCGGCTCAGCTCATTTCCGCGCTGCCAGGCGCCATCCTCGGCATACCGGCAGGCATCGCACTGGTCGCGGCCGGAAGCCACGGCCGGTCGCTGCCCATCCCGCCCGCCTGGGGGCTGCTGGCGGCAGCACTCGGCACGATGCTCGTGGTGGCGGGGCTCACCGCAGTCCCGGCCCGTATCGGCAGCCGCCGCCCCGTAGCCGAGATCCTTCGATCCGAAACCGCCTGACCCCGGTGCCGGCGGCCGCCCGGCGAGTTGCGCCCGTGGCGTACACCGGTGCGCGCCCCCGTTATCGGTATTTGGATTAAGTGATGGACGTCCTGGTGCTGGGGGGAACGGCGTGGCTGGGCCGTGAGGTGGCGCGCCAGGCGGTGAGCCGCGGCCACGTGGTGACCTGCCTGGCGCGCGGCGAGAGCGGGACGGTGGCGGCCGGGGCGGTACTCGCCGCCGCTGACCGGCGTGATCCCGCCGCGTATTCAGTCCTGGCCGGCCGTGAGTGGGACGCGGTCATAGAGGTGTCATGGCAGCCTGGTTTCGTCCGCGGTGCGCTGGCCGCGCTGGGCGGCCGGGCGCGGCATTGGACCTATGTGTCTTCCGGTAACGTCTACGCCTCTCATGCCCTGCCCGGCGCCGATGAGTCCGCCGAGGTCGTGGCGGCGACCTGCCTCGACGAGGCATCCCAGGAAGGATACGGACAGGCGAAGGTGGCATGCGAGCAGGCCTGCGCCGCCACCGTGGGTGGCCGGTTGCTGGTAGCGCGGGCCGGGCTCATCGGCGGCCCTGGCGACCACACCGACCGCTCCGGCTACTGGGTCGCCCGTGCCGCACGCGACCCGCACGCACCGATGCTGGTCCCCGACTCCCCCGGCTTGCCGACCCAGGTCATCGACGTCCGCGACCTCGCGGCCTGGCTGCTCGCCTCCGCCGAAACGGGGATCACCGGAACATATAACGGTGTCGGGCCGATCGTCTCGTTCGGCGAATGGATCGAGCAGGCGCGCGCGGTAGGCGGCCATATCGGGCCGGTGGTCACCGCCGACCCGGCATGGCTGCTCAAGCAGGGCGTTGCCGAGTACATGGGGCCGGACTCGCTGCCCATGTGGCTGATCCAGCCAGGCTGGGAAGGATGGTCCGCGCGCAGCGGCGCAGCCGCACAGCAAGCAGGTCTGCGGCACCGCCCGCGCGCCCAGCTGCTCGCCGACACCCTGGTCTGGGAACGTGAGCAAGGCCTGGACCGCGCCAGGCGGGCCGGGCTCAGCGCACAACGCGAACGCGAACTCCTCCGTGCCATTGCCTGACTCACTCGTGGCAGCCGGCGGGTTTCTGCCAGATCGAGACATGCTGACGGCTTTCGCTGGTGAAGGGCTCCCGCGTCCACCCGTCCCACCGCTCGCGCAACCGCAGCCCCGCGAGCTGGGCCATCAATTCGAGTTCCGCGGGCCACACGTACCGGAACGGGATCGAGGTGTACTCGCCACGGCCGCCGGCGAGTTCGATGTAGTTCGAGCTCATCGCCTGCGTGGCGACGTCGTAGATGTCGAACGCCCACCTGGTGGGGCTTATGTGGAACGGAACCGCGTTCTGCCCGGGTGGGAGTCTGCGCAGATCGGGGACCATGACCTCGATGACGAAGCGGCCGCCGGGTTCCAGCTGAGCCGCGACGTTACGGAAGCAGGCGACCTGCGCCTCCTGCGTCGTCAGATTCATGATCGTGTTGAAGACCAGGTACGCGACGGCGAACGTCCCGTCCACTCTCGTCGTCGCGAAGTCGCCGATCGTCACCCCGATCGCCGCACCACCCGGCTTGGCGCGCAGCCGGGCCACCATCGCCCGCGAGAGGTCGATCCCGTGAACCGGGACGCCGCGGCGTGACAGCGGCAGCGCGATGCGGCCCGTTCCGATGCCCAGCTCCAGTGCCCGGCCACCGCTGGCGAGCCCCGCCAGGACGTCGACCGCCGCGTCCACGGCGCCCGGCCCGAACATGTCCGATTCCGACTCGTCATACGCCGCCGCGACACGTTCCCCGAAGTAACCGTCCTCATCGTCCACCGCCGGACCGTACCGCAGAAGCCCACTGCGCTGGCCACTGGTTTTCCCGCTCCCCGGCGGCCAGCCAGCGTCACGGACGTGTGCCCATTGCCGGACACCCCGCAGCCCGTAACCTCCGCCCGCCCGTAACCTCCGCCCGCGCGGCCGTGGTGAGTTTGGGTTGCTCTCGCGACCCGAATCGACCACGTCGTGGGCATGGACCGCATCGCCTGGGGGTGGTGTGGTCAGCTTGGGTTGTTATGGCGACCCGAATCGACCACGGCCAGCCAGGCGTGGATGGGTCGTGGTCAGCTTGGGCTGCCGCCCACCCAAATTGACCACGTTGTACCCGCTAGCGTGAGGTCATGGCCAGCGGCAGGGCCATGACCGCGGGCACCGACGTCCTGGCCTGCCAGTACACCCTCGGGCAGCTGCGGACCGTGGTTGAGGAGGCTCACGCCAGCGGCCTGGCGGTCACCGCGCACGCCCACGGACTGCCCGCCGTGATTCAGGCTGTCGATGCCGGAGTCGATGGCATGGAGCACTGCAGCTGCCTGACCGAACGCGGCATCCAGGTGCCCGAGAACCTGCTCGAGCGGCTCGCCGCCAGCCGGATCATCGTGTGCCCCACGCTGGGCCGCAACCCCGGCGGCACGCCCCCGCCCGCGGTGCTGGCGATCCAGCAACGCACCGGGCTCACCTGGCAGGACCGCCAGACCATGACCGGCAAGCTGCACCAGGCCGGAGTCATCATCGCCTCAGGCGTCGACGCCGGCATCAGCGACGGAAAACCCCACGGCATCCTGGCCCTCGCCATCGCCGACCTGGTCGCTGGCGGCATCCCAGCCACCGACGCCCTCGCCTCAGCCACCTCGCTGGCCGCACAGGCCTGCGGCCTGGGTGACCGCAAGGGACGGCTACGACGCCGACCTGGCCATTGTCGGCGGGGACCCCCTCACCGACATCGCCGCCCTCACCGCAGTCCAGGTCGTCTACCTGCGCGGTCAAACCGCCCAGCCCGCGATCTGACCATCCCTTGCCAATGTCGACCGGCGCACTGGCCACCATCTCCCTGGGTCGCAACCCAGCAGGTCAGCACACACTGGATACGGCACACAGTCCTAACCTGGATCGAGCGCAACTTCGGTTTCGCCGTCGCCCAGGCCTACGCCGGACATGAAGACCACGGCCGAGGCGGACGAGCCATGGCTACCTATGTCCGTGCGGGCCTCCCCGAGACAGCGACGGCGCTCGCCGCCATGACGGGAGAGCCCCACCCATTGGCCATCGGCACGGGTTCCCCCGAGCGGTTCTGCTCCTTATCCCCTGGAAGGAGCTGCAGTCCAGACGGTGCGGTGACAGTCGGATCGTCCGCCGCATCAAGCACACCGTGCTGGGCCTCCTCGTGCCGACGGCTTGATTAGCTCTCCCGCACCGCAGAACGCTGCTGCTCCTGCTGATACCGGCCGCTGCCTTCGGCCCCATGAGGGTCAGGTTGCCGACCGTCTACCCGTTGGGCTGCGAAACCTGGGCGAGGTACGACTCCACTGTCTTCTTGTGCGCGCCGCTGAGCCCGGTCAGGTTGCGGAAGCCCGGCATCGGATCCTCGGAGTTCGGCTTGACCAGTTCGTGCCGGCGCACCCATACCTCCTTGCTGGTGAGGAGGTAGTTCGTGGTGAGAATCCTGGCCTGATAGGCGAGGAAGAACTCCAGCACACGCAGCAGCTTGCGGCTGTTGCGGGAAATCCTGCTGAGACTGGACAGGCCCAGCATCAGCCCGTCCTTCTGTGCGACCTCGAGCCAGTGGAAGGAGTTCTGATCGAAGCGTGGATCGATTCCGCTGAAAACCACTCCGGTGAACGCATCGGACGGCATCTCGAGGTGATCAGCCGGCGCCGCCTCTATGACCTCCGTGGCGTCCGGCAGTTGCGGAAGCGGCGCGTCGGGTGGCCGGTAACCGACTCGTCCGCCGCCACCGGTCAGGCAAGTCTGCAACGCGTCCAGGCAGGCCCAGGCGCGCGGATAGGTGTCAGCAAGGCCCGCGAACGGGTCATCGGCAGCGCCAGCCCGAAGAGGACGCCGCCGCCGGGCCCCGATAAGGTGCGACAGCGGGCCCAGCCCGTAGGTCGTGACGGCGGTAATGCCCCCAGCGTTCACCGTGTCGCGGACGTGCAGGTCCTCCAGCCGGCTATTGCGGATGACCAGCGTCGTGATCGCCTTCATCAAGGCCGGTGCATCATCTGGCTCATGGCTGAAGGACTCTTCGAAGAACGGGGCAGCAAGAATCTCGC
>OFGU01000109.1_pt1 | contig 11099 bp, 12 predicted proteins | sample 1521841 | NCBI WGS metagenome assembly OFGU01 (sample SAMEA2553413, study PRJEB24118) | soil metagenome
CTCTAGAGCATACTTGATTGCCAGGGGCGCGTGGGCGGCAATTTTGTGAGCGGCGTTTTCCGCCGTCGCCGGCAGTTCGGAAGCGGGCACTACCTGGTTCACCAAGCCCATCCGCCATGCTTCTTGCGCGCTGGCCGGCTCACCGCCCAGAATCATCTCCAGTGCCCGGCCTTTGCCGATCAGGCGGGGAAGCCGCTGTGTTCCCGCATAGCCGGGAATAATGCCGAGCTTGACCTCCGGCTGGCCAAAGCGCGCATTCTCCGAGGCGATGCGCAGCGTGCAGGCCATGGCCAGCTCGCACCCGCCGCCCAGGGCGTAGCCGTTGACGGCGGCGAGCACGGGCTTGCCCATCGTCTCGCAGGCGCGGAGCATCGCCTTCCCGGCGGAGGGCCGGGCGCCCCCCCCGCGGACCCCCTCGTGTCCGGCGCCGGTGCCCCCGGCCCCCCGCAGCCCGTGGAGGCCCAGAAGGGATACCAGTGCGGGCCCGGCCGCCGGGCCGAGCCCGGCCGCGACCAACGGCGCCCCGACCTCGTTGCGGTCCAGCCCGGTCGCGCGCGACTCATAGTCCACGCGCGGGCGGCGGACATGGACCGCCGGGGAATGATCCAGCAGATCCTCCTCGACCGCGTACCGGTAGAACCCGGCGATCGTCGACAGGCGGCGGGTGACCGTCGCCCGTGCCCGGCCGGCGCCGCTGGCACCAACTGGCGAACTGCCGCAGATCCAGCGCGTACGCCTCCCGGGTCAGGCCGGTATACCCGGCCAGGAACCCGGCCAGCGCCTGCCGCTCCGGGCCGGAGAACACCGGCTTGACAGCGACGACCTCAGCGGAAACAGCAGATGCGGACGTGACGGACATGGGGAACCTCCCGGGGATCGGGCTGAGACCCCGGGAGGCCGGGCCCGCCAGGACCCCAGCGCTTACAAACCCGAACGTAAGCCGACACTGGCAGTCACGCCAGGTAGCCAACGACGTAGGTTCTGTCATCCCGTAGCGCCGATTACGGACGGCTTGCCGTTGGATGCCTGGTGACCTGTCAGCGCCCGGTCTTCCCGGTTATGCGCGGCGGCGACCGCGAAGAGTCCAAGCCCCAGGGTCATGGCCGCGGCCAGGCCGTACGGGCCTGCCAGGCACGCCATCGCGATGGTTACCAGCCCGCCGCCGTGGCCGATGTCAGGCCTGGCCAGTGTTGATGGTGGGGGGTGCCTGGTAGATCGCGAGGGGGGTGCCGCCGAGTTTGCTGTGAGTCCCCGGGGGGGACAGTGCGCTGCTCCCCGCCGATCCGGGGTACGGGCGTCGTCGTTCAGGGGACGCCTGTTCGGGGGACGCTCCGAACTCGATCAGCCGCCGTGAGATCTCAATCAAGGCGCTCTGACCAGGGATTATGGACGGTTACACCATCGGCGCCGGGGTCGGCGACGTACCGCTGAGGATCGAGGTGTTCTACAGCCGCGACGATCGAACCAAGCGTTCCGATCACACCGTGGCGAACCCGGTACTCCGACGGCGCGGACCTGTCTCCCGAATCGGGACGATGGGCGGGGAACCAAGCTGATCCATGCCACAACCATCGCGCGGCAAAGACGCTGCAAGACATGCAAACGGGCGTGGGAGCTGATGGGACTACTTCCGAAGCCGAAGCAGTGCGGCGTGGTCGGCGAACTGGTGGCGTTACCGCCGGCGCCGGATGTGACGTCGCTGAGGCTGCCGGACGGCCGAGGTCAGCCGCGATCGGCGACAGCAGTGTCGAACGCCGCGAGACGGCCCAGGTCGAGACCGGCACCGAGGGACTCGAACGCGCTCCGCGCGGCCTGCAGCCCGCCCTGAGCGCGGCTCCGTTCGCCTCGTGCATGGAGGGCGCGGGCGAGCAACATTCGGGCGCGGGCGCGTTCATACGGTGCATTGGCATCGCGCCAGAGATCCGCGCTCCGGCTAAGGCACTCGACCGCACCGGCGGCGTCACCGTCCGCGAGTAGCACCGCGCCCTGCGCGGTGTCCGCCGCGGCGCGGATCGCCGGGCTCGCGAACACGTCCGCAAGGCCGGCGAGCTCGCTGACGGCCGATCGCGCCGTGGCGAGGTCGTCGCCGCCGAGTGCGATCCCGGTCCACAGGAGCGCGTCGGCGAGCGCGTCGAGGTCGTCGCCGCACAAGGCGCCGTCGCGGTCAGCCGCCGACAGGCACTCGAGAGCGTCCTGCCAGCGCCTTTCCGCGGCCGCGGCGCGACCCCGGGCAGCCGCTTGTTCGCCGGATACGCCCGGAGCAGGTCGTGCAGGCACCGCGGCCGGGATGCGGGCGGCTTCAAGTGGCGACCAGTCCAGGTCGGGTCGTTGCTCGAGGATCGCCTGCTCCAGGCGGGCGACCGTCGGGGTGGGTTCGATCCCCAATTGCTCGACGAGCGTGTCGCGCAGCCGGCGGTAGGCACGCAGGGCGTCGGCCTGCCGGCCATCGCGATACAAAGCGACCATGAACTGGCCCGCCAGGCGCTCCCGGAACGGGTGCTCACTCACCAACTGGGCCAGCTCACCCACGACGGCATGGTGCTCGCCGAGCGACAGATCCGCGCCGATGCGGTCCTCCAATGCCGCGAACCGGAGTTCGGTCAGCCGGCTGATGTCGGCTTGCGTGAACGGTTCGTAAGTGAAGTCCGAGAGTGCCTCACCCCGCCACAGCGCGAGAGCCGCCCGCAACGTGCGGGCCGCGTCGGCCGGCGCCGTGGCCAACTCGCGCCGCCCCTGCTCGGCGAGGCGCTCGAAACGCACCGCGTCGATCGCGCCGGGTTCGATGACGAGCATGTAACCGGGCTGACGCGTGACGAGCACCTGTCCGGCCTTGCGCCGAGCACGATCGGGCTCAAGGCCGGTGCGAAGGTGCGCCACGTACGTCTGGAGCGTGTTAGCCGCGGACTCCGGCGGCTGAGCACCCCAGAGCACCTCAAAGAGGCGGTCGGCCGACACCACCTCATTGGCGCGGACAACGAGGGCCGCCAGCAGCAGGCGTGCCTTCGCGCTCGGGAACTCGACGGGCCGGCCATCGACGACGATCTCGAGGGGCCCGAGCACCCGGATCTCCACACCCGACCTTAACCCATTCCTCGCGCTCCAGTACGGCTCCAGTGATCTTCAAGTCCCGCGAAGAGGATCAGGACAGACGCAACGGGTCGACAGTGGAGGAACCGATGGCAGTGATGACGAAACCCGCCCAGCGGGCCACGGCGGAACCGATGGCAGTGATGACGAAATCCGCCCAGCGGGTCACGGCGCAGGACGCGGCGGCGCTGGTCCGCTCCGGCGACTGGCTGGACTACGGCGCCGTGCTGGCCCAGCCCGACGCGTTCGACCGGGCGCTGGCCCAGCGTGCGGGTGAGCTGCGCAACGTCAACATCCGCGGGTGCCTGAGTCTTCGACCGCGCGCTGTGCTCGAAGCAGATCCGGAACGTGAACACTTCAACTTCTTCAACTGGCACCTCGGCGGCTACGACCGCAAGCTGAGTGACGCCGGTCGGCAGAACTACATCCCGTGCAACCTCGGCGAGATACCCGACTACTACCGGCGCTTCATCGACCCGCCCGACATCATGGTGGTCAAGACGTGCCCGGTCGACGCGAACCGGTTCTTCAACTTCGGCCCGGCAAACCTCTGGCACGGCGCCGTCGCGTCCCGCGCCAAGATCGTGATCGTCGAGACCGACCCGGCGGTTCCCTACGTGCACGGGATCGAGAACGGCTTGCACGTGAGCCAGGTCGACTTTGTCGTCGAGGGGGGCGGCCAGCCTCTGCCGGAGCTCCCGAGCCCGCGGAACTTGGCATGCCAACGATCTGCCTGGTCCAGGTGCGTTAGCTGCGGCACGCGCTCCCGCACAATTTGGGCCAGCGTCCAGGACCGCTCAAGGTCTGCGAGCGGTCCCGCGGACCGCTGTCCTACATGTCGTGACTAGGAGCTACAGTTCCGGGTTGCCGAACTTGGCCGCGCATTCGCCAGAAGATGGTTAAGCCAATGCGACCGAAAATGCCGTTCTGCGCGCCTCCAATGGATCGGATCGAACGGCCTGTTCCAGCACAGAACGGCGGGCGTGTGTGCGTCGTTCACGTCGATTGCCGGTCACGCAGCGTGAGGCCAATGTGCCGGTTCACGGATCCCGTTTGCATGGTGTCACCGAGACCAGGCCGTCCATGTGTCAACGGCGCGCCGCCCCCTGGCGGCATCTGAAAACTGAACCGCCCCGCAGGTTCCGGAGGCTCCACGAAACCCGGGGCGGTTCACCGGACGGCGCCCCAGTTCGCGACTGTGTGCCGTGTTCAGCGTGTCCGGAACTCTTGTCGGCTTGCCTTGCGTGTCCGCTAACGACTGTCAGTGCCCCGCGAGAGACACTGAGGTCGAGGTGTCTGCTGAAGGAGGCGTCATGAGCGACCCCGTGGCTAGCTTGCGTGACCGTACCGGCATTCTCGGCATAGCCCTGGTGCAGTGGGCACAGCGAGGCACCGCCCCGGAACCGGGAGCCGCCAGGCAGGCGGCCAGCACTGCGGTCGACGCGATCGACGCCCTGCTGCGTGACCTGTTCCTGTTGCGCGGGCGCCTTGTCCAGGAGATCCGCCAGGCCGACAACGCCGCACGCTGGCGGGTCGCCTGAACGGGCAACGGCCAGGATTGGCCATGCTGTGGCCGGAGGAACCCGGGAACGGCGGTAGCGCGAGGGCGATAGCCCTGTCGCGAAGGCAGAGGAGCTTCATGGCTTGGTTTGCTGGAGGACAAGGTCGGCCTCGTCACGGGGCCGCGGGTGGGATCGGGCGGGCCGCGGCGATCGCTGCGCTCGCGAAGGCGCCGCAGTCGTGGTGTCCGACCTTGCAGAGGCCGGGGCCGGCGGAGAAGAGACCGTTCGCTTGATCGAAGAGCAGGGCGGCAGCGCCCGCTGAACCCACAGGCGGGTCAGCACCATCAGGCCGGGCCAGCCGGGCCGCTCATGATCACCCCTTTGGCCTCCGGACCGGCCCGCTGCGCACCCTGGCCGATGTCGAGGCCCTCACCACCGACTACGTCGACTGGTACAACAACTACCGCCTGCACAGCCTGCTCGGCAACGCCACCCCCGAAGGGTTCGAGCACGCCTACTATGCACACGAACCCGGCTCACCGGCCGGTGCCGCCGCCAACGAGAAGATGGCATGAAAGCCGGGACGGTTCAACCGTTCTCCCCTGACGTTCCGTAGTTGGCGCTGGCCACCGCTTGACAATCGGTATCCGCCGATCTGGCCTCGGCCTCGGCTGGCCTGCATGCTCGTCAGTGCGGCGCGGGAGTGGGGATTCTGCGCGAGATCGTGGCCGCCGGGGCGTGGCGTCGCGTTGATGCCCGTGCCGCATCAGGCAACGTTCGTTCGGTTCGTCGTGTCCCCATCCGGGGGTACCGGTTGAGGAGCGGCCGGGCCGGGCGCCGGCGGCGGTATACTTCTGCCGCTACGTTTAGTGACCGAGCTGGGCGGATCTGGCGTGGATGCCGCCGAACGGTTCGTGGAACGAGTACCGGCGTCAGTGCTGTGGATTGGATCCGTTCCGGCATATTCCTGTGACGTTCATGCAGGCAGAGCGCCCAGAGCCCCTCAGCAGTCGTCTTTTAATCCGCGGGTTCGGGTGTGCGCCACAGCCCGAGGTGGAACGAACTTCGAGCCCTCGTTCGACAGGGACATGTGGCGGTCAGCTACCTATGGCAGCAAGATCAAAGTGAGGGGCAGATTGAGGGGCAAATCGCGCTCGCGTGGGCCTGTCTGGTGCTTGCGGACGCTGGTCTGTGCTCGCGTTCTGCCTGGTCACGTCTTCCACCAGCGGTAGCGGAACCGTGCGGTGGTTCATGGTAAGGAGAAGGTCTACGGTTCGATTCCGTCAGAGGGTCCAGGTTATGAGAACTTTTCGAATATATAACCGAACACCTCACCTCTGCGGGTGGCATTTTGAGTGGCACATGCCATAGAGAAGGTGCCTATGACCAGGCATCTACGGTCGCGCGAGGCACGTAGAGCGTTTCCGCTTTGGGGAAGAGGTCCCTGGCTGACTCTGGCGTCAGGCACAGCCATCCCCGCAGATCTGGGCCTACGCAGAGTGACGAGAGTCGTCCGCTCCACGCCACGAGGCGGTAACCTCCCTGCCGACTGTGCTGGCCGCGAGTGAGCTGGGCGTGCCGACGAGCGCGCACAGATCACTCAGGTCTGCGTTCATCACGATGTCCGCTCTCCGCTGACCGTCGTGAGTGTCCGGGCCGCCTGGCGGGAGAAGCGGATCCTTGCTTCAGTGGCCACCGTGCCCGCTTTCGCAGTCTCCCCGAACGCCATGCGCCGCTTGACATGTACCGACATGCATACCGCAGGACCGAGACAACCCCTGGCGAGCTAGGATGAGCCGGCGGGACGTGTCCGCGCGGCGCGCTGAGCGTCTGAGGAACGACGCGGCGTTCCCGCGGCATCGACCGCTTGGCAGCGCCAGCTTCCGCAGACGATTACCGGCAGGGACACGTCCTGGACGACGCGGCATGCCTCGTGCGGGGACGACCTAAACCTACCGAGACGGCGGAGGAGCCCAGCGCGCCTTTGCCTTCTCCAGGAACGCTGGGGCAGGTTCGGGCTCTGCGCCCGCGACGATCTCCTCGAAGCCGCGCATGAATCCGGTCTTGCGTGAGTGGCTCGCGCGCACCCGGTCCACGATCTCTTCCCAGCTCGCATGGAGTCCCGCCGCGCCGAAGGACTGTCTGGCCCGTTCGAAGTTGTCCAGCGCGGCGCGGTAGTACTTGCTCTTGCCGGCGTCGACGATGCGCAGGGCCATCGCACACCACAGCCGTGCGGCAGGGCCGGGGTATGCATCATCGAGGGTCTCCGCCGCCGGCTCCAGCGTGTAATGGCTGGTCTGCTCCAGTTGGTCGTCGGTGCACTGGTCGATGAGCTCGGCGAGCCGCTCGATTTCCTTCGTCTTGACCAGTAGCGGTATCAGAGACGGCAGGGGGCAGCGACCGGGCTGAGCGGCGGCCTCGATCGCCTTGTCATGCCAGGAGGCGCGATCCTTCACGGGCACAAGCTTCATGAGGTCGTCGTAGGTGTACGTGCTTGGGTTCCGGGCGAAGTCTGCCCAGGTGGACTGCAGAGCCTCCTTGTTGCGGCCCAGTTTGACTAGCAGGTCGCGCCGCAGTTCCCGGAGGTCGAAGCTGGCAGATGTGCCGAGGGAGTCTGCCCGGTCCATCTCGATGCCGCGCTCGACCCACCCCAGCGCCTCTGCCGTCATTTCCTTGGCAGCGAGGATGGTAGCGACGGCATGGCAGTCTCGTGCGCACAGGCCCGACTGCTCCGCTAGCGTGATGTAGGCGTCGGCGTCCCGTTGCGCAACATAGAGGGCACGCAGCATCCCCTCCAAGCGCCGCTGGGTGTACGCCGGAGTGCGAAGTGCGTTCTCCTGGTTCTGTTGGGCTCCAGGGTCGAGCAGGTGTTTGATCTGTGCCGCGCATGCCGACCGCCCGGTGTCGTCGAGAGCAGACGCTATGTCCTTCTCGATGCCGAAGCAGAAGCCGTACTGATCATTATCCATCCAGGCGAGCAGCCGGGCCACGGTGTCCGCGGGATCCGCCGCGGCCGCCCGGCGGGCGGTAACCCAGCCGCAGAACAGGCTGCCGCCGAATGCGCCGAGGCTGCCACTGGAGTCGTCCACCTCCTCCGCCTTCTCATAGCATCCAGCGATAAAGGTCTCGTAGAGAGCGACGGCCCGATCGGGCAAAGCCTCGATGATCCCGCCAATTTGCTGCGCGACCTCCTCCAGGCCGCGGACGAAGGAGTCGGATGCGCCTTCGGAGATGAAGCGACCGGGAGCGAGTGCCATCTCCATGGCGGATTCGATCGGGTCGGCAGGTCCGCGCGCCATCCTGTTCACTTCCGGCCCAGTGCCCTGCCCGGGGCGCTGTTCGCCGTGCGCGGCGGCTCGGCATCGAAGGGCGCGGCGTGGAAGGAGGAGTCGTCGCCAAGGTGGAAGTAGATGTGCCCATCCAGCGAACCATCGGGGTTCAGTACCGCCCAGCCCCGGCCGCTCGCGGGAGAGGTGTCGTCGTTGCCTTCCCAGGAGAACTCCACTCCGGGCCGGCCACCGCGCGCCGCGTCGCGGCAGTCCAGCTCTCCATTGACCGCGATGAACCCGAACTGGCCTAATCCGTCGCCGCCGAACTCGATGAAGCCGGGCTGGACCAAGTCGATGGCGTCTTGATCCCACATCTCCATCTCTGTGATCCGCCATCGTCCTGTGATGCTCATGTCCTGTTCCTCCTGCCCGCTCGGCCTAGGCGACGGGACCCAAGCATGCCGTCACGGTTACCAGGCGCAAACGCTACTCGCTGCGCAGGGAAAACGAGCGCGCGTTGCCGGTCTTCGGCGGCTGGGCGCCGATGCTCAGGATGCCGTCCCAGCTATGCCCGGCCAGCACGCACGGCCCCGAGGCCGTGCTGGTGATCACCGACGCCAGGTCGCTGACTCGACGGGCCAGAATCACAGGATCACCAGACGGCGCGTCGCACCCAGCCCCGCCCGGCCATAGGCGACTACATCCACGTATGGAGCCAGCAGTGCCATGACCGGCCGCCACGAGGAGGCCACATCGTGCCGCCTCCAGCACCACATCAGGCTGCCCCGCACCAGCCCCGATCCGCCGCAGCACCGGCCGCCCGCGAGCAGAGCCTATGCCGCCCGCGGGACCGTGATTCCGGCGGTGTCGCAGGACAGCCTGCCTTGCACTTGTCGTGGACGTCAGCCCAGCAAGTCGGCAAACCGTGCCGATCGGCGGCGATGTGCTCGCTTGGTCGGCCTTGCCGCCAGGCCCGGTGACCGGTTGGCCAACGACCCTTGCCGGGCGGATTTGGATGCGCTGTAGCGTGTGTTACCGGCCAGTTCAGCAAGAACATGCGGAGTGCCTCGGCTTGACAACCTCGGAGGGGCCCGGGGCATCGTGTCCGGCGCCTTCGCATGTCAGCTCATGAGTCGCCAGTCAGATAAGGGCCAGGGCCAGCCCGAGAGCGTGATTGATGCGAGCCATGGTTGCCCGCGTCAGGCTGCCCTGGTACTGGTGAAGCTCGTCCTGGTAGAGTTGCTCAATATCGTCGGCTATCGCGTACCCGGCAAGCGGGTCGGCAGGAGACAACTCTACCCAGGTCGGCAGGTCACGGCGCGTTGTCGTGATCCTGACAGCAATCACCGTGTCCAAGCGCTCGTTGCGGCCGTTGTTTGAGACAACCAGCCAAGGCTTGAACCCCTGCCCGATGTCACAGCGGTAGACCTGGCCCCGCTGCGCGGTCACAGCTCGGTTCGCCTACGCTCGCGCTCTGCCCTGCGCTTCCTGCGGATGGCGGCGTCCTCGGCGGACTCGAACGGGTAGTGCGGGTTGTCGGCCGCTATCGCCGCGTAGCCCTCCTCCAGGCGCCTGTACTGCAGTTCCCGCCAGGCCACGTGGACAGCATCCTGCAGGGCGGCGGTCTTGCTTGTGTGACCAGCGCTCACCAGGTCGGCGAGCTGCTTAGCGGTCTCGTCGTCCAAGCGGATGCTCATGGCGTGTGTCATACCAGAAACGATACCAATTCAGCTATCGAAATTGCAACGGAAACGGCCAGCCCGCCGTCGCGCAGCTGGTGGTCATGCATGTGCCGCGACAGCGACGCCAGGAACTCGGCAAACGTATCCCCGGACCGGTCCGCGCAGCGCATACTGCCTCCGGGCACGGCGGGTTCGCCTGATCGTTTCCGCCTGATCGCAGCGTCACCGCGGCCACGCCGCCGCCGATCACCAAGCAGATCGGACATCCGGCCACCGGCTGGCCGGGTGCCTGCCCACCGCCCCGCGCGGGCCAGGCTCGCCAGCCAGGATGGCCGGGTGATGGCCGTTCAGATCGAACAGTCCGGAGCGTCACGCACCGCCCGCCAGGCTGACCATGGCGGCGCATAGCGGCGGGAGTATGTGCGCTCCCACCCGGCCCTTCGGCACACGCTCTGTAACGACTCTGCCCCGGCCGGATTGCCGTGACGGTGCGCCGGCAAGCTGAATGAGCACCCGCCGAGGCTGACGAGTCCAGGTGCATCGACACCCCCGTGCATCGTCCTGTCGGCGGCAGAACCGGATGCGTTCTGCGGTGCTCGGTGGGTGGGAGAATCATCGGTCATGACCACGCCCGACCCCGACGCGCTGCGGCGCATCACCGACGAGTGCGTGGCGCTCGTGGCGGCTGATTTCGGTCGGCACTTGGACTGGTCTCTCGGTATCCTCGCGGAAATGGACCTCGTGTGCGCAAGCCTGCTCGCGGAGGGACCGCTGGAAGAACAGCGGCTAGAGCTGTGGTGGAAGATCGTCGGCGCCTACACCGGTGAAGTGGTGATCCGCGCCTACGGCGGGGCGTGGATTTCTCACGAGCAAGCCGCCGGAGCATTCGCCGTCTCGGCTCTGGGGGCAATGCCACTCAGCCTAAGTTGATCTTGGGAAAGCGCCGGGATAAACCGGCATGGAGGAGGAGATGGAAGAGTTCTGCACCGAAGGGCTAGCGACCCACGGTGACCCCGAGTCATGCGTCGACGACCCGTGAGGGCGTGGCGAAGCGTTGGCAGGGGCACGTGCAGGCCGGGCTATTGAGCCGCGAAATCAGATACTCCAGGGTGCCGGCGCTGTCCAAGAGGCGGAAGGCAACATCGCCGGCGGCGCTAGCGCGAGCCGCCGGGGGACCCTGCGCGGTCATGGGAACCATGGCATGTACGGAACCTTCATGCGCGAGAACCGGGAGATCCCGGGACCCCCGCCTGGCTGATCACCGGGCGGGACGCCCAGGGAACGCCAAGGCGGTAATCCTGGGATGAACGGTCACGGGCCGTGGGGGTCATCGAGGACGGGGCCTGGACCGGCAGTGACCGGGGATCACCGCAGGGGGCATCGGCGTCGCCGCTGCTCGCTAACGTGTGCCTGCCCGACTACGTCCTGGACCTGTGGGCCGACTGGTGGAGGAAGCGCGACGCGCGCGGCGATGTGATCATCGTGCGGCCGACGACTTCATCGTCGGGTTCGAGTACCGGGAGGACGGCAGGGCGGTGCCGGCCGGGGGGCGCGAACGA
>OFGU01000112.1_pt1 | contig 10942 bp, 12 predicted proteins | sample 1521841 | NCBI WGS metagenome assembly OFGU01 (sample SAMEA2553413, study PRJEB24118) | soil metagenome
CTCGCCCCCAATGCCCCCCCCGCCCAGCGGCCCACCGGGCGATCGGGAGGACGCTCCCCCCGGGCCGGGCCCAGGGGATGCCCCCGGACCGCCGCCGGCCGGGCCAGCACCGCCGCTCATGGCCTCAATCCTCCCCTGTCGCGAGGTAACGCGCCGCCCGGGCCGCCCGCTCCCGCAGGTCAGCCACGTCGTCCCCGAGCACGGTCACATGCCCGATCTTGCGCCCTGGGCGCACCTGCTTGCCGTACAGGTGCATCTTCACACCAGGATCGGCCGCCATGACGTGCAGATACCGGCCGTAGATGTCGGGGTCGAGGCCGCCGAAGATGTTCACCATCACGGCCTGCGCGGCGGCCGCGGCCGGGCTTCCCAGCGGCAGATCGAGTACGGCGCGCAGGTGCTGCTCGAACTGGGATGTCCTGGCTCCCTCGATGGTCCAGTGCCCGCTGTTGTGCGGCCGCATCGCCAGTTCGTTGACCAGCAGGCCGCCCGCCGTCTCGAACATCTCCACCGCCAGCAGCCCCGTCACGTCCAGTTCGGCCGCCAGCTCAAGCGCCAGCCGCTGCGCATCGCGTGCCCGGCCGGCCGCCAGGCCAGGGGCGGGAGCCAGCACCTCGTGGCAGACCCCCTCGCGCTGGACGGTCTGCACGACCGGGTACACGGCGGCCTGGCCGTGCGGGGACCGCGCGGCCAGCACGGCCAGTTCCCGGTCGAAACCGACATACTCCTCGGCGATCACCGCGACCCCGTGGGCCAGCACCTCCGCCGCCTCGTCCGGCGTGTCGCACACCCACACCCCCCGGCCGTCGTAGCCGCCGCTGACCGCTTTGAGCACCACTGGCCAGCCTGAGTCCGCCGCGAACGCCGTCACGCCGGCCAGATCGGAAACTGGCATGTAGCGCGGGCAGGGCACGCCGAGTTCGCTCAGCCGCTCCCGCATCGCCAGCTTGTCCTGGGTGTAACGGAGCGCGCCCGCGCCCGGGCGGACTGCCACCGCCTGCCGCAGCGCGGCCAGGTGCTGGCCGGGAACGTGTTCATGGTCGAAGGTGACCACATCGCACCCGCTGGCGAAGGCGAGCAGATCGGCCAGGTCGGTGTAGTCCCCGACCCTGACCTCGGTGCAGACCTGGGCGGCGCTGTCGGCGGCCGAGTCCGCCAGTACGCGGAACCCGATGCCGAGGCTGATGGCGGCCTGGCAGGTCATCCGGGCCAGCTGGCCGGCCCCGACCATGCCCACCACCGGAACCCGTGGCTGCCCGTCACGCTCATCCGTCACGCGCCGTAGCCTATGAGGCGCCCGCCCGCGGCGCACCACCGCCGTCACCGCCGGAACCATGTCCTATGCCGGGCGAAACGGCGTCTTGCCGCGCATACACGGCAGATTTAACAGCGCGGTAACAACTGGTACTGATGGCGCGATCTATCATCAGCGCGTCTGCAGGCGTTATGGCCGGTGAGCGCCATGGCCCGGCTGACGCGGCGGTACGGACCCCACGACGGCCCGGCCGGCCCGAGGCCATAAGGAGCGCGGCCGATGGCAGCACCCGATCAGGAGATCCTCGTCGGCGACGCGCCCGCTGGCGTAGATGTACGCGAGGGCGAGTACGGCGAACGCGTTATCGCGGTCGAGCCGGGCGGGGCGGAGTTCATCGCCCTGCACGAACGGCACGGCAAGCCGCTCCAGCTCTTCTGGACGTGGACCTCCCCCAACCTTGAGTTCGCCACCGTATTCGTCGGCGTGCTCGCGGTGGCCCTGTTCGGCCTGAACTTCTGGCTCGCGGTCCTGGCGATCGTGGCCGGCACTGCGGCCGGCTCGCTCACCCACGCCGTGCTGTCGGCACGAGGCCCCTCGCACGGCGTGCCGCAGATGGTGCTGTCGCGGCTCGGCTTCGGCTACTGGGGGAACATCCTGCCGGCCGGGCTGAACTCGGTCACCGCCGGCATCGGCTGGTTCGCGGTGAACAGCGTCAGCGGCACCTTCGCCCTGAACACGCTCACCCACATGCCAAAGCAGCTCTGCCTGGTGATCATCGTGGCGCTCCAGATCGTGATCGCCTTCTTCGGGCACAACCTGGTGCACACGTTCGAGCGGTACGCGTTCCCGGTGCTGGCGGTCATCTTCATCATCGCCACGGCCGTCCTCCTCGCCAAGTCGAACCCCGGCTACCACGCGAGCGCGCCGCCATACTTCGGCGGCAAGCTCGGCGGGTTCCTGCTGACCACCGGTGCCGTGTTCGGCTATGCGGTGGGCTGGAACCCGTACGCCGCCGACTACTCCCGTTACTTCGCGCCCGGCACCAGCAAGGTGGCAGTCGGACTCTGGGCCGGGCTCGGGCTGTTCATCTCCTGCACGGTGCTGGAAATCGCCGGTGCCGGCTCGGCCACGATCACCAACGCCGGGGCCGCCCTCGGCAACCCGACCGGCTCCTTCACCGGCCACCTGCCGACCGTGCTGGCCGACCTGACCCTGCTGGCCATCGCGCTGGGCGCGGTCGCGGCGAACGTGCTCAACATCTACTCTGGCGCCCTGTCTTTCGTCGCCATGGGCATCAAGCTGCCGCTGGCCCTGCGCCGGGCGATCGTGGCGCTCGTCTTCGGTGTGATCGGCTTCGTCGTCGCACTCACCGGACTGCACGACGCGGGCGCCAAGTACACGAACTTCCTGCTGATCATCGCCTACTGGATCGCGCCCTGGCTGGCCGTGGTCTTCTGCGACCAGTTCCTGCGCCGCCCGCGGCCCATCCGCGAGATCTAGGCGATGCTGTTCCACCGCCGGTACACCAACTGGGCCGGGCCGGTCGCGATGCTCGCCGGCATGGGCGTGTCCATCTGGCTGTTCTCCAACCAGACCGAGTACGTCGGCCCGGTCCCCACACATATCCCGGCCGTGGGTGACCTCACCTTCGAGGTGGGGTTCGTCCTCACCGCAGTGATCTACCTGCTCTGGCACGCGATCACCGACCGCCGCCCCGCGGCGGCCTGAGCCCGCGGCGGCCTGAGCCCGCAGCGGGCTTCAGGCCGGCCCGGACACCACCGGCGGATCGTCGCTGCCGCCGCGCAGCCCGCGCGGCAGGAACACAGCGAAAACAGCAGGCCGGGGGCGGACCAGCACGACCTTGCCCCCGTCCGCGGCGACGATGCTGCGCGCGAGGGCCAGCCCGAGGCCGGTCCCGCCCGGCTTGCCGCTCACGCTCCGCTCGAAGATCCGGGGCACCAGTTCGGGCGGCACTCCCCTGCCCTCGTCCCGCACCTCGACCACCACCGACTTGGGTGTCTGCGAGGTGCGGATCGTGACCGTGCCACCGCCGTGCACGAGTGCGTTGTCCAGCAACGTGGCGACGACCTGCGCCAGCGTGCCGGGCGTCACGTAGGCCCGCAAGTTCTTGTCGCCGACCACTTCCAGCTTGCGGTTCTTGCGGCGGAACGCCGGATCCCACTCCACCACCTGCTGTGCGACCACGTCATCGACCCAGACCCGCTCCGGGGTCCCCACCGGCGACGCGCGGGTCCGGCCGAGCAACTGGCCGACCACCTCGGCCAGCCGTTCGGTCTGCACCAGGGCCGCGGCCCCTTCTTCCCGGACGACGGCTGGCTCATCGGCGGCGGCCAGCATCTCCTCCAGCCGCATGGACAGCGCGGTAAGCGGCGTGCGCAGCTGGTGTGAGGCATCAGCGGCGAACTCACGTTCGGCGGCGAGCAGGTCGCTGATGCGCTGCGCCGAGCCGTCCAGGCCTTCGGCCACCCGGTCGAGTTCGGGCACGCCATAACGGCGGCCGAGCGGCCGCGCGTCGCCCGAGCCGAGCCGGTCGGCGGCGCCGGCGAGTTCCTGCAGCGGCCTGGTCAGCCGCCTGGCCTGGAAAGTGCCGAGCACGACGGCCACCGCGACGGCGAGAAAGGCGAGTCCACCGGTCAGCGCCAGCCCGATGGTGACACCGGGGGTCTCGACCGACTTGTCCGCCTCGATCGTGACATAGAAGTTCTCGGTGGCCGCGTGGGCGATGATCACGCCGCCCGGCGCGGGCAGGTCACCGAACGTGGTCGGCTTTCTGCCGTTGCGGCTGATGCTGACGTACCGGTCCGGCAGCGACCTCGCCGCGTTGGCGGCGTCGGCGATGTCAGGTGGCAGCCCTGAATCCACCCGGTTCTGCAGTGTCCTGGCGACGGTGGCCGCGTCGTGCTGCACCAGGTCGTGGGCGGCATTGTTCTGGAGCCGGATCAGGACGAAAGCCAGCGGCAGCCCGAACAGCGCGACGGCGGTGATCGCCACCACGAGCGTGGAGAACAGCAGCCGGCGGCGCATGTCAGCCTGCCGGCGGTGAGCACCCGGTGGCAATGACCATCAGTCACCCCGCTCGAACCTGAACCCGACCCCGCGCACGGTGGTGATGTAACGGGGGCTGTGCGCGTCGTCCCCGAGCTTGCGCCGGAGCCACGAGATGTGCATGTCGAGGGTCTTGGTCGAGCCCCACCACTTGCTGTCCCAGACCTCGCGCATGATCTGCTCTCGCGTGACCACCTTCCCCGCGTCGCTGACGAGCACACATAGCAGGTCGAATTCCTTGGTGGTGAGCTCGAGCTCGGTATCGCCGATCCAGGCGCGCCGGGCCTCGGGATCCACCCGCACTCCCTGCACGGTGCTGGTCTCCGCACTGCCGCGGCGCAGCAGTGCCCGGACCCTGGCCAGCAGCTCCGCGAGCCGGAACGGCTTGGTCACATAGTCGTCCGCGCCGGCGTCGAGCCCGATCACCGTGTCCACCTCGTCCGCGCGGGCGGTGAGGATCAGCACCGGAACCGACTGGCCCTCCGACCGCAGCCGGCGGCACACCTCCAGCCCGTCCAGGCGGGGCAGGCCGATATCAAGCACGATCAGGTCGATCCCGCCCGCGAGGGCTGCCTCCAGCGTGCTCGGGCCATCTGCCGACACATCGACGTCGTAGCCCTCGCGCCGGAGCGCACGCGCCAGCGGGTCGGAGATGGAGACATCATCCTCTGCTAGCAAAACGCTGGTCATGGTCAGATGGTATTGCCGTCCGCGACCATTTCAGCCCCACTACACAGAGAAATCCCCCGGCCACCCTCCGGAACAGCCCCGTCCACGGCCTCAAACCGGCGTAACCCCATGCCGCCGCCGCGAGAACGACCGGTCCTTTCCAGCGGCCGCCGCGAACCGCCTGATCAGCTCGCCACGCAGTTCGCCAGGCTCCACCACATCATCGGCGATGAGCTCAGACGCCAGCCGGAGCACGTCGATGTCGCGGTCGTACTGCTCGCGGAGCCGGCGTGTCTCCTCCTCGCGTGCCGCAGGATCGGCGATGGCGGCCAGTTTGTTGTAGTAGACCGCGTTGACAGCGGCGTCGGCACCCATGACGGCGATCTTCGCCGTGGGCAGGGCGATCGTCGCATCGGGCCCGAACCCCGGCCCGGCCATCGCGTACAAGCCTGCGCCGTAGGCCTTGCGCACGATCACGCAGATCTTCGGCACGGTCGCCTCGGCTACCGCACTGATCATCTTGGCCCCGTGGCGGATGATGCCCTGTTTCTCCACCGCCGTGCCGACCATGAAACCGGGCACATCGGCCAGGAACAGCAGCGGGATGTTAAAAGCGTCACACAGCTGGATGAAGCGTGCCGCTTTGTCGGCCGAATCGACGAAAAGCACGCCCCCTTTGAACAGCGGGTTGCTGGCGACCACGCCGGTCACCTGGCCGGCCAGCCGGGCGAATCCGATTGTCAGTTCCCGTGCCCACAGTTCATGGATCTCGAAGAAGGACCCCGCGTCGACCAGGCCGCGGACATAGCGGCGCATGTCAAAGGCCTGCCGCTCGCTGGCCGGGACCATCGCCGCGAGGTCGGTCTCCTCAGCCTCGGCAGCGGGGGCGGCGGGCGGCAGCCCCCGCCAGTTCGAGGGCAGGTAGGACAGGTACCGCCGGATCGCGGTCAGCGCATCGCGCTCCGATGCTGCCAGGTGGTGGCCGCAGCCGGAGACAGTGCAGTGCATCCTGGCACCGCCCATCTCCTCCAGGGTGGTCCGCTCCTTGACCACCATCTCCACCATCCGGGGGCTGCCCAGGTACATCGACGCGTTGCCGTCCACCATCGCCACGTAGTCGCAGAACGCGGGGATATAGGCGCCGCCGGCCGCGGATGGGCCGAACAGCGCGCACACCTGGGGGATCGCACCCGACGCGCGTACCTGGGTGTGAAAGATGTTCCCCGCCCCCCGCCGGCCGGGGAACATCTCGACCTGGTCGGTGATCCGCGCGCCCGCGGAGTCAACCAGGTAGATCATGGGCAGGCCGGCTCCATAGGCCTTCTCGATGATCCGGATGATCTTCTCTACGGTGCGGGAACCCCACGAGCCCGCCTTCACGGTGGAGTCGTTGGCCATGAGGGCCACCGGCCTGCCGTCGACGGTGGCCGTCCCGGTGACCACACCGTCGGCGGGCAGGCCGCCGTCCAGCACATTGGCGTAACGGCCGTCTTCGGTGAAGCTGCCCGGATCGGTCAGCAGCGCGATCCGCTCCCGCGCGAACAGTTTCCCGGCCGCTGCCGCCGCCTCGTGGTAGCGGGGCGCGCCGCCCTGCTCAATCCGTGCGCGGACGTCCGCCAGGTCAGAGTGCTCAGCCACGATGGCGACTGTACCCCGGGGGATGTGGTGGCCTTAGGGCTCCTCCTCCGGCGGCGGGGGCGCGTGCCCGGACCCGCGGAAGTAGTCATCGCGGATCATGAATGACAGGCTCTCGGGGTCGTCTGCCTGCATGACCTGGCCTTCATCTGCTTCGTCTTTCCGGCGCGCGTACCAGACACCCTTGGCCGACCAGATCCGGTAAGCCATCCCCCAGTGCCAGATCAGATCGTCCATCGGATCCATGCAGTCCAGCACCACCCCTCCTCACAGTATCCGCCACTGTCACAATCGGTAACGAAGTGTGATGGCTTGAATACCCAATGGAGTAACCCTAGCCCTCGGTCCCGCTTCGCACCTTGTTCCTGCGCGGAGTGCCCGGCCACGACGGCGCCTGGCCGGGCAAGCCGGGCGCACGCTGGCTGAGAGTGGGTCTGCCTGACGCCGACGGGCGCCGCAACGGGAAACGACAGCCGTTCCGCAGCCGTTACGCGGGGATTGTCTGGGTCCTGGGACCTGCGCGCAGTACCTGGGAGGGCAACTCGCGCCCCACGATGCGTTCTGCCTGCGCCGCCGCCTCGATCATGGCCGCCAGGTTCACCCCGGTCGCCACGCCCATGTCCTCGACCATGTGCACGAGTTCCTCGGTTGCGATGTTGCCGCTGGCACCGGGAGCGTATGGGCAGCCGCCCAGCCCGCCGACCGAGGCGTCGAAATCGTCCACCCCCATCTGCAGCGCGGCCAGCACGTTGGCCAGCCCTGTCCCGCGGGTGTTGTGGAAGTGCAGGTTGAGCGATGCTTCCGGATGGGCCGAGCGGAACGAGCCCACCAGGTCCCAGACCCGGCGGGGGGTGGCCATCCCGGTGGTGTCGCCGAAGGAGATCGAGTCGGCCCCATCCGCGATCGCCCGGCCCGCCACCGTCACGACCCGGCCGACCGGCACGTCGCCCTCGTACGGGCAGCCCCAGGCGGTGGCGATGACCACCTGGCAGGACGCGCCCCGCTGGTGGGCCTCGTCGATGATCACGGCGATGCCGGCCAGCGACTCCTCGGTCCCACGGTTCACGTTCTTGCGGTTGTGGGTGTCCGACGCCGACACCACCACTTCCACCTCGGTGAATCCGGCGTCCAGCGCCCGCCGGGCACCGCGCAGGTTGGGCGCGAGCGCCGAGTAGCGGATGGCGGGATCCCTGCTGACCCCGGCCCAGACCTCGTCCGCGTCGGCCATCTGCGGGATCGCCTCGGCCCGCACGAAGGAGACCGCTTCGATCCGGCTCACCCCCGTCCCCGCCAGCCGGTCGATCAGCGCGATCTTCGCGCTGGCCGGGACCGGATCCTCATTCTGGAGCCCGTCCCGCGGTCCCACTTCGCGCACGGAGATCCGCGACGGCAGATCGGACACGGCCGCCTCCTTCCTGGCGCCGGCTTCTGGCCGGCTCGCTGGTGCCCGCTTCTGGCCGGCTCGCTGGTGCCCGCTTCTGGCCGGCTCGCTGGCGCCCGGCTTCTGGCCGGCTCGCTGGTGCCCGCTTCTGGCCGGCTCGCTGGCGCCGACTTACTCTCCCGGCCAGCGCGGGGCCCGCTTCTCATTGAACGCGGCGATCCCCTCCCGCCGGTCGGCCGAGAACGCGGCGGCCCGCCAGGCCGCGTCTTCGACTTCCATGGCGGCGGCCAGGCCGATCCCCCCACCCTGGCGGATCGCCCGCTTGGCGGGGCGGCCGGCGCCCGGCGAGTTGGCCGCGATCTGCGCAGCCAGCTCCAGGGCGTGCTGGGCCGCTTCCCCAGCCGGGACCCGCCGGTCGGCCAGGCCGATCCGTTCCGCCTCCTCGGCGGGCCCCCGGCGGCCGGTGAAGATCAGGTCAGCGGCCCGGCCCGGGCCGAGCTTGCGCTGCGCCAGCTGCGTGCCGCCGCCACCGGGGACCAGGCCCACGGTGGTCTCCGGCAAGCCGAACACCGCTGTCTCGTCGGCCACGATCAGGTCGGCCGACAGCGCCAGCTCGCAACCGCCGCCGAGGGCATACCCGTGCACCGCGGCGATCACCGGCTGCGGCAGCGACAGCAGGCCACCGAACGCGGCCCGGAACACCTCACGCTGGGCCAGGAATGCGGCGTCACTGAGGCGGTTCCGCTCCTTCAGATCAGCTCCCACACAGAACGCGCGGTCCCCGGCGGCCGACAGCACCACGGCGCGTACCCCCCGGTCGGCGGCGAGTTCGCCGCAGGCCTGCGCCAGCCGGACCGCCATCGCGGTGTCGATCGCGTTCAGCGCTTCGGGCCGGTCGAGGATGATCTCGCAGACGCCGGCGTGCCCGGCCAGATGGGGCTGCAACGTGATGCCGTCCATAGCCCCTACCCTACGAGCCGGCGGCCGGGCCCATGATCACGGAATCCTGCCAGGCGATACGACTGTGCGGATTCCGTGATCATGGAAGAGGGCTCGTCAGGCCTCACGTTCCTCGCGGGCCAGCCGGGCGTGCTCGTCCTCGACCAGCTGGAACAACGTGGCTTGCACCTGTTCGACCTGGGGGATCTCGGTGAGCACGAGCTGGCCGTGCTCACCTGCCGACTCGACCACGAGCTGGCCGCAGCCGAGCATCCGGTCGATCAGGCCGTGCGAGAACGACACGTCGCTGATCCTGATCAGCGGGAAGTCGCGGCCGGACCGGGACAAGATGCCGCGGCGGAGCCGGAGCCTGCGGGAAGTGAGCTGGTAGGTGGTGGTCTGCCAGCGCAGGAAGGGCACCACGAACCAGACCAGGGCCGTCACCAGCGCCACCGCACCGACCGCGATCCTGGCGGGTGCCGCGTAGCTGCCAGCCGGGACCACAACCAGCAGCGCCGCCGCGGCAGCGGCCACGACCATCAGGATGAGGGCAGGCCGCAGCAGGGTCTTCCAGTGCGGGTGGAGCGTGAGGACACTGTGCTCCCCCTCGGACAGTTCGGTGTCATCGGCCATGGGCCACATGGTGACACGGAACGTGCCCAAATGCCGCGCCGATTGACCGGCCGGCCCCGCTGCCCGGGCCTGGTCACCGCAGGTGCACGACGTCGCCGGCGCTGACCCTGACCAGGCCGGAGGGGGTGCGCACCTCCAGCTGGCCCGCCGGGTCCACCCCCACCGCCGTGCCGGCCAGGGACCGGTCACCCGGCAGCAGCACGATCACCTCCTTACCTACGGTGGCGCAGCAGCGCAGGTACTCCTGGCGCAGCCCGCAGCCGTCCGCATCGCCGGGATGGTCCTGCCCCAGCCATGCCTGGTACCAGCGCGCGAGATCGGTGAGCACGGCGATGAGCAGCCGTTCCCGCCCGGGCGGACCAGCCGCCGGGGACGCCGCCGCCGGGGACGCCGCCGCCGGGGACGCCGCCGCGGCCAGGAACACCGAGGTGGCGCCCGGCACGGGCAATTCGTCCGCTCGCTGGCTGACGTTGATCCCGATGCCGACCACGATGGCATCGCCCCAGCTCTCGGCGAGGATCCCGGCCAGCTTGGCGTCCCCGGCGAGGACGTCGTTCGGCCATTTCAGGCGGGCGTCCACGGCCGCGGTCTGCCGCAGCGCGGACGCGACCGCAACGCCGGCCAGCAACGGCACCCAGCCCAGCGAGCTGGGCGGCGCGGCGCCAGCGCGCAGGAGCACAGAGAAGGTCAGCGCGGCACCGGGCGCACTGATCCAGCGGCGGCCCATCCGGCCCCGCCCGGCGGTCTGCTCCTCGGCCACCAGCACCAGGCCCTCCCGGGCGCCCGACCGTGCCTGCGCCAGCAGATCAGCGTTGGTGGACCCGGTCCCGGCCACCACCAGGACCTGGCGCCACAGACCCGGCCGGCTGAGCAGGGCATCGGCCAGCCTGGCCTGACTGAGCGCCGGCCGGCGGCCTTCACCTTCGGGCAGTGTTTTCATTGTTTTTACACACAGTAGTCATTCAATTCGTTAGCGTTATATCCAAAGGTCAAGGGGGTGAGCTCACACGCCATTGCCCTCTCCGCCCGTCAGCGCCCCGCCTCTCCGGAGCCAGCGCTTTCGCAGAGGGATGGCCGCGTGCGCTCCGACGTGTCCGGGGAGAGCAAGTGACCGGTGTCAAGGTTAGTGAGCCGCGCGCGCCAGGCACCCGGCTGTGGCCGGCCCAGGCCCGCGCGCCCCTGACCCGGACCCGCCCCTGGCGGGCGGGCGTGTGGCGGCCCCACCGGCTGATCATCATCGGGGCCGGGCTTTCCCTGGTGCCCCGGGGCCTCGCATCCCTGGCGCTCCGGCCGGCGGTGTTCACCCCCGACTCCTTCGGCTATCTCCCCGACGGGGGCCTCCCCCTCCCCTGACTGGCCACGCC
>OFGU01000113.1_pt1 | contig 10927 bp, 7 predicted proteins | sample 1521841 | NCBI WGS metagenome assembly OFGU01 (sample SAMEA2553413, study PRJEB24118) | soil metagenome
CCATCTGACGAGCATGATCTCTTATTCTCGCAGGTCAACATGCTGTAGCGACATCGATCAAGGCTCGCTGCTGTGGGGAGCCAAAGCGGGAGCCAACAGGTTGATCTTTGCCCTGCGGAAGGCGATGAATTGGCTGTCCGGTCTCAGCAGGTCGTGTCCGATCTCGGTGAATCTTGCCCGACGGCGCCTTTAGTCTCACTACAGTCTGCCCGGTAGGTGATTGTCGGGACGTGGGGATGGGTCTGGTGGGGTTAGCTGCTGCCGCGTTGTCCGGTGCCGGGGATTCTGGTGTTGAGCTGGAGTTCGCCGGTGCTGGCGACGGTCGTTGCCGTCTTCCGCTGGAGGCCTGCAGTGGCGTGCGGTTCGAGGACGCTGTGCCGGTCCGCCCGTTCCGCTGGCCGAGGGGCCAGCAGCATTTCCCTGGCTGGTGGTGGCTGGCCACGACGGGGCGGCATGTGGGGTATGAGTCCTGGCTGGAGCGTGGTCTTATCCGAACAATACGGAGAGTAATCACTGTTGCGGATTGTGACCGGAATCGGTTGCTGACTGTGTTCGCGAAATAATCTCGTGCAGATGTTTTTCGGCGTGTCGCGGTCATGTGCTGGTGCGCCCGACGGTGTCGCGGAAGGCGGGCATGCCGAGGCGGGTGACGCCGTGGCGGGCGGCGATCTGCTGCATGGCCTGGAGTTTCTGCTTGGCGGCTTCGAGGGTGGCTTCCAGGCCGGCGATCTCCCCGAGCCAGCCCTCGCGGCGGGCCTCGGCGATGCGGGCTTCGAGGTTGTCGCGGATCTCCGTCAGCCTGGGCTCCTGGGCCGGGTCCGGCCGTAGCTGCGGGCACCTGACACAGCTGTGCTCATGCGCGCACGGAGCGCCGAAGTCCCTGGTGCAGACCCCCAGCGCGACCTTGCGGAGCTCGAAATGGTGCAGGAACTGATCCCACTCGTCGGGCGTGAGGTCACGGTATTCTTCGCCGGGACGGAGAGCGCGGCGCCGGGCGATGAAGGCCCGGTGGTGGGAGACGACGTCCTCGGAGTAGATCGCGGCATATCCCATGGTCGTTCCGAGATCGGCATGCCCGAGGATCCTGGCGGCGATGTGCGGCGGCAGCCCGGACCGGAGGGCATCGGTCGCAAAGAGCCTCCGGAAATCGTGGGGAGTGAATACCAGCGGCTTGTTCGAGGCGTCGGTGAGCCCGGAGACGGCGAGCACGTGGTTGAGGAACTGCCGCAGCGTGGTGCGGGATATCGCCCGGCGCTCGGGCCCGCGGGGGCGCTGGAACAGGAACGGCATCGGCGGGCTCCAGGTCCGTTCGTAAGGATCGTAGGCAGACACCAGCGGCAGCACGGCACGGCCGCCCCGGACACGGCCGATGATCTCGGCGAGGACCTCCCCGAGTTCCGGCGAGACCAGCAGCAGCCGTTCCGCATCGGTCTTGGACGGGACGATCTGGAGCATCGGGACGACCTCGCCGGTGCCGGGCAGTTTGTATGCGACGAAGCTGTGATGAGAGAGTTCTGTCAGCTCCTCAGCGCGGATCCCAGTGGCGCGCAGCACCTCGATCGTCGCCCAGCCCCAGAAGGCCCGTTCTTCCTCGAAGGTCAGGTCGCGCCGCCGGCCGTCGGCCAGGTCAGTGACGTAGATCCGCCCGGCGGCAGCCGACCGGCGCAGGAATTTCCTGCCGCCGGCCTCGAATATCTGACCCGGCGCCGTGGACAATGCGGCGTCGAGCCGGGCCCGGGTGTCCTTGCGTTCCTGGTCAGCGGTGCGCGCCAGTGCGGGCAGGACCGGGAGGCGGACGCGGGTGCGCTGGTCCATGGCGGCCTTGCGGTGCTTGCGCTCCCTGGCCATGGAGCATTCGCTGGCCCTGACCGGGCACGGTGCCGCCCACTTCGCCCATCGTGACGGGTCTTCGGCGGCCCAGCTGGCGATGTCGAGGTAGAACGCCCGCACGAGCAGCAGCTGGCTGCGGGCGTTGGCCCGGTCGCCTCCGGGTTGCCCGTCCGGACCGGGGACCTGCCTGAGCCGTTCCTTCCACGCGACCGCGACTTCGGTGCCCAGGTGCAGCGAGGAGATCCCGGGGTGGCGGCGTTCCAGGTCCCGCCAGAACAGGCCGCACAATGTGCTGGCCATGGCAACCAGGGAGGCGTAGTCGAGTTCGGGGGCCCGCTCGGCCAGGTAGGCCGTGAACAGTTCCCGCATGGACTCGTCCCGCAGGCCGTACTTGGCGACGAGCCCGGCGGGGGTGAGCTGCCCGGTCATCCGGGCCGCCCGCAGGACGGGCGGTGCGCCGGCGGGCAGCACGCCGGTCTCGGCCAGCAGCGTATAAAACAGGGGCCGGTTATTGGCTCCCTGGCACTGGTGCTTCTGCAGCGCGTCGGTGAGCTCGATGCAGTCGCCGATGGTGATGTCGCGGATCAGGCCGCCCTTGCTGAGCAGGATCCAGGCGATCCGGTTGAGTGCTTCCTTGCGGTCCTGGGGGTTGCGCCGGCCGGTCGCGCCGAAATGGGCCCGGAGCCGGGCGAACCCGGCCGGATCGATCCGGCTGCGGGATTCTTCGAGTAGGACGCTGGGACGGTAGCGCAGCAGCCAGCCATAGCCGGGGCGCAGGACCTGGCCGGTGAGCATCAGGCGCATCGCCGGCAGCAGGTCGCTGCGGACACGCCCGGCGGGCTTGGCGGCGAGTGACGGGCTGTCGCACTGGATCAGGTCCGTCCATGCAGGCCCCGCGGCCTCGGCGCCGCTGGCCAGCCAGCGGTCTTGCCAGGTGCGGCCGGGCTGCCGTTCCAGCCAGTCCAGCAGCGAGGTGAGCCCCCGGCGCATGGACCGGCGGACTTCGGCACTCGCGGGCAGGAACGGCGGGGCCGACAGTCGTTCCTCGAGCGCGTCGCGGGCCTGCCCGGTCTCGGCCCATTCCTGCGGCCTGGGCCTGGGCGGGTACTGGTCCCGGCCGTGCTCCGCGGGCGTGCTTGTGGTCCCTGCCTCTGGCACCGCCGGCATGGTGACGGCGGTCATGAGGTCGCCCCGCCCCAGGCCGCCGGGCCGCCGAACAGGGCATCGAGGACCTCGGGCCGGTAGCCCGGAGCCGGGGCGGGCGGCGGAGCCTCCGCCTGCCGCGCATGGTGAGCGAGGAGACGCTCGACCATCTGGTCGGGGTTGGGCGTCAGGTAGATCTCGGTCGTCGCAAGGTGAGCGTGGCCCATCACCCACTGGATATCGACCAGTGACATGTGCTCGTCACCGACCATGCGGTATGCGGCACTGTGACGAAGGTCGTGCAGCGTCCAGTTCGATCCCAGGGCCTGCTGCGCCCGGTTGAACATCATCCGTGCGGCGTCATACGACAGCGGCCGGAACGGGCGGCGGAGAGTCCACCACAGCGGATCGTCCGGCCCTGCCGGGACCTCGTCCCCGAGTTCATGCTGGTAAAGGCGCAGCCAGACGAACGCGTCGGCGGACGCCGGCAGCATCTGCAGTGCCCTGGACCCCTTGCGGATCACGCCGATCAGCTGGTCTGCGGGCTCGACCCTGTTCCGGACGACGGTGAGCAGTTCCTGAGCGCGGGCCCCGGTCGAGATCCAGAACGCGAGCAGGGCCCGGTCGCGGTGAGAGGGCAGGGCGGCGAAGACCTCGTTGAACCGCTCGTCCGGGATCGCCCGCGGGACGCGCTTGACGGCCTTGGGCTGATACGGTGCGGGCTTTCCGGGCCGTTTCCACGGCTGCAGGGGATTATGGTGCGCGTTCACCTCGCCTTCGGCACCGCGGGCAGCGGGGAACGGGCTGACCAGCGGGCGTCCGTGCTCTGCCCGGTGGTACTCATAAAACGCGTGGATCACGGCACGCGCGTGCCGGCGGGTCGCCGCCGAGTACGTCTCGGACTGGTGCGCCTTCCCCGTGACCGGGTTCACCGCTCCCGGGGGCGGGCCGTCACCGCGACGCTGCCGCAGCGGCTTCCGCGTCCGCGCCAGCCAGAGCGCGTAATCGCGGGCCTCGGCTCGCGACGCCCGGTCCCACGGGACCTCCACCGCGTCCAGGAACCGGATCCAGCCGAGGAGCTCGAACGCATACGAGCGCACCGTGCCCGGTGAGCAGTCCGACGCCGTCAGGTTCCTCAGGAACTCCGACACGGCCGCCATCTCGGTCCCGGACGCGTCGACCAGCCGGTATGGCACCAGCCCGCCGGGAACCTCCTCGACACGGCCGGTCCTCAGAACCACAAGCGTGCCGATGTTCCGTTCTTCCTCGGGCACTGCACCAGCCTCCCAGGTCCGTCACGATTGCTGACGACCCGAGATTCCAGCACAAGCCGAACCCTGCCGGGACAGCCCAGAACGGGAGCTGCCTGGCTTGCCTGTCACCATCAGTGATGTCGCGGGATAACAGGGAAAGCAGCCTGACCTGGGTTAGTTCGGTCAACAGGTCACCTGATGCTGCTGGACTTCGACCCGGCAGTCACGGGTGTGGGGTCACAGCCGTTCTGGCTGCACTGGAAGGACAGCCGCGGTAATCGCCGGCATGCCCCGGATTTCTTTGCGCGGCTGGCCGGCGGGACAGGTGTGGTGATCGATGTCCGCGCCGATGACCGGATCGAGCCGGAGGATGCGGAGGCGTTCGAGGTCACGGCCGGGGCTTGCGCTGCTGTGGGCTGGCAGTTCCGCCGGGTGGGCGTGGTCGACCCGGTGCTCGCGGCGAATGTGCGCTGGCTGTCGCGGTACCGGCATCCGCGGTGCGCCGGGCGGCCGGAGATCGCGGAGGCGCTGCGGCGGGCGTTCGCCGCCCCGGCGTTCTTGTCGGCCGGGGTGGCCGGGGTCGGGGACAACCTGGCGGTGCTGCCGGTGCTGTTCCACTTGATGTGGCGTCAGGTGCTGGCAGCGGACCTGGGCTCGGGGCCGCTGAACTCATCGAGCCTGGTCTGGCTGGAGGCGGGTGCCCGGTGAGTTCCCCGGTGCGGGAGTCCCGGCTGCGGATCGGTGACCGGGTCCGGTTCAGCGGGTCGGTCCGCACGGTGATCGGGCTGTCCGGGACGGTGGTGCGGCTGGCCGATCCGGGCGGGACGCTGACGGAGGTGAGGCTGGCTGAGCTGGTGGCTGCCGCGGGCTTCGAGCGGGTCGGCGTGCCGCCCAGCCCGCTGCCGTCGGCGAGGCCGCTGGACGGGCTGCCGGAAGAGGCGGTGGCGGAGGCGCTGTGGTGGGAACGGCACATCGTGGAGGTGCTGCGCGGGATACCGCCGGACGCGCCGCCGGGCATGGCGCCGAGGCCGGAGTACGATCCCCGGCTGGTGTCGCTGACCCGCCGGGAGCAGGCCAAGGCAGCTGAGTTGAAGGCCGCGGGCAGGCCGGTGACCGCCAGCGCGGTCAAGCAGCGTCGGCGCCGCTATCAGGCCGGGGGCCTGGCCGCGATGGCCGACCGGCGGTCGGCCAGGCACACGCCGCCGTATGGCCGGGCCGATCCGCGGGTCGTCGAGGCGATGCGGCAGGCGATCGGCGAGGCCACGGACGCCTCGACGCGGACCGCTTCGCATGTCTTCTGGCGGACCGGACAGATCCTGGACGCCGAGCACGGGGCCGGGGCAGTGGAACTGCCGTCACGGGCAGGCCGTTACCGGCTGTTCTCGGCCCTGTCAGCAGGGAAGCACACGACCGGGTCGGCGCGGACCCGCCGGTCGCTGGCCGCTCGTCCGGATGGCCCGTTCAGCCAGTTGCAGGTGAGAGCGCGCGGCGAGGGGAGGGAGATCGACTCCACCCCGCTGGATGTCAGGGTCCGGCTGGGCGGCGGGGTGGAAGGACGCGTCGAGGTGACCGGGATGGTCGATGTTGCCACCCGGACCGTGACCGCCGCGGTGCTGCAGCCGACCGCGAAGTCGGCTGACGCGAGCGTGCTGCTGGCCCGTACCGTCACCCCCGAGGCGATGCGGCCCGGCTGGGCGAAGGCCCTGGCCATGTCCGCCTCGGCGCTGCCGCACCGGCGGCTGAGCGACCTCGATGCCCGGCTGGAGGCCGCCGCGGCCCGGCCGGTGATCATCCCGGACACGATCGTGATCGACCACGGCAAGGTGCTCGTGTCCCGGAACTTCCGGGCATCGTGTGCTTTCCTGGGGATCAGCCTGCAGCCGGCGCGCAAGGCGACCGGGACCGATAAGCCGCATATCGAGCGGACCCTGGGCTCGGTAGCTTCGCTGTTCGCCCAGTTCGCCGCCGGGTATACGGGGCGCAGCCCGGAGTTCCGCGGCCGCGGCGCCGGGCAGCGGGCGGTGTGGTCGCTGGGCGAGTTGCAGGGACTGCTCGATGAGTGGATCATCGACCGCTTTACCGACTGGAGCGCCAAAATCCTTGCCCTGACCTGCTGATACTCATAGTTTACATGTCCGCGACGGCGAAGGTTGGATTTCTCGATAACTCGGCGCGTCGGAATTAGAAAGCCCTGCTCGCCATTCAGAGAGCAAGGCTTCTAGCGGGTTAATTGCATGAATTTGCCTATTTTGGAAATTGTCCTGGCGGGGCGAGCTGGGCTTCGAGGTCGGCGATGCGCTTGTCGTGGAACCGGAGGTTGGTCCGGGCTGCCTGGAGGCGCTCGTCGAGGGTGCGGTTGTCGGCGGTGAGCTGGCGGACGCGCTGCTTGAGGGTGGTGTTCTCGGTGGTGATCCGGGCGACGGCTTCCCTGGTCCATTCCGATTCCAGGTCGCGGACCTGGCCGAGGAGCTCGCCGATGCGGGTCCGCTGGGCGAGGATCTCGGCGTGGGCGGCCTTGAGGCCCTCTTCTGCGTTCAGCGCCCGCTCCCGCCAGGTCGCCTCCTGCTCGTCGTCCAGGGCGGCGAGCACCTGGACACGGCGCTCTCCGGCCTCGGCCAGCGCGGCCGCGACTGCGACCCTGGCATCCGGGTTGCTGTAGAGGAAGGTCCGGGACACCCCTGCCCGGCGGGCGACGGCGGCGACGCTGACCTGGGTTTTCTCCCGACGCAGGCGGGTGATCGCATTCTGGACGCGCTTGAGGGCGGCCTCGGTTGCGCTGCGGCGGGCGGCCAGGGCGGCTTCGGTGCTCACGCGCAGGCCTCTTCTTCCATGTCCTCGCCGATACCCTCGCTGCCTCCGCGGGCGGCGAGGTCGGTGGCGCGGAATGCGGTGGACCAGATGCGGTGGAAATAGTCCTGGGGCTTGCGCATGTCCAGGGCCAGCGCTTCCTCCAGAAGCCCCAGGCCTGCCAGGGCCTTCTCCAGCCCGTCGATCGCGCGGGCAGTCGGCTCGAAGTAGGCGTGCAGGTAGTCCGCGGTGGCGTCGTCGGGGGCGCCCTCGGCGAGCAGCCGCCACTGCTCGCGCTTGCGCCGCCAGTAGAGCAGGTCGGCGCCGGACAGCACGAACTTGCCGCAGTTGCCGCAGTCCAGGTTCCACGGGCAGGAGCCGCCATCGACGACGGGCTGGAAGGTGCAGAACCCGCCCTCGGCCGGGGTGCTGCGGCGGGACAGGTCGATCGCGAGGGCCTGGGCCTGCTCGCGGGTGAGCGGGGCGTCCGTCCCGGTCAGCAGCTCGCCTGGGGTGGCGGAGCCGGGGCCGGCGACCCAGACCTGCTGCAGGACGTCTTCCAGGTCGGACTGGGCAAGGTGGACATAGCGCTCTGCCATCTTCTCGGAGAAATGGCCCAGGAACCGGCGGATGTGGGTCAGGCTGGCGCCGGCCCGCAGCAGGCTGGTGGCCAGGGAGTGGCGGGCCTGGTGGGGCACCTGGCGGCCGATGTCGAGGCTGTCGATCCAGGGCTTGAAGCCCTTGTGGAACCAGTTGTAGGACAGGGCATGCGAGCAGTCGCGGTTACGGAAGTTCGTAGGGAACAGCGCTATCGCAGCGCGTTCCTCGGGGGTGGGCGGCCGGTTGTTCCGCTCCTGGAACAGGTCCAGGGTCTTGCGCTGGCGTGCCTGGAGCAGCTGGCAGGTCCGCTCAGGGATGCGGATCGCGGCGTCGTAGTTGCCGACCTTGGTCTGGTCGTGCCAGAGCATGGGCAGGCCGCCGTAGCGGCCCAGGCAGTCCAGGCGGAGCTGGAGGACCTCGCTGCAGCGGCGGCCGGTGACGATGATGGTCTCCCATGCGTCGCGCAGGCCGCGGTCGAACGGGTCGCGGCCGCGGGCCAGGGCCTGCAGGTTGGCCTCGTCGGCCAGTGCCCTGGCGACCTCGTCGGTGAACGGGGCGCGCGTCCGCTGGATCACCCGGCCAGCGGCGGGCATCGCGGTGATGAAGCCCCGGTCCAGGCCGAGCCTGCCGGCCTGGCCGGACTCCAGGGCCCCGCGCAGGAGCCGCCGGGTGCGGTGGAAGACGGCCTGCCGTGTGTTCGCCGTGACGACGGACGGCTTGCCGTGGACGCCCCTGGCTCCCAGCGAGGTCAGCCCGTCGAGCTCACGCTGCCGCTGGTCAGCGACGAACTTGTGCATGTGCCCGGCCGTGAGCACCCTGGGATCGTGGCCGCCGCCGGGGGCGGCGAGCTCCAGGAAGGCGCTCAGCTCCAGCCCGGCGCGCCGGGTGTGGTCGAAGGTGCCGCCGGAGCGCGGGCAGGACGGGGACCGAAGGACATCGGCGAAGTGGTCCCAGACAAGGTCGCGCAGCCACCGCTGGGAAATCCGGTCCAGGTCCAGGCGCCCCGGACGGTCGTTGAGCTTGCGCCCGAAGTGCTCGGTGAGGATGTAGCCGACCTCACGGGTCTCTGCGGGCGTGACATAGAAGGGATGCAGGCCGCCAGCGATGGAGGAGGCGATGCGGGCGCCCTCCCGGCCGGCCGCCTTGCGCAGGCCGGGGTCCTGGGGGTCCAGGTCGGTGAGGGAGCGCAGGCCGCAGCTGCGGCCGTAGTCGGCCAGGCGCTGGATCGGGGACAGCTCCCACTTCCCGTGCTGCCGCCGGGTGTGCCAGCACATGCCCCACTGGATCTCGGCCCGCAGCAGCGGGCGCAGGCCCCGGAGGTTGACCTGGTCGGGCCGCAGCACTGCCGCGGCCGTCGCGCACCACCGGCGGAAGGCCGGCTCGTCGGCGTACTCGACGGGGACGGGCTTGCCGGCGCGCTCGTAGCGGTTGCCCCACTGGCCGGGCAGGGCAGCGCCTCCCGGGCGGCCCTCCCGCTGGTAGCGGGCGTCGTGCCGCGAGCACAGCCCCAGCGGCGAGGACGCCTTCTCCGGGCAGACGCGGACGAGACAGCGCCCGTAGCCGGGGGACGGCTCCTGCCTGGCCAGCCAACGGCCGAAGTCGGCGGCGTCGCCGTGCCGGGGGCGGTAGTTATACCAGCGGAACTGGTGATAGTGACACAGCCGCAGCGTCAGGTGGCAGGACGGCCGGTCCGGGCAGATCCGGCATGGCTGCTCCTCCACTCCCTCGCCCGGCCCGAGGGTCTGGGCTGCCTTCAGGAAGTCGGCCCGTGTCCCGCCCTCGTCGCGGTGCCTGCGCCAGAGCGCCTGGTGGGTGCTGCAAAGGTCGCCGTGCCCCATCACGGTCCGCTCGCATCCTGCCAGGCAGTTCCACCGGTAGACGGGGTGCCCGGCGGGGATCTTGATGATGTCCGGCCGGAACAGCGGGTCGAACGACGGCGCGCTGATCAGCGCGGCCAGGATCTCCAGCCGGTCCCGGCCCTCGCGGGCATCGGGCTGCGGCAGCAGCGCGAGGGTCACCTCGCCCCCCAGACCGTGCGCAGGGCGGCATCGAACGCCGGGTCGTGGATGTCGACGTGCCCGTAGACCTCATCGACCATCGCGGCCGAAGCCCACCCGCCCGCGTCACGGGCGATCAGCAGGTTCCCGCCCGAGGCGTCAAGGACAGCCGAGGTAAACGTGTGCCGGAATGCGTGGGGCTTCACGATCCCGAGCCCGGCGCGATTCCCGGCCCGCGCGAGCATCCGGCGGGCCGCGACCGGCGCCCACGGCTGCCCGGCGTCCGGGCCGTGCAGCTGGACCAGCAGCATCCCGTGCCCGGCGCCGCGAGGGTACTCGCCGGCCATGTACTCGAAGTAGGCATGGATCATGGCGGGGCTGACCCGCTTGACCAGCCCGCCGGTGACCGTGCCGCCCTCGGCCTGCCAGGGGTGCTTGGTCTTGGCCTCGGCCCCGTTGGGGTTCCCGGGCCGGTGGCAGACGTGCAGGTGCGGGGTCCGGCACTCCCCGCAGGCCGCGTTCTCCCGCAGGTGCAGGTCGGCCAGGTGAAGCCCGCAGAGCTCGCCGACCCGCAGGCCGCCGTCGGCCAGCCAGGTCACGGCCAGCCGGTCCCTCGCCGAGCTCGCCACGCCCAGCAGGCTCTCCCTCGTGCCCTCGGGGAGCATCTTGGGATGCCGCCGGTGCGGCCCCTTCGGCGCGAGCGGGTTCGACGGCATCGACGTCTTCACGTGCCCCAGCAGCGCCCGCCGCCGGTCCGCCCTGGTTGGCAGCCTTGTCCGGTCGAGCTTCTCGCCCAGTTCCTCGTTGACTCCCAGCGACGCCTGGTGCAGGTAGAAGCCCTTCAGGCAGGCCGCCGCCGTCGACAGCGCCGCATGACCGTAAGGCCGCATGCCCGCCCGCCACGGCTCGCCCAGCGGCATGTGCACCTCGGCGCCGACGATTCCCATGTACCGCTCAAGGTCCCTCAGCCCGACCTGGCCGAGGTCGAGGCACTCGCGCTCCAGCCACCGCAAGTGGTCAACGAGGTAGTAGGCGTACGTCCGCTGCGTGCCAGACCCGTCATGCACCCGCAGGAACCGGTCGGCCTCCTCGTGCACCCGCCCCTCGGGCCACACGATCGTCCACGACCGCCGCCCGCCCTTCCGGTCGATCCGCTGGACCCGCAGGTCCCCCACGACCACCCGCCGTGTCATCTCTTCCCCCGTGCCGACCCCAGGACATCGGCGACGCCCCGGACCAGGTCGGTAAAGGAGTCTAGGACGCCGATCTCGCAGACTCAGGGGAACGACACGGACACTCGCTGTGGCGGTCGGTAAA
>OFGU01000114.1_pt1 | contig 10881 bp, 9 predicted proteins | sample 1521841 | NCBI WGS metagenome assembly OFGU01 (sample SAMEA2553413, study PRJEB24118) | soil metagenome
TGTGTGGGGTGAGGACTTCCGGTACGGGGTGGCGACCTGGCAGGCCGGGGTGTCACTGTTCGCCAGCTACTACGCGGTCACCGAGCCGCCGGCCTACCCCACCGACGACGGGCTGCTGCGGCCGCTGGCCAGCGGCACCGCCACCTCACCCGAACGGGAGCTGCGGCTGGCCGCCGACTTCCGCGCCGGGTATGTGGACACCGGCGATCCCACCCTGCTGGTGCTCGCCGCCACCACAGCCGACCCCTCCCGTGCCCCGGCCGGGCAGCACACACTCAAGATCGTCGGAATGTGCCCCTATGACCTGCCGGCGGGGCCTGAGCACTGGGATGACATCAAAGAACAGGTGGCCGACGCGCACCTCGCCCAGCTGCGCAGGTACGCGCCGAACCTGACCGACGAGGTCATCCTGGGCCGGCTGGTGCGCAGCCCGCTCGACCTGGAGCGGTTCAACGCGCACAACTGGCACGGTTCCTGCCACGGCGGGGACCTCGCGCCCGCCCAGGCTGACGAACTGCGCCCGGTGCCCGGCTGGGCCAGCCACCGGCTGCCCATCCCCGGGCTCTACCAGACGGGCGGCACCACCCATCCGGGCGGCTCGGTCTCCGGCGGCCCCGGCCGCAATGCCGCCACCGTCCTGCTGCACGACCTGCTCGGGCGTACGGTCGAGGACGTCATCGCGGACAGGCAGCCCATCACATAACGCACGCAGGCCAGGTGGAGGCAACCTTTGGACGACCGGCTCGAGTCGATGTACCGCCGCTTTACCTGGCGGATCCTGTCGAACTACGTCACGCCCTGGGAGTTCGAGCAGCTCAGGACGCAGATCACCGACTATGAACAGTGGTGCGCCAGCTGGAGCGCCCACGCGGCGCGCCATGTCGCACGCGGTGACGAGGCGCTCGCGGCCGGGCACACCGTCACCGCCGCCGACGCCTACCTGCGCGGTGGCCTCGCCTACCACTGGGCCAGTTTCGTGTTCACCCACGACCAGGCCCAGTTCCGGGCGGCGCTGGAGGCGATGAACGCCACCTGGGCCAAGGCTGCCCCGCTGCAGGCACCGCCGATGGAGATGCTGGCGGTGCCCTTCGAGGGCCTGTCCCTGCCGGGCTACCTGCGCAGGCCGGCCGGGATCAGCCATCCGCCCATCGTTCTGCTGCTTCCTGGGGCTGACTCGGCCAAGGAGGAGCTGTACAACCTGGCCGGTCACATCGTCGCCCGGGGCATGGCCGTGGCCGCCTTCGACGGCCCGGGCCAGGGCATGCTCAGCTTCGACAGCAAGCTGCGGCCCGATCAGGAGGGGGCGGTGCAGGCCATCCTGGACGCGCTGACCGGGCGGCAGGACGGGGACCCGGGGCGGGTGGCGGTCGGCGGCATCGCCGACGGCGGGATGTTCGCGATCCGGACCGCGGCGGTGGACCAGCGGGTGCGGGCGGTCTTCTCGGTGTCATCCTGGTACACCCCGGCCGGCCGGTTCGCGTCGATGGACGACCTGACCAGGCCAGGGCAGTACCAGCACCACGGCGCCGACCCGGCCGCGAACATGGCGGCCATGACGGTCGCCGGGATGGCAGAGCGGGCCACTGTCCCGCTGCTGCAGGTCTACGGCGGGGACGACCCGGGCTCACCGCCCTCCCACGCGGAGCGGATCGCGGCTGAGTACGGCGGCCCGGTGACCACCAGGATCTACCCGGACGGCGTGCATATCCTCAACAATGTCTGGAACCTCGCCCGGCCGTTCATCGCCGACTGGCTCGCCGCCACGCTCTAGCCCCGGGAGGGACAGCGATGGCCGATTACCCGAAAGCACGGGGGTATTCAGAAGCACGGGGGCATTCGGAAGCACGGGGGTATTCAAAAGCAGAGGCCAAGCAGGCGGCCAGGGAGCGGTTCACCGGCCTGTGGGCGGCGACCACCACCCCGTTCGGTGCCGACGGGGCGCTGGACGAGGCGGCGCTGCGGCGCGATCTGGACCGGCTCACTGGCGACCTGGAGATCGACGGGATCTTCTGCGGGGGGGTGATGAGCGAGTTCTGGGCGCTGTCCGGCGCGGAGCGGCGGCGGCTGGTGGAGGTCGTGGTGGAAAGCTGCCGGGGGAAATGCCCGGTGCTCGCCCACACGGGGCATCACTCCGCCGCCGAGCCGATCGAACTGACCCGGCACGCGGAGCAGGCCGGCGCCGACTTCGCGGTGGTGATCAACCCCTACTACCCGCCTGCCTCGGACGAGGGCCTCTACCGGTGGTTCGAGCACGTGTGCGCCAGCGTGGACATCGGGGTATGGCTGTTCGACACCGGCTACTCGGGGGTGCCGCTGTCCACCGGCCTGATCGAGCGGCTGGCCGGGATCGAGAACGTGTGCGGGATCAAGGTCGGCCGGCCGCACGCCCGCTACCTGGAACTGCTGGCGGCGGCCGGGGAGCAGATGCTGGTCTGCTCGCCGCATGAGGAGACCTGGCTGGAGAACATGCGCGACCACGGCCAGCGGGTCTACATGTCGTCGGCGGCGCCCTACCTGTACCAGACGCCGTCCTGGCAGCCGATGCGCGAGTACACCACCCTCGCGCTGCGCGGGGACATCGCCAAGGCGGAGGAGGCCGCCGCAACCCTGCGCCCGGTGCGCGAGGCGGCGGAGAAGTGGCTGGGCGGCAAGCCGAGGCAGATCGACAACATCGTCTCGATCAAGGCCTGGGCGGGCCTGGTCGGCATGTCCGGCGGCGCGGTCCGCGCACCGCTGCTCTCCCATACCCCCAGCGAACTGGACGAACTCGCCGCTGACCTGGCAGGTGCGGGCCTGCTCGGCTGACTCGGCCGCGGGCCGCCGTCAGCGGCCACACCACCTTGGCGACTGCGTACCTGATTCCTGCCCGCCGGGGTGCGGCCAGCCAGCCCGGCGCGGGAGAAGCCCGGGGGCGCTACCCGGCCTCGCCCAGCCGCTCGGCGAGCCAGTCGGCTGCCTGCGGACGCCAGCGGTAGGTCAGGTTCATGCAGACGTGGTTGCCCTCGTCGAACATCCACAGATCCGCGTTCGGGGCCTCCTCGGCGAGCCGGGCCGCGTGCTGCCAGGGGACCAGGCGGTCGCGTTTACCGAAAACCACGATCATCGGCTGGGCGATCTTGCCCGCCACGTCTTCCAGGCTCATCCGCCCGGCGACCTCGTAGGCTTCCTCCTTCGTGGCCGCCCCGCAGCCGTGCATGAACGTCGCGAAACTGTGCGAGGCCCGGTCACGGATCAGTGCCCCGTAGTCGTAACAGCCGCCGCACACGACAGCGGCGCGGATCCGCGGCTCGAATGCCGCCGCCCGCGCCCCGTAGTAACCGCCCAGGCTCACCCCGAGCAGGCCGGCCCGGTCACCGTCGAGGTCGGGCCGCGCGCACAGCAGATCCAGCACGGCCGCCACCGGTGCCTCGAAGTCCGGGCGGATCTTCAGCGTGCGCCCGGTCTCACCCTGCCCCGGCCCGTCCAGGGAGAAGGTCGCCATGCCGCGGGCCAGGAAGGTGTTCTCAACGTTGAAGAACTCTTCCTTGGTGGAGTCGAGGCCGGCGATCAGCAGCACCAGCGGCGGGCGCAGCACGCCAGGCGGGCGGCGCAGGTTCCCGACCATGGTGCCGCCAGCGAAGCCGATCTCGATCCGCTCGGCGGTCTCGTCGAGCAGCCGCAGCCCGTTGTTCATCGCGGCGACCGAGGCGTCGGCGGCTGCATAATGCCGGTCCATGTCGAGCATCCAGACGAACTTGCCGAAGTGGTAGCTGACCGCGGCGGAGATCCAGGCCTCGCCGGCCGTCCGGTTCCTGCCGAGCTGCTCCGCCTCGCGGGCAAGCCGTGCGTGCTCGTCGCCGTTGGCGACCCAGGCGTCGAGCCAGTCCTCCCACCGCTCAAGCCCGCCGGTGACCCGGGCGAAGTCGTTGGGATCGACCCCCTGGGCGGTGAACCGGGGGGCCCAGTTGGCAATGGCTGACGTAACCGATGCGTCAGGCACGTGGTTCGCCTCCTATGGCTGAGCTGGCCGGGGCTGACATCACCTTGGCCGGGTCGTGGCCGAGGTCGGTGAGCAGGACGATCGCGGCGTTGCGGCCGGGGGCGCCGGTGATCGACCCGCCGGGATGGGTGCTGCCGCCGGTCTGGTAGAGCCCGGGGATCGGCATCCGGTGACTGGCCCAGCCCGGCGCCGGGCGGAGCGGGCCGCTGAACGCCGGGCCGCGGTTCCCGCCGTGGAAGGCCCCGTGGATCATGTGCGGGTTGAGCTGCTCGATGTCGGCAGGTGACTTGGTCAGGTGGCCCAGGATCGTCTCGTCGGTGAGGTTGGGCGCGTGCCGGCGCAGCTTCTCCAGCAGGTGACGGGCATGCCCTTCCTTCACCGTGTCCCAGGTACCGGTGGGCAGCTCATAGATCTGCGGGGTGAGGATCTTCACCGTGTGCTGCCCGGCCGGGGCACGGCCGGGGTCGGCCAGGGTCGGGGTGGCGACCAGCACCCAGGGCGGGTCGGTGATGAACCGGCCGGCCCGCAGGTCCGCGCCCATGCCGATGAAGTCCTCGGGCCAGCCGGCCAGCCCGGCCGACACCGCGCTGCGCGGGCCAGCGGCGGAGGCGAACACCGGCGGGGCGGTGGTGCAGTAGTACGTCGCGAAGCCGGGGACACCCACGTCATAGGTGTCGATGCCGTAGTGGAACTCCTCCGGCCAGGCGCTGGCCGGGGCCATGTCCCGCAGATGCTTGGCGTGGATGGTGGAAACGACCGCGACCGAGGCCCGGTACTGCTCCCCGTCCTGCGTCTGGACACCCACGCAGCGGCCGTCTTCGAGCAGCAGCCGGGTGACCCTGCGGTCGCACAGGATGGCGCTGCCGTGGTCCTCCAGGTACCCGGTGAGCGCCGCGGTGAGCCGACCGGAGCCGCCGATCGGGATTGACCAGCTCCGCTGCTGACGGCCGAACGTCTGCTGGTAGGGGAGCACCCCGGAGCCGGGCACGTCCACCGGCTGGAACACCTGGAAGGCCATCCAGAGCAGGAAGGCCTGGATGTGGCGGCTGGTGAACTCGTGCCGGACCACCTCCACCGCGGACAGCTGCCGCCGCCGGGCCCAGATCCTGCCGCGCGGATGCTCGGCGAGCATCTCCTCCAGCAAGGGGCCGAAGCCGGCCGGGGTGAACTGCCACCGGCTGAAGATGGCCTTGACCTGGTCATACTCATCCAGCAGGCGGCGGTAGGCGTCGGCGTCGGCGCGGGAGAACCGCGCCACCTCCTCGATCGTGCGCTCGCGGTCCAGCCACATGGTGAACTGCTCGCCGTCGGGGAAGGCCACCTGCTCCACCGGGTCCGGCTCGGCGTAGGTCAGGCCGTAGCCGGCGATCAGCCCGAGTTCGTCGGCCATCAGGGCCGGGTTGACCCGGATCATGGTGTGACCGGTGGCGCAGGTGTCGATGCCGAACCCGGGCAGCAGCAGCTCCTCGGTGGCGGCGCCGCCGCCGGGGATGTGCCGGGCGTCCAGGACCAGGCACCGGTACCCCGCCTTGGCCAGGTAGCACGCGGCGAGCAGGCTGTTGTGACCGGCTCCCGCCACAACAATGTCGGCAGTCGCGCTTGCTTCCGTCATAATGCAAACCATTGCAGGTGCACCGGTTCCGGGACAAGACGCCGCGGCGAACGTGCCGTGCGTCACATGTGCCCCCGGCCCTGTGCGTCATGCCTTCCCGGAAGGAGTCTCATGCGGGCTGTTGTCGTGACCGAGTACGGGGGCCCGGAGGTGCTCACCCTCCGCGATGTGCCCGAACCCGAGCCCGGGCCGGGTGAGGTCTCCCTCACGGTCGCCTTCGCCGGGGTCAACTTCACCGACGTGCGCAACCGGGTCGGCGACGGGCTCGGCGTCGTGCCATTCATCCCCGGGGTGGAGGTCGCGGGAACGGTGCGCCAGGTCGGGCCGGGCGTCGAGGGGCTGCGCCCCGGCCAGCAGGTGGCCGCCCTCACCCGGGGTCACGGCTACGCCGAGGTGGTGACCGCGGCGGCCGGGCTGACCGTGCCACTGCCGGAGAACCTGATCGGCAAGCCGGCCTCCGGCAGCATGTTCGTGACCATGCAGCTCGGCCTCTTCCTGCTGCGCCAGGTGGCACGGGTGCTTCCCGGGGAGACCGTGCTGCTGCACGGCGCGGCCGGCGGCGTCGGCACGGTGATCGGTCAGCTGGCCCGTCACTTCGGGCTGCGCCCGCTCTATGGCACCGTCTCCGACCTGGCGAAAGCACAATTCGCACGGCAGAACGGCTTCGCCCAGGTGTACGAGTACGGCAGGTTCGACACCGCTGTGCTGGCGGCGACCGGGGGCCGCGGGGTCGACGTGGTACTTGACCCGGTCGGCGGCCAGATCCGGGCCCGCTCGTTCGAGGTCCTGGCACCGTTCGGCCGGCTGGTCACCTACAGCAACATCTCCCGGGAGCCCGAGGTGGTGCCGGACGCGAACTGGATGCGGGCACGCTGCGTCGGGTACGCCGGGTTCTCCGGCGGGCAGCTGCCGCAGCGCGCCCCGGAGCTGATCCGGCCGTCCCTGCTGGAGGCCACCGAGCTGATCGGCGCCGGGGTGATCGACACCGGGGTCACCTCGGTTTTCCCGCTGGCCCGGGCGGCGGACGCGCACCGGCAGTTCGAGCAGCGCACCGCGGTGGGCAAGTTCATCCTGGCAGTGTCTTAGGCCTCGCCCCGCCCATGCGTCACAGCCAGCCACGCTCGGCTGCTTTGCGCCCGGCCTGGAACCGGCTGGCAGCTCCGAGCTTGGCCATGAGGACCGCTACCTGCCGGCGGACCGTGCGGGCCGAGACTCCCAGCCGCCGGGCTGCGGCGTCATCGGTCAGGCCCCCCGCCAGCAGCCTGAGGAGTGCCCGCTCGCTGGCGGTGAGGTCGGCCGGGCCCGCTGGCGGGTGGGTGCCGGCCAGGGGTGTGGCCGCCTGCCAGGTGCTGGCGAACGTGGCCGCGAGCGCGGCGACGATCGCTGGCTCGCGGACATGCACCGCGCCTGTGCCGGGACCGGCCGGCTCGAGCGGGATGAGCGCCGCCTGCTGGTCACAGATCATCAGCACCGGTGGCACTCTGGGCGCCGTCCTCACCAGCGCGCCCAAGGCCGCCAGCCCCGTCATCTGTGCCACGGCTTCCGGGTTGTCACAGGCGCTGTCGGGGTAAAGCGCCCTGAGCCTGATCCCAGTCGCCAGGTAGGCATCATCGAGGGTGGTGGCGGCCGGCTTGCCCTGGGAACACTTGCAAGTCCGAGCCGCAGACGGTCGCTAAAGTACTGTCGAGTCGTGGTTCCATCGCCGAGGTCGGGGTCCAGAAGATGGGCCTTGAAGTTTGCAGTAGTCATGGTCCGAAACCCGGTCATCCGTACAATTGCAGACAGAACAATGAGGTCTGGGGAAAGACGACGGCCCAATGTACTGGGAGCAATGCGAGCCAAGGGAGTACCGCGAAAGAGTGCTATATAAACGGGGGCTGGTATACTTCCATATACGTGAACTGGGAGGCTGCGCGGGCTGTCGGTGCCTGGATAAAGTGGAAAGGCGGCCAGCGTTCGCAGGCGGTTAATATACACGAACATCCTCTATGCAGGAATGGCAACGGCAGTAAATACATCTGCGATCCAAACTGGTGAGACCTTGGCAATGTCTAGTACATCGACTCATGATCAGGACGGTCACATGAGGGCGAGAGACCCGATACGGGGACCGGGTTACCTGGTGCTTGCCTCCCTGCTTGATGGCCCCCTGAGGGGCTACGCCATCATCCAGCGGATCAGTGAGTTCTCAGAAGGCGGGACCCGGATGGCGACCGGGACGATGTACGCGGCACTAGACCGCCTCACCGCAACGGGGCACGTGGAGCTGGTGCGCAAGGAGATCGTGAACGGCCGGGTGCGGCGCTCGTACGGGCTGACGCCGGCCGGGGTTGCAGCGCTGCGAGCCGGGGCGGAGCAGGGGGCGGCGGCGACCCGCCCGCTGGTCGGCCGGGACCGCCGGACTGCGGATGGGCATCCCAGCCCCGAAGGCGAACCCCGTGGCGTGACCGCACTGGAGCGGCGCTGCCGCCTGCTGCTGCGCGCCTATCCCGCCTGGTACCGGCGGGAGCGTGCCGAGGAGATGCTCGGCACCCTGCTGGAGGCCAGCCCGGCCGGCCGGAACTGGCCTTCCGTCCGCGACGCGCGGGCCCTGGCTATCGGGGGCCTGAGGGTCCGCGGCTGGACCTGGCTGCTGTCGATGCTGTGGGTGGCGGCAGGAGCGGTCATCACCGGCTACATCTTCTACTCCACCACCCCGAACTACATCTCGGCTGACATTGCTGGCACCGGGGGCTCATCGGGTTTAACGCTGGTCCTGCGGCCGTGCAGATCGCCGCGGTCCTGGCGCTTGCCGTGTGGGTGGCTCTCCCTGTCCCGATGCTGATCGCCGGGTTCATCAGGCTTCGCGGCTGGCGGCCGGCCAACTGGCCCCGCGCGGCCGCGTGGGCAGGTGCATGGATTGCGGGCGCCGTTCTGTTTAAGATGGCCCAAGCTTTGGGAAATCCGCCAGGGGTCAGCTGGGGAGAACTGGCGGTCTGCGCCGCATGGCTGGCACTCGGGGTGATGATGACCAGACTCCTGTCGATGCCAGCCAGATATTCAGGTATATTCAGCACTTTTTCGTATATTTCAAGTAAATCTTTTTAGAGTCTCATTCAAAACCCCATGTGAGTGAGAAGAAGAACAACCCACGTCCTGCGTCGTACGCCTCACCGTAGGTGCGGTACGGACGGCGGTAATCAGCGTAGAAGATCCGCCACGACTTGAAATGTGCTACGACCTGCTCGACTGGTGCCCGGAGCGCCGATACTTCTCTGTTGCACTTCTTGTCTTTCTTGCTAAGCTCACCACCTTTCGGCTTTTTCCTCGGAGTGATCAAACCGGTTCCCTGGTATCCCTTGTCACCGATTCCGCCACCAGAGTACCGGACAATCTCAGCGACGGGGGTCTCGGTGAACGCGACTGCATCATGAGTTTTCCCGGGCAAGGGATCGGAAATGTAAATGGCGTCTCCATCGAGTAGGCAGACAAGCTGGGCATTGAATCCAGTGGTGCCGTGCTTGCGGCTCCACAGCTCGTGGTGATCCTCATAGGACCAGCAGGGTGTGATGGTCCCATCCACCAGGCACACCCGGCCCTTGACCATCTCGATCGCGTCCGCCGCTGTGGGAACGAATTCCTCCAGGACGGATTTAACGAGGGGCACCAGTGCAGCCACGATTCTCGATACCGTGGGCTGCGAGATGTGCCGTAGGTCGCCCAGGAATTCCTGGGTGCCGTTATGCCGGAGGTACATGCACGCGATCTCTACTGCTGCGTACAGGCCGCATGATTTCGGCCGCCCGACTGCTTTATTCCAGGGCTCGGTCAGCGCCGCGTGGACGCGGCAGGTGAGTTCTTGCATCTGCGAAAGCATCAGCCCGGTGGTACGATAGTACCGCAACGGTTCTCCTGAGTGTGGGAATTCTTTCGAGTGAACTCCTCATTTTCTCGGGAGAACCGTTGTTATTTGCGGCGACACGCCGGACCGATATCATCCAATTATTAGTAGTTTTGAATAACATTCCATGTCTTCGTCATTCTCTAAACTAAAGACGATCATCAATATTCGCTGTTCTCCGGGCGTTTCCCGGATGCGTGGAGGATGGCGGTGATCAGCCGGGCGGTGTTGGCGTCGTCGAGGCCGGTGACGGCGTCGCGGAGGTCGACGGGGGTGCCGCCGGCGAGGCTGGACGACAGTTCGAGGATGCGGCGTTCTCCGCCGGAGCAGGGCAGTTCGCCGGCGTGCAGGGCGGTGATCGCGGCGTCCCAGTTGATGTTGGCCATCAGGGTGGTGCCGTCGCTGATGCTGGTGCCGGTTTCGATGAAGCGGCTGGTGAAGTCGTCGCGATGCAGGAACGTCCCGTTGGCGGTGAGCAGGGCGACGCCGGCTTCGAGCGGGTAGAGTCCCGCGGCGCAGGCCCGGAGGGCGGCGGTCAGGTCGTCAGCGGTCATGGCGGTCTCCTGCGGACAGGGTCGCGGCGGCTGTTTCGCGATAGGCGGGCATGCCGAGGCTGACGGCCTCGGCCCGGCGGGCAAGGGAGAGTTCGATCTGGGCGAGCTTGTTGTTGGCGGCTGCGAGGCTGACCTTGAGTCCTTCGGCTTCTCCGGCCCAGCCCTCGCGCTCGGCCTCGGTGATGCGGGCGGTCAGGTTGCCGCGGATGTCCTCCAGCCGCTGTTTCTGGGCGGGATCGATCCTCAGGAGGGAACATCGGATGTCCCGTTGACCGAACTAACAGATGCCCGGATTGGTTATCGGTACGGCTCAGCTGATTGTGACCGAAGAGCTTCTTCGGCCCTGTCGGAGTCTTGGTCGTCACTGCGCGTGGCGGCTTGAATCTGCTGTCATCCCGTGTCGTTGGAGCGTATCGGCACGTGGGAGGCAGAGTTGGACGTCGGGGTCCGGGATGTTGCGGTATTGAAGGTTGCCCGGGTCGGCCGGGTCTGGGAGACCGGGGATCCACTGCGGCCGTTCGTGCTGCTCGATGAGAACGGCGCTGAGGTTCCGGTCGTCAGCGAGTTCCTCCGCCACATGCTGGCTGATGACGCCCGGCCGTCCTCGCTGAGGTCGTACGCCTACGAGCTGCTGGCCGGCATCGAGACGCTCAAGGCCGCCGGGGCGGAGCACGGCGCGGCGGAGCACTGGGGCAAGCTGTTCCTCGGCCAGGTCGGCATCGACCTGGACCGCGGCCGGCTGAGCGCCGCGGTCGACTCGGTCATGAGCACGCTCAACCTCGGCGCTCCGCTCCTGATCTTGCTGCTCGGAACCTTCCAGGTGCTGCAAGGCCGCCTGTCGCTCGGCACCCTGCTG
>OFGU01000115.1_pt1 | contig 10867 bp, 8 predicted proteins | sample 1521841 | NCBI WGS metagenome assembly OFGU01 (sample SAMEA2553413, study PRJEB24118) | soil metagenome
TTCCCGATCACGTGGATGATATATTTGCGGATTCCCAGCAAGACCGGCGCGGGCGCCATTAATCCGCTTTCCCGATTCCATCCGGCCCCGCTGCAGCTAATCCTGTCGAACGGTGAGACGTACCGCTACAAGGGGAGGACCCTCTTCGCTGACCGGCAAGTGGACCCGCAGACGGGAACGATCCTGATTGTGGGCGCGTTCCCGAATCCCGGCAACATCCTGCGGCCGGGGCAAACCGGCCGCGTCCGCGTGGGCCAGCACGTCCAGTGCGCGGTCCAGCATGACCAGCGCGCTGGCCACGCTCACCGGTTCCCGCGGATCACACATGCTGGTCACCTCCTGCCCGGATCGTGGGCCGGTCATCGAAATCTAGTTCGACCCTATAGGTGACCTCTGACAGTTTGGCTTCGCCGTGAGAGGTCCTGGGGCATCAGCCTGACGAGCAGGCCGGCTCAGCAGCCAGGCCCCACCTCGCCCAGCCGCAGCAGCAGCCGCCGGCCCAGCCAGGCGGCCAGCGCGCCGCCCTAAAGGCCACCCGCCCTGACCGTGCTGGCCTGACCGTGCTGGCCCGACCGTGCTGGCCCGACCGTGCTGGCCGGCCCCGGCCGGCCGTGCGGGTGTCAGCCCCAGACGTCGTGGGCGACGTTGACGATGAGTTCGAGTTTGGCGCGTTGCTGGTCGTGGGTGAGGGCGTTGCCTTCGACGGTGGAGGAGAAGCCGCACTGGCCGGAGAGGGCGAGCTGGCCGAGGGGGATGTATCTGGCGGCCTGGTCGATGCGGCGTTTGAGGTCGTCGGGGTTTTCGGGCTGGCCGGTTTTGGTGGTGACCAGGCCCAGGACGATGGTTTTGCCGGGGGGGACGAACCGCAGGGGCTCGAAGGTGCCGGAGCGTTCGTCGTCGTATTCGAGGAAGAACCCGTCGACGTTGAGGTTGCTGAACAGGGCTTCGGCGACGAAGTCGTAGCCGCCGGAGGCGGCCCAGGAGGAGCGGAAGTTGCCGCGGCACAGGTGGGTGGTGATGGCCATGCCCCCGGGTTTGGTGGCGAGTGAGGCGTTGACCTGGTTGATGTAGCGCAGGTGCAGGTGGTCGGCGTCTTCGCCGCGGGCGGCGATCTCGGCGCGCTGGGCCGGGTCGTTGAGGTAGGCCAGCGAGGTGTCGTCGAACTGCAGGTAGGTGCAGCCCATCTCGCCCAGCCGGGTGACCTCATCGGCGTAGGCGGCAGCCAGATCCGCCCAGAACTCCTCGATGTCGGGATACACGGCCGGGTCGATCGCGGCCGGCCCGCCCCGGTAGTGCACCATGTTCGGCGAGGGAATCGTCAGCTTCGGCGTGACCCCGGGCCCGGCCACCGACTGCAGATAGCCGAAATCCTCACCGAAGATCGTCTTGTCCAGCTTGATCTTGCTGGCGACGTGCAGAGCGGCCGGCGTGAACTCGATGTCGCCGCCCGGGTTGTGGAACTTGACCGCCAGGTTGCCGGGCGCCTTGCTGACCCCGCCGATCTGGTAGATGAAGTCCATGTGCCATGACGCCCGGCGGAACTCCCCGTCAGTCGCCGACTGCAGCCCGACATCGCGCTGCATCGCCACCACGGCGGCGATGGCCTCGTCCTCGATCTCCCGCAACTGCCCGGCGGTGATCCGCCCGGCCGCGAGGTCTTCCCGGGCTGCCAGCAGGTTATCGGGGCGGAGCAGGCTGCCGACATGGTCGGCGCGGAATGGGGGGCTCGTTCGCATAGGCAACATCGTTGCGGCATCCGTACGTCTCGGTCAACCCGGCCGGATGGTCACATCGCAGGCCGGGGCGCAGGTGGGACCTGACCACAATCACGCGTGGCCGCGCTGGTCACGAGCCAACAACACGCTCCGAGGCCATCGGGCACCTGGGCGAGTATCGACAGTTCGTCGTTCACGAACGACAGCTGACCGCCGGGGCTGGCCGCACAGCCGGCCACGGACACGGCTGCCGTACGGATCTGCCGTCGCACCGGCCCACCGGGACCGGGCCAGCTATGAAACAGAATCAAACTTGTTCGCACAGTAACCCACAAGCAGCGGATCAGCAATGGCCCGCTGGGCGGATCCGGCCCGGGCGGGATAAGTTGGGGCGCGGGCCACGCGCGTCCAGGAAGGCGCGCTACCGGAAAGAAGGGCAAGCCATGAGCGGGGTCGACCATGTGATGCTGGCCGGGCCGCTGATCCTTGCGGTCCCGGTGGCGGTGGCTGCGGGCGCGGTCACCTTCCTGTCCCCGTGCGTCCTGCCGCTGGTACCGGGCTATCTCTCCTATGTCACCGGCATGTCCGGGGTGGACGCGCAGGCCTCAGGCGCCGCGGGGGGAACCGCCGGGGCAGCAGGTGCCAGGCTGGCCAGCCCGGTGGGCGGGCAGGCTGGTGCACCGGGCGGCGGCCGTCCAGGGACCGCTGTGCTGGCGCCCCCCGCGGGGGTCTCGCCCCGGCCGGCGCGCCGCCGTACCCTCGTGGGCACCTTGCTGTTCGTGCTCGGTTTCTCGGCCGTGTTCGCCAGCGAGGGGGTGCTCTTCGGCGGGCTCGGTGCCGTGCTGAGGACCCATGTCGTGGGGCTGACCCAGATCCTGGGCGTGGTCACGATCATTCTCGGACTGCTGTTCGCCGGTGTGTTCGACCGGTTTCCCATCACCGGCCGGATCGTGCGGCCTTCCGTGCGCCCCCGGGCCGGGCTCGCCGGGGCACCGGTGCTCGGTGTCCTGTTCGGGGTGAGCTGGACGCCGTGCATCGGTCCCACACTGACCGTGGTCATGGGCCTGGCCATGACGTCCGGCACAGCCGCGCGGGGAGCGGTCCTGATGTTCGCCTACGGCCTGGGACTTGGCATCCCGTTCCTGATCGTCGCGCTGGTGTTCCAGCGTGGCATGACGGCGTTCGGCTTCGCCCGGCGGCACGCCCGGCTCATCACCCGGCTGGGTGGGGCCATGCTGGTCACGATCGGCGCGCTCGAGCTGACCGGCACCTGGACCGCCGCCCTGGTGTGGGTCCAGGATCACTGGGTGGCGGGCTACCAGTCGCCCATCTAAGCGGAGGACCAGGACCGGGTATCAGGGGCGCGGCGGCAGCGGGGGCCGTCGCCGGGAAGGCCGGCCCGAGGTGTCCGGTGGTCTGGCGGCCGGGCGGGACGCCAGGGCTTCCAGTGCCAGCCGGACCGCGGTGTGGAGTTGCGGATCCCGCCCGGCGGCCCAGTCCGCCGGGGAGATGATGACCTCCACATCGGGGTCAACGCCGTGGTTCTCTACCCCCCAGCCGTAGGTGTCCAGCCAGATCGCATATTTGGGGACGGTCACCGCGGTCCCGTCGATCAGCTCGAACGGGTCCTCGATGCCGATCACCCCACCCCAGGTACGGGTCCCCACCACCGGGCCCAGCCCGAGGATCCGCAGGGCGGCGGTGATCATGTCCCCGGCGGACCCGGCGAACTCGTCCGCGAGCGCGACCACCGGCCCGCGCGGCGCCTCCCGTGGATAGGTGAAGGGCCGCAGCCCGCGTGCCACGTCCCAGCCCATGATCCGGCGGGCTAGTTTCTCTACCACCAGCTGGGAGACGTGGCCGCCGCGGTTCTGGCGCACGTCCAGGATCAGCATGTCCCGGGCCATCTCCCCGCGCAGATCGCGGTGGAAATGCGCCCACCCCTCCCCCATCATGTCCGGCACGTGCAGGTATCCGGCCTGCCCATCGCTCAGCTCGCGGACGCGCTGCCGGTTGCCCACTACCCAGTCCTGATAGCGCAGGCGGCGGTCGCTGGCGAGCGGGATCACCGCAACCCGGCGTGGCTGACTGCCGGGGTCGGCGACGGTGAGCTCCACCGGTTTGCGGGCCGCCCCGGTCAGCAGCGGCGCGGGGCCCGATGCCCGGTCTACCGGCTGCCCGTCCACCTGCAGCAGGATCGACCCCGCAAAGACGGCAGTGCCCGGGGCGGACAACGGGGACCGGGCCCGTGGGTCGGAGGACTCGCCTGGCAGCACCCGGGCGATCTGCCAGCTGCCGTCGGCCGCCTGCGCCAGGTCGGCGCCGAGATAGGCGACCGGTGGGGTGACCGGCTGCTCCGGCCGCGCCGCCGGGCGCACGTAGGCATGGGAGGTGCCCAGTTCCCCGAGCACCTCCCAGAGCAGGTCGGCGAAGTCGTCGGGGGTGCGGATACCCGCCAGCAGCGGGCGGTAGGTGTCGAGCACACCTGCCCAGTCCACCTCGGCCATGTCCGCCACCCAGAAGTCGTGCCGCATCACCCGGCCCGCCTCGGCGAGGGCGTGCCGGCGCCTGGCCGCCGGGTCAGCCAGGAACCGTGCGCGTGACAGGTCCACCTGCACCGGCCCCTGCCCGTCCCCGCCTTCCTGGCGCTCTGCGGAGACGACCCGCAGCCCCGCATGATCGCGGATCACCAGCCGGCTGCCATCACCGCTCACCCTGAACCAGTCCACTGCCTCGGCAAGTTCGCCGCAACGCCGCCGGCCCAGGTCGAAACGCTCCAGGGTGGGCCGGGGCGGATCGTCGTCGGGGTCGGCGGCACCTTCGCCGAGCACCCCTGTCACCTGGCTCCGCAGCCAGACCAGGCCGCCGGCCGCGGCCTGCAGACAGGAGTACAGCGACTCCGGCACGGGCAGGGCGACCACCCGGCCGGCCAGCCCGCCGCCGCCGACGTCCACGGTGACCGCGGGCCGGCCCCGGCCTGGCCCCGGCTCTTCCTGGCCGGCATGCGCCGCGCCGTCCGGGCCGGCGCCGGTTCCGGCGGGTCCCGGGGCTGAACCTCCTGTCCCCGCCCCCGGCTCCAGGCCGGCCGTGTCCTCGCTCACCGGGCGGCCCCCGGGCAGCGGGGCGAACGGCGAGGGGGTCGCGGCCGCCAGCGTCACCAGGTACGGGCGGCAGCCGTAGGGGAAGGACAGATCGAAGAAATGGGCGTCGTAGACCGGGTCGAAGCTGCGTCTGGACAGGAACGCCAGATGCTGCCCATCCCTGGTGAACACCGGGTCGGTGTCGCTGAACCGCCCGTCGGTGACGTCCACCACCGTCCCATCGGCGACGCGGGCGATACGGATCTGGCTCAGCGGGTGCGGCCCCGGGTGCGACCAGGCCAGCCAGGCCGAATCGGGCGAGTAGGACAGCCCGCTGACCGGGCCGTCCTGTGCTGCCGCCAGCAGCCTCACACTGCCGGTGGCGACCTCTACCAGGTGAAGCTGCCCGTCCCTGGATGCCACCGCCACCGATGTCCCGTCCGGGGCGGCTGCCAGGCCGCTGACCATGCCCAGCTGCCCGGTCGCGAGCCGTCGTGGTGAGCCCGCGCCCGGCTCTTGCCCCGATGCGGGCACGAGTTCCAGGGCGTCCACCCCGGGTGCGTCGCTGACCCAGACGACCTGGCCGGTAGACCCGAGCACGCGCGGCAGCCGGGCCCGTGCCTCGGCGGGCACACTCAGCGCCCGGGCTGGCCCGTCACGATGAGTCAGCCAGTGCACGGTGCCCGCGACCTCGACGGCGCTGGCGCGCCCGGATTCGTCGCAGGACAGGTCGTCCAGGTGGTCTTCGGCCGACACCAGCCGTGGCGCAGGCATGGGCGCGGCCGGGCCGAGGGATATCGGCAGTGGCCGCGGTTCGCCGTCGAGCCCGTCCAGGATCCAGATCTCCCCGGCGCACTGGTAGACGAGCCGGTCGCCGTCTGTGCTCGCATTCCGGGCATAGAAACCGTCATGGTCGGTATGACGCCGCAGGCCGCTCCCGTCCAGTTGGCAGGAGTAGAGGTTGCCGGTTCCCTCATGGTCGGACAGGAACACCAACCTGCCCGCGACCAGCATCGGGCTGGCGAACTGGCCACGTATCCCGGCCAGCACCCGGCGGAACTCGGCCTCCTCACCCGCCCGGACCCACAGCCGCCCCGATGTACCTCCCCGGTAGCGCTTCCAGTGAGCGGGATCGCGGCCCCAGGTCCCGGTGAGCAGCGCCGCACCCGCTGGTTCCAGGGCCACATCCGCAACCGGGCCAAACGCCTGCCGGACGGGTGCACCTCCGGTCACCGGGATGAAGTAGGCCCAGGTGAATCGGTCGAACGGCTGCCCGGCGGCAGTGAGCGCGATGACCTCGCCGCCGGGAGTCCATCCGGCCACCCTGGTGGCGCTGTCGCCCCAGTAGGACAGCCGCCTGGCCTGGCCGCCATCAACCTCGCACAGGCGCACCTCGGGTGCGCCGTCGCGGGTAGTGGTCCAGGCGAGCATGCTGCCGTCGCGGGACAACCGGGGATGGCTCACCGGGGCACGGTCGGCCGACACCCGCCATGCGCGGCCGCCCGCACGCGGCGCCAGCCACACGTCGTCGTCGGCGACGAAGGTCAGCAGGTCGCCGTGGAGGTGTGGAAACCTCAGGTATCCGGCTGAAGTCACCGCCTCAGCCTAGTGCCGCCCGGCGCACGTTCACCGTCATGCGGGTCCCCGCCTGCTTCCGGGCCGCCCGCCGCGGAAGCAGCCTCCCCGTGGTGGGTCATTCATGTACTGCCCGGGCCTCATGGCTATTGAATGGCCGTTTTACTAACTGCAATCGTAGTTGCACATTTGTATATAATACAGGCGTTCCAGGTTGTGCCGGAATCGCTTGTCCGCACCATGTGCCAGTGAAAGACTCAGCGCATGGCGATTGCGCTGAGTGGATTCCCCGATGTGCCGGGGGGGCGCGCCGTGGCCGCAGGCAGACCGCACGGCCCGGTACCCGTGTGGACCACTGAGCCTGCGCGCGACCGCGAGCCGGGAGAGCCCGCGCCCAGCGAACAAGACAGTCAGGGGCCAGGTCACGAGACACAGGCGGCATCCCAATCCCCGGGCCGTGCGGATGCCGGGGGCGGGTGTGCGGGAGAACCGGACGAGACTTCCTGCCAGCTCAATTCCCGCCTGCTGCGGAAGTCGCTGGCACAGCTTGAGCCGGAGTCCGAGAACGTTATGGCTTATTTCTTCGCGACTCTTTTCCTGCGTAATCCTGAGCTGCGCCCGATGTTCCCGCTGTCGATGGACATCCCGCGCAGGCGCGTCTTCGGGGCACTGACCCGTTATGTGTGGAGCTGCGACCACCCGGAGTCGCTCGCGCGGTGGCTGAGCGAATTGGCGTGCGACCACCGTAAATATGGTGTTTCCGAGAGCCATTACCGGCCGTTCTGCGACGCCCTGCTCGCGACGGTCGAGGCCTTCAGCGGTCGCGCCTGGACTCCCGAGGTGAAGGCGGCCTGGGAGGGCGCCCTCAGCTACATCTCGACCATCATGACCGACGCCGCCCACGGGGCGCAGGACGAACCACCGTGGTGGCTGGCCGAAGTAGGCACGCATGACCTGCGGCGTCCCGATCTGGCCGTCCTCAGGCTGCGCTTCGACCCGGCTGATCCGCCCCATTACCGGCCGGGCCAGCATGTCAGCGTCCAGGTATCACGCTGGCCACGGATATGGCGCGAGTATTCGGTTGCGAACGCTCCCCGCGCGGACGGTACCTTGTGCCTTCATGTCCGCGCGATCCCGGGCGGCAGGGTCAGTAACGCGCTGGTGCATCAGACCCAGGTCGGTGACACGGTGCTGGTGGGCGCCGCCCGCGGCGGCATGACCGTGGATTCGGTCACATCCCGGACTGTGGTGTGCGTCGCCGGAGGCACCGTGCTGGCACCGGTGAAGGCAATCCTGGACGCGCACGCGAGCCCGGCCCGCCCGCCTCCCCTTCCCGATGTCCGGCTGCTTTTCGGCGCCCGCCGGGAAGAGGATCTCTATGATCTGCCGGATCTGCGCCGGCTCGCGGGGACCTGCTCGTTCCTGGAAGTGATCCCGGTGATCTCACACGACCCCGCCTACCCGGGGCTGCGGGGAACACTGCCCGAGGTGACCGCCAGGCATCTCCCGCCCGGCGCCGGCGATGTGTTCATCAGCGGGCCGCCCGGGATGGTCACCCAGACCGCAGCCGTGGTCGCCGCCCGCGCCCCGGGTGCGCGCCTTCACTTCGACCCGCCGGGGCCAGCCACAACGGAGCGGGCCTCCGGCCGTCAGGCCGGCCCGGTCAGCTGACCTGAGCCGGTTCGCCGGCTGTGGCGGAATCGCTCAGCTCACTGGCGTGATGTGCCGCTGACCAGCGGTGCGGCCCTGCGCGTCCATGCCGATGGTGGCCACCGTGGCACGCATGATGTGAGCCACGAACGGCCGGATCAGCCACCAGTACCTGGCGAACTTCCGCCGGGACACCGCGTCGGTGGTCGCGACCCGGCACTCATAACTCAGCAAGGTCCGGCCCACCCCGTACCCGCGGACCGTGAGATTGCAGGCAATCTTCCCGTAACCCGGCTCGGCGAAGCCGGCGAAATCCGCTAGCGGCACATCACGCCAGCTGATCGACGGCTGCCAGAACACGCCGACCGCACCGAACGCGATCTCATCCCCTTCCCGCTCGCCGAGGGACAGCCAGCCCGGCAGTCCCCCGTCCTCGCCCAGGCGCAGCTGGGCGGGCGGTGGCGGCTGCTGCTGACGGCGCAGCCGGGCCGGGAGCCCCCGCATCCACATGGCCGCGTCCATCAGCGGTGTGTGCACGCCCATGAAGTCCAGCTCACGCGCGGCCCGCCAGGTCGTCCCCGGGTCCGCGTCGACCACCAGATGCTCGGCGATCACCACATCGAAGACAGGCAGTTGCTCATCCAGGATCATCGGCCTAGTACTCACAGATGTCACCCCCAGGCTCATTCGATGCTGCAGCACCCGCTCCCGCCAGGGCCAATCGGCCCTCAGTGCTGAATCTGGCGCCCCCGGCGCGGTTGCACCTGGTCCCGGTAATCGACCGCTATCATCGGCAGCGTGAGCAGGTGGCCACATGACGCACCGGCGAACGGGACCTCCGCTCCCGCCAGGTCCCACCCGGCGATTCCGCCCGGGACACTGGCCCTTGTCAACAGCGGCTTGTTCGCCGATGCCTCCAACTTCGAGTTGCGCTTCGTCGAGGACTACCAGCGGATCAGCGCCATCGTCGGAGCACTGCGAACGCTTGGCCTCAAGGTAGTCCTGACCAGCGGCTCCTTCGACATCATCCACGAGGGCCACTCGATGTACCTGGAGGCGGCGCGCCGCTTCGGTGATTTCCTGATCGTCGGGCTCGACAGCGACGAGAAGATCCGTGCCCGCAAGGGGCCGCACAGGCCGGCCGTGCCGCAGATGGAGCGGTTGCGGATGGTGACCCACCAGCGGGGCGTGGGGGTCGTCACCCTCAAGCACCTCCACCACGAACGCTGGGGCCTCATCAAGGCGGTCCGGCCCGACGTACTGGTGGCGACCGAGGACACCTACACCCCGCGGGAGATAGCCGAACTGGAAGAGCACTACTGTGGCCGGGTGGAAGTACTGGAGCGGATGGCAACTGTCAGCACGTCGGCCCGGCTCCGGCGGATCCAGCTTGGCCTGCCCGAACCTGGCGAGGCCGGTGAGTCAGGCCAGCCGCCGCAGTGACGGCCGCCCGGTGCGGGCTGGCCGCCCGGTGAGGGCCGAACGGTGAGGGCCGAACAGTGAAGCAGGTGCTGCTCTACCTGCCGGTTCTGCACGCCGGATACGAGCAGTTCTTCTCCCGTCATAGTGACGCCGGCGAGATCCTGGTACTGGGCGAGGGGTTCCGGCGCGAGTACCCGGGCATGGCCAAGGACATCCGCGCCCTGCCGCCGCCGCGCGCAGCCGGTTACCTGCGGCTCATCGCGCCGCAGGCGCACATCCGGGTGATCGAGCCGGCGGACCTGCCTGCCGCGGTCTCCGGCAGCGAAATCGTCATGCCCGATGAGGAGATCACCCGCGACCTGGCCGGGCGGCATGACCTGGGCCGCGGCCGCAAGGTGGTGTTCGACCGCACGTTCCTGCGCTGGGACCGCACGTGGGCCACGACACGGGCACCGGTGACCTTCGATGGCGAGATCTGCGCGACCGACCTGGCCCGGGAACTGCTGGGCACCGCCGATGCCACCGCACAGCGCAGTTCCGACTGGTGGCGCCAGGTCGGCGCGGTCGCCGCCCGGGCAGGGCAGGTGCTCGGCTGCGCCTGGAACCAGCACCGCCCCACCGAGTACGCGCCCTACCTGAACGGGGATCCACGCGACGGGTTCGGCCGGGGCGTGCGGGCCGACCTGTCCACTGCCATCCATGCCGAGGCGGCGCTGGTCGCGCGTGCGGCGCGCGACGGCCTCTCCCTGGCCGGCGCCGACCTGTACACCACCACGTTCCCCTGCCCGGCCTGCGCACGCCTGGTGGCGGAGGCCGGTTTCCGGCGGTGCTACTTCACCGGGCAGTACTCCGTACTCGACGGTGAACAGGTGCTGCGGGCCGCGGGAATCAGGCTGATCTGGGTTGATACGGTGACGACCGGTCCCGCGAGCCAGGGTGTGAGCTGAAGCGCATCCGGACTGGTGGTGCGTCCGCTGCCTGCGTGTCCCCCACCAGTACATGGGCATGCACATGTGCGATGGTGGCGCCGGTGAACCGGCAGTCACCGTTGCGCACGCCCAGGCCGTAATGGCTGAGCTGGTGCTTCTCCGAGACGGCCGCGAGTGCCAGCCAGAAATCCTGCCGGACCTCCTCGGTGAGGTCGAGCAGGTCGGCCGCATGCTGGTCCGGCACGAGCAGCAGGTGCAGCCTGGTTCCGGGGTATGGAAATTCGTTCGGCGTGGCGGTCCAGTGCCGGGTCTGGAAGAGAATCTGCTGGCGGGGATGCTGGGCGGGCACTTCCGGGCAGAACAGGGAGATACCCCCCGCGTGCCGGCCCCCCCTTTCCCCGAGGTTGCCGCTGGTGCCTGGCGTCTCGGAAACAGTAAAAAGTCCCGCCGCGCCCCCCCGTAGGCCGGGGAGGGAAACCAGGTGCATGCTCTCCGG
>OFGU01000116.1_pt1 | contig 10864 bp, 7 predicted proteins | sample 1521841 | NCBI WGS metagenome assembly OFGU01 (sample SAMEA2553413, study PRJEB24118) | soil metagenome
GTGGGAGAAGGTGGCTCGGGCGCACGGCGAGGTCCTCCGCGACGTCCGGCCTGCGATGACCTTGGTTCAGGTGGGCCGTCTGATCGACCCGGCCATGATGGTGGAGATCGAGGCAGACGCCATCGTCACGGACATGCCGCTCAGGTGACCGACCCCGCGGTGGCCACCCGCTGGCCACTTCTCGCCAATTCCCTCATCCCTCGTGACCAGCCTTCGACCGTGCGAGGCAAAACGGATGATCGACTTCATGGTCGCGAGGGCACGGCATCTCGAGGCGGAGAGCAAGGTTCGGGAGGCCCAGCGATGGCCCCCGGCGCCGCAGCAGGCTCGCCGGCCCGCGCCGCGGAAGCTCTCCTTCACGCGCACCCCCGGCCGCTGCTCCAGGGTCTCCCGTCGACGCGAGAACTCCTTCTTCTGCCTGCCCAGGAAGGGCGGGTCGTGCTCGGGTATCTACTCCTGCACCGGGCTTACCGGGGTGCGGCTGCCCTTGGCGAACAGCCTGGCCAGCAGCTGGGTGTGGTGGATGACCTGGTAGTTCCCGCCCAGCTGCGGGTACTCGTTCGCGATCGCGTTGAAGCAGTGCGGGCAGCTGGCGACGATCGTGCGCGCCCCGGCCTCGTTCAGCGTCTCGATGTTCTGCTGGGCCAGCATCTGGTAGACGAACTCGTTGCCGATCCGGCGGGCGGGGTCGCCGGTGCAGGTCTCGGCCGGGCCGAGCACCGCGAACTTCACCCCCGCCGTGTGCAGCAGCGTCGCGATCGCCTTGGTGGTCTTGCGGGCCCGGTCCTCCAGCGCGCCGGCGCAGCCGACCCAGAACAGGTACTCGACGTCATCGCCGATCGCCCCGTCCACGACCGGCACCTCGAAGCCGAGCCCTTCGGCCCATTCCAGCCGCCGGGACTCGCCCATCCCCCACGGGTCGCCCTTGTTCTCCAGGTTCTTCAGCATCCCGGCGGCCTCCACCGGGAACGCCGACTCGATCAGCACCTGATGGCGGCGCAGATCAGAGATGTGGTCGACGTGCTCGATGTCGACCGGGCACTCCTGCACACACGCGCCGCAGTTCGTACACGACCAGAGCACGTCAGGGTCGATCACCCCGTTGGCAGCGGCATCACCCACCAGCGGGCGTTCGGCTTCTTTCTTGATGTGGCCGGGCAGCTTCTCCCTTTCCTCGTCGCTGGCCGCGAGCAGCCAGGGCGCCTTGGCGAGTGCGTGGTCGCGCAGGTCAAGGATGAGCATCTTCGGTGAGAGCGGCTTGCCGGTCGCCCACGCCGGGCACTGCGACTGGCACCGCCCGCACTCGGTGCAGGTAGCCATGTCCAGCAGGCCCTTCCAGGTGAAGTCCTCGATCTTGCCGCGGCCGAAGACGTCGGTGTCGGGGTCGGCTTCCTCGAAGTCGAGCACCCTGCCGCCCGAGCGCATCGGCTGCAGGGCGCCCAGGCCGTTGGGGCGGCGGGAGAACAGGACGTTCAGCGGGGCCAGCATGATGTGCAGGTGCTTGGAGTAGGTGACGAACACCAGGAACCCGAGCACGACCGCGAGCTGGGCCAGCACGAACACCGTTTCCAGCACGCTGTTCACGCCCGTCCCCAGCGGGGCGAGCCAGTGCCCGACGATCTGGGACGCGAACGCGCCGTGGGCGTAGGGGAAGACCCCGGTGTTGATCTGCGCGCCCCGGTAGAGCAGCAAGGTCGCGACCACCAGGAAGATCCCCGCCAGCACCAGCCAGGCGGCGCCGGTGTGCGAACCGGAGAACCGCGAGTCACGGCCAAGGCGTTTGGGGTCGGTGCGCAGCCGGATGACCGCGAACGCGATGATCCCGCCCAGCACCCCGGCCGCGAACAGGTCCTCGATGAAGCCGGTGAATGCCCAGTGGCCGATCCACGGGATCGCGAACGTCCGGGAGAACAGGTCGCCGTAGGCCTCCAGGATCGTCAGCAGCAAGACGATGAAGCCCCAGAACGTCAGCGCATGGGCGACACCCGGCACCGTCCACTGCAGCAGTTTGCGCTGGCCGATCACCTCGGTGGCCTGGACCTCCGCGTCGCGGCCCGGATGCTGGCGGACCGCCGCGGTGCGCTCCGGCGCCGGCTGCCCGGTCCTGCCGACCCGGTACAGCCACCACAACCGCCGGCCAGCGAGGGCGAATGCGGCCACCGTCAGTGCCAGCCCGATTACGATTCGCACAACCACGCGGACCTCCCGGAGACGTTCCGTGCCAGCGTACGTCGCAGCCGGCTCGCCAGGTGATCATGCCAGGAGTGCATGCAGCCAACCACGATCATGGTGATCCCGGGCGAGGCCGTCATGCGCGGCGGCCAAAGTTGAGCTGACCCGGCTCAACTCATTTGACGATCGCCCAGCATAGTGGCAAACTTGCGTCGACAACGCTCAACTTTTCGTTCACCATCACACACAAGGACTACTCATGGCACGTGCGGTAGGGATTGACCTCGGGACGACCAACTCCGTCGTCGCTGTCCTGGAAGGCGGGGAGCCCACGGTCATCGCCAACGCGGAGGGCTCGCGGACCACCCCGTCCGTTGTCGCCTTCGCCAAGAACGGGGAAGTGCTGGTCGGGGAGGTCGCCAAGCGGCAGGCTGTGACCAACGTCGACCGCACGATCAGGTCAGTCAAGCGCCAGATGGGCACCGGCTGGACCGTCAGGATCGACGACAAGAAGTTCACCGCCCAGCAGATCAGCGCCTTCATCCTGCAGAAGCTGAAGAGGGACGCGGAGTCCTACCTGGGCGAGACGATCACCGACGCGGTGATCACCGTGCCTGCCTACTTCAGCGACGCGCAGCGGCAGGCCACCAAGGAAGCCGGCCAGATCGCCGGGCTGAACGTGCTGCGCATCATCAACGAGCCGACCTCCGCCGCGCTCGCTTACCACCTGGAGAAGGAGAACGAGGCCACGATTCTCGTCTTCGACCTTGGTGGCGGCACCTTCGACGTGTCCCTGCTGGAAGTGGGCGAGGGCGTGGTCGAGGTGAAGGCGACCAGTGGCGACAACCACCTCGGTGGGGATGACTGGGACCAGCGGATCGTGGACTGGCTGGTGCAGGACTTCAAGAACGGCTACGGGATCGACCTGTCCAAGGACAAGATGGCGCTGCAGCGGCTGCGGGAGTCGGCCGAGAAGGCCAAGATCGAGCTGTCCGGCTCGTCGGAGACAACGATCAACCTGCCCTACATCACCCACTCCGAGCAGGGCCCGCTGCACCTGGACTCCAAGCTCACGCGCGCGGAGTTCGTCAAAATGACCTCCGACCTGCTCGACCGCTGCAAGGGGCCGTTCAAGCAGGTGATCAAGGACGCCGGTGTCAAGCTGTCCGACATTCACCACGTTGTGCTGGTCGGTGGCTCGACCCGGATGCCCGCCGTGGTCGAGCTGGTCAAGGAACTGACCGGCGGCAAGGAGCCCAACAAGGGCGTCAACCCCGACGAGGTCGTCGCGGTCGGCGCCTGCCTGCAGGCCGGTGTGCTCAAGGGCGAGGTCAAGGACGTCCTGCTGCTGGATGTGACCCCGCTGTCGCTGGGCATCGAGACCAAGGGCGGCATCTTCACCAAGCTCATCGAGCGCAACACGACCATCCCGACGAAGCGCTCGGAGATTTTCACCACCGCTGACGACAACCAGCCCTCGGTCCAGATCCAGGTCTACCAGGGCGAGCGGGAGATCGCGGCCTACAACAAGAAGCTCGGCATGTTCGAGCTCGCCGGCCTCGCCCCGGCGCCGCGCGGCGTGCCGCAGATCGAGGTCGCCTTCGACATCGACGCGAACGGCATCGTCAACGTCTCCGCCAAGGACCTCGGCACCGGCAAGGAGCAGTCGGTGACCATCACCGGCGGGTCCGCGCTGGCCAAGGATGACATCCAGCGGATGGTGGACGAGGCGGAGAAGTACGCCGAGGAGGACGCCAGGCGCCGCGAGGAGGCGGAGACCCGCAACCGCGCCGACACCCTCGTCTACTCGACCGAGAAGTTCGTCGCCGAGAACTCCGAGAAGATCCCCGATGACATCAAGTCCGAGGTGGAGTCGGCGATCGCCGACCTCAAGAAGGCGCTTGAGGGAACCGACATCGACGCGATCAAGGAAGCGACCGAGAAGACCGCCCAGGTGAGCCAGAAGATGGGCACCGCCATCTACGCCCAGTCCCAGGCCAGTGCCGCGAGCGGAGCGGGCGGCCAGGCTGGCGAGGGACCGTCCGAGGATGAGGTCGTCGAGGCAGAGATCGTTGACGAGGACAAGCCGAGCGAGCAAGGTGGCGCCGCCTGATGAGCTCACCGGAGGACACCAGCACAGGACCGGTGATCCGCGACCTCAGGCGCATCGACCCGGCGACCGGGCAGGTCAGGGATCCCGGGCGGACAGGTCCGGCCCAGCAGGGTGGCACGCCCCGGGGAGCCGGTAAGCCGAGGCCGGGCAAGCACGCGGCCTCCAAGCCGGGCGGCACGCCCGGCTTGGAGGGGACCGCGGCCGGCGGGGAGCCGGCGCCGGCACCCGCAGCCGGGGCGGCGCCTGGACAGCGGGCTGAGGAGCCCGGCCGCGAGGAGGCAGCGGCAGCTGACCGCCAGGTGGCTGACCAGCTTGCCGAGCGCACCGCCGACCTTCAGCGAGTGACCGCGGAGTACGCCAACTACCGCAAGCGCGTCGAACGGGACCGGGTGGCGGTGCGGGAGCAGGCCCTGGCCAACGTGCTGTACGGGCTGCTGCCGGTGCTCGACGACATCGGCCGCGCCCGTGAGCACGGGGAACTGGTCGGCGGTTTCAAGTCGGTCGCCGAATCACTGGAGGCCACGGTAGCCAAGCTCGGGCTGGACAGCTTCGGGGAGCAGGGCGAGCCGTTTGACCCGAAGGTGCACGAAGCGCTGATGCACTCCTACTCCCCCGACGTGACCGAGGCGACCTGTGTCCAGATCCTGCAGCCCGGATACCGGGTGGGTGACCGCGTCCTGCGCCCGGCCAGAGTGGCCGTCGCCGAGCCTGGCGAACCCGAGGAGGACCACGGGCCCGGTGGGCCAGCTGGCCCGGCCGACTCGCAGGAGTCCCGTGCGGACCACGACTAACGTCCGGAGACGCCGGTGAGCACGAAGGACTACCTCGAGAAGGACTATTACAAGATCCTCGGCGTCTCCAAGACATCGACCGCGGACGAGATCAAGAAGTCGTACCGCAAACTCGCCCGCAAGTACCACCCCGACGCCAACAAGGGGGATGCCAAAGCCGAGGAACGGTTCAAGGAGATCTCCGAGGCCTACAACGTGCTGTCCGACTCCAAGCGGCGCAAGGAGTACGACGAGGCGCGCTCCCTGTTCGGTGGTGGCGGTTTCCGCACCCCCGGAGCCGGCGGCCAGGGCGGTTTCGGTGGGTTCGACCTGGGCGACCTGTTCGGCGGCGCTGGCGGCACCGGCGGCGCTGGCGGCGGGGGACGCCTGGGGGCCCTGCTGGGCGGGATGTTCGGCGGGCGTGGGGGCACTCAGGCGCGGCCCCGCCGTGGCGCGGACGTGGAGACGGAGACCACGCTGGGCTTCGGTGACGCCATCGACGGCGCCACCGTATCGCTGCGCCTGACCGGTGAGGGACCGTGCCCGACCTGCCATGGCACCGGGGCCAAGGCGGGGACCGTGCCCCGGGTCTGCCCTTCCTGTGAGGGAACCGGCCAGTCCAGCCGGAACCTGGGCAGCTTCGCGTTCTCCGAACCCTGCCGGGAGTGCCGGGGACGCGGCCTCGTGGTCGATGACCCCTGCCCGGCATGCTCAGGCAGCGGCCGCGCCATGAGCTCGCGCAACATCCAGGCCCGGATCCCCGCCGGCGTCGCCGATGGGCAGCGGATCAGGCTCAAGGGCAAGGGCGCACCCGGCGAGCGGGGCGGCCCCGCCGGGGACCTCTACGTGCGGGTGCATGTGACACCGCACCCGGTGTTCGGGCGCAGCGGCCACAACCTCACCGTGACCGTGCCCATCACCATCCCGGAGGCGGCGCTCGGCGCGGAGATCAAGGTGCCCTCCCACCGGGGTACGCCGGTTAGCGTCCGCATCCCGGCAGGCACCCCGAACGGGCGGACATTCCGGGTCCGGGGCAAGGGTGCGCGGCGCCCGGATGGAACCATCGGCGACCTCCTCGTCACGGTCGCCATCCAGGTGCCGCAGAACCTGAACTCGGCGGCCAGGGATGCGCTGGAGTCCTCCCGCGAGGCGACCGCCGGTGAGGACCCGCGGGAAGACCTGCTGCGGCGGGCGAGGCAGACGTGATGAGAGCAGGCCGGCGAGCAGCGCCCAGCGCGTGTGGGAGGTGACGTGATGAGCAGCCCGTTCGAGATGTCCGACGATACGCCCGTGTACGTGATCTCGGTCGCGGCTCAGCTCTCCGGCCTGCACCCGCAGACGCTGCGCGCCTACGACAAGGTAGGACTGGTTTCCCCCGGCCGTACCGCCGGGCAGAGCCGCCGGTATTCGCTGCGCGACATCCTGGTCCTGCGCGAGGTCCAGCGGCTGTCAGGTGAGGGCGTCAACCTCTCGGGCATCAAGCGGATCCTGGAGCTGGAACACGAGCTGCAGCGGTTCCGCGAGGTGCTCGCCGAGATGACCGCCGAGGTGTCACAGCTGCGCATGGAACTGGAGTCGACCCGGGCGGTGGCCGCCCGGCTCGCCGGGCTGCTGCGCAACCGCGGGGCCGGCGCCGAACTGGTCCCGGTGCGAGACCAGGGCGGATCGGGCGGCAGGCCACAGCCGGAGCCGGAGCCAGCGGCGGATGTGCAGCGCCCAGGCTTGCCAGCCGCCGACCCCGGCGACGTGCCCGGCCCCGGCAGTCCCACCGCTGTGGCCCTGCGGGCCGACGCGGACCTGGGCACCGACCCCGGTGTTTCCGCCGAGTCGGCATGACAGACCGGGGCCATTGCCTCATTCACCCAACTAACCACCGACATTCGGGAAGCACCTGATGGACGACAAGCTGACCCGCAAGAGCCAGGAGGCGCTGTCGGACGCGGTCAGGCGAGCGACCGCTGAGGGCAACCCGCACGTGGATGCGCTGCACCTGCTCGCAGCCCTGATCGGGCAAAGCGGCGGGACGGCGGCTCCGTTGCTGCGCGCGATCGGGGCCGACCCCGCCGCCGTCCTGGCGGACACCGGTGAGCAGCTGGCCAAGCTACCCCGTGCGGCGGGGGCCACCGTCAGCGCACCAGACATGTCGAGGCCGGTGCTGGCCACCATCGCGACGGCGGCCAAGCGTGCGCGGGAACTAGGTGATGAGTACATCTCCACCGAGCACCTGCTGGTCGGCCTGGCAGCCGACGGCGGCCAGGCGGCAGACGTGCTGCGCAGGGCGGGAGCCAAGCCAGACGTGCTGCTTGACGCTTTCGAGAAGGTGCGGGGCCATGCCCGCGTCACCTCGGAAGACCCGGAAGGCACCTACCAGGCACTGGAGAAATACGGGGTCGACCTCACCCAGCGTGCACGCGACGGCAACCTCGATCCGGTGATCGGCCGGGACACCGAGATCCGGCGGGTGATCCAGGTCCTGTCCCGCCGGACGAAGAACAACCCGGTCCTGATCGGGGAGCCGGGTGTCGGCAAGACCGCCGTGGTCGAAGGCCTGGCGCAGCGGATCGTCGCCGGGGACGTGCCCGAGTCGCTGCGCGGGAAGCGGCTGGTCGCACTCGACCTGAGCGCGATGGTCGCCGGCGCGAAGTACCGCGGCGAGTTCGAAGAGCGCCTCAAGGCCGTGCTCAACGAGATCAAGGAGAGCGAAGGCCAGGTCATCACGTTCATCGACGAACTGCACACCGTCGTAGGTGCCGGCGCGGCCGAGGGGGCGATGGACGCCGGGAACATGCTCAAGCCGATGCTGGCCCGGGGCGAGCTGCGGATGGTGGGCGCCACCACCCTCGATGAGTACCGCGAGCGAATCGAGAAGGACCCCGCACTGGAACGCCGCTTCCAGCAGGTCTTCGTCGGGGAACCCTCGGTCGAGGACACGATCGCCATCCTGCGTGGTCTCAAGGGGCGCTACGAGGCGCACCACAAGGTCCAGATTTCCGACGCCGCGCTGGTCGCGGCCGCCACCCTCTCGGACCGCTACATCACCGCGCGCTATCTCCCGGACAAGGCCATTGACCTGGTCGACGAAGCCGCCTCGCGGCTGCGGATGGAAATCGATTCCCGCCCGGTCGAGATTGACGAACTGCAGCGCACCGTGGACCGGATGAAGATGGAGGAGATGGCGCTGGCACGGGAAGCCGATCCCGCCAGCAAGGAGCGCCTGGAGCGGCTCCGCGCGGACCTTGCCGACCGGCAGGAGCAGCTGACCGCGCTGGTCGCCCGCTGGGAGCGGGAGAAGGCCAGCCTGAACAAGGTCGGCGAGCTCAAGCAGCGCCTCGATGATCTGCGCGGGCAGGCCGAGCGGGCCCAGCGTGACGCGGATTTCGAGACCGCCTCCCGGATCATGTACGGGGAGATTCCGGCGCTGGAAGCCGAACTCGCGGCAGCCTCCGCCCTGGCCGGCGAGGACGGGGCCGCCCGGGCAGCGGTGACCATAGCAGGCCCGGCGGAAGCGCCGATGGTCAAGGAGGAGGTCGGCCCCGACGACGTCGCCGACGTCGTCTCGTCATGGACCGGCATCCCGGCGGGCCGCCTGCTCGAGGGTGAGACCGGCAAGCTGCTGCGAATGGAATCCGAGCTCGGGAAACGGCTCATCGGGCAGGCGCAGGCGGTCGCTGCGGTATCGGACGCAGTGCGCAGGTCCCGGGCTGGCGTGGCCGATCCGGACCGGCCGACCGGATCGTTCCTGTTCCTCGGGCCAACCGGAGTGGGCAAGACCGAGCTGGCGAAAGCGCTCGCCGAATTCCTCTTCGACGACGAGCGGGCCATGATCCGTATCGACATGAGCGAGTACGGCGAGAAGCACTCGGTCGCGCGGCTGGTGGGCGCCCCACCCGGCTACATCGGCTACGAGGAGGGCGGCCAGCTGACCGAGGCGGTGCGGCGGCGCCCCTACTGCGTGGTGCTCCTTGACGAGGTGGAGAAGGCACACCAGGAAGTCTTCGACATCCTCCTGCAGGTCCTCGATGACGGCAGGCTCACCGACGGGCAGGGCCGCACGGTGGACTTCCGCAACACGATCCTGATCCTCACCTCAAACCTCGGTTCGGCGTTCATCGCCGACCCGGCACTGAACGAGGAGGCGAAACGCGAGGCCGTCATGAGTGTCGTCCGGGCGACGTTCAAGCCCGAGTTCCTCAACCGGCTCGACGACGTGATCTTGTTCGATGCCCTGACCACCGCGGAACTCTCGCAGATCGTCGATCTTCAGGTTGCCCTGCTGGCCCGGCGGCTCGCCGACCGCAGGCTCACCCTCACCGTCTCCCCGGCGGCGCGCGAGTGGCTGGCGCTGACCGGATTCGATCCCGTCTACGGCGCCCGGCCGCTGCGCCGCCTGGTCCAGAGCGCGATCGGCGACCAGCTCGCCCGGGCGCTGCTCGCGGGCGGGATCACCGACGGGGACACAGTCCTGGTCGACCTCGATGCCGCGTCGGATTCGCTGGTGGTTTCCGCCGGTAAGCCGGCGACGGAACCCGGCTCCGACGGCAAATCGTCGAGTAGCCGGTCATAGGCGTCCTCCGGCAGCCCGATGTCGTTACGGATCCGGAAGCGCAAGCTGAGGAGCAGCCGCAACTCGGCCCGGTCAGCGCTGGGCAGGCTCCGCGCCCGGTCGGCGGGATCCCGCCCGGAGGCGCCACTGCCGGGCACTTCGGGGTTCCCCGCGGGTTCCTCCGCTTCCGGACCGAGGGCCACCGGGCCCGGGTCATAACCCAGGCACAACTGGACCCCAGCGTTCGCCCAGGCAAGCGCCCCTATCATGTCGGAGCGCTCTGCCAGCAGCTCGGCCAGCAGGTCGCACATCCGCGGATCGCGTGGCGGTTCGGCCGCCAGCCGGGCGAGCAGCGATTCGGCCTCTCCCGTTTCGCCCATCATGAACAGCGCCCGCGTCAACTGCACCCGCGGATCGACGGAGGAGGGGCCGCCGTCCTCGATCGCGCGCATGAAACCATTGGCCGCGGCGGCAGGCTCATCGGCGAGCAGCCATTGTTCGCCTGCCCGCATGTATGCCTCGGCACGAGGCATCCCCGCTGTCTGGGTGCCGGTGTCAGCCAGCTGTGTCATTTCCTGCGCCGCTGCCCGGTGATCGCCCGTGGCTGCGGCGTCAAATTCGATTGCGTCAAAAGCCTCACGGCTTAGTACACCCACGAAAGACAAGGTACCCATCATGGATGCGGTACCAACGCCGCAACGCAGCCCGGCGCGGAGGAAACCTGGCCAAGAGGGCGATGCGGGCGGGGATTCCGCGTGCTGCGCCGCCCTCCGGTGAGCGCACAGTCCGCAGATCCGCGGAACACGGCCCTGGGTGCCCTGCCCTGGCCGGGCACGCCCCAGGGGAGCTGGACACGCCCTAGTGGCGGGGCCCCCCCCGGGCGGCCCCGAAAACCACGCGCAACGCGGGGCGCCCCCCCGCGTGAAGAAAGGGGGCGGGAGGCGAGGGCGCACACCCCCGCACCCCGGCCTTCCCGGCCGGTGGGCCGGGCGGGTGTGGCGGGGGGAGCCCCCCCCGCCACCGCCCCCGGCAAGGGCTCCCCCGCCACCGCCGGCAACCCCCTCGCCGGAAACGGCCCCGGCCCCTACGCCTACGCCGCCGACAACCCCTCACCACCCCCGACACCACCGGTCACCCGGTCTGGCCCACCACCCTAGAGGGCTAGGTCCGACGAAGTCGGTTTGATTGATTCAGGGAGCTTGTAACCTCAGGTGTGTAATTATCTTAGGCTTTGTCTATAGTTGTCCTTCCTTTACCTGATGCGGC
>OFGU01000117.1_pt1 | contig 10852 bp, 13 predicted proteins | sample 1521841 | NCBI WGS metagenome assembly OFGU01 (sample SAMEA2553413, study PRJEB24118) | soil metagenome
GCGTCCATAGAGCCGTGGCTGCCCCCAGCACAGGCTACGGGGTACGGCCGGGCCCCGGCCCGGTCAGGATCGTGGTGCTGCCCGCCGGGCGGGCGCCCGGTTCCGCGGGTTAGGGGCGGGCGGCGCGGGCCCAGGACCAGGGGTATTCGGGGTCCTCGGCCTGACGGGCCGCCGGGCCGAGGCGCAGCGGCCGGAACGTGTCGATCATCACCGCGGTCTCGTCGGTGGTGGTCCTCCCCTCAGCCAGGCCGGCCACCGCGGCCTCGACCGCGCCCGGTTGCGGGCCGTGCGTGAACCCGGCGGGATGCAGCGTGATCGAGCCGGCCCCGACCCCGGAGCCCTTGCGGGCGGAATAGTCGCCGCCGGCGTAGAACATCATCTCGTCGGAATCCACGTTGTGATGGTGATAGGGAATCGGCACCGCCGCGGGGTCGAAATCGAGCGGGCGGGGGCAGAACGAGCAGATCACGAAGTTCGGCCCCTCGAACGTCTGGTGCACCGGCGGTGGTGCATGGGTCCGCTTCACGACCGGCTCGAAATCGGCGATGTTGAAGGCATAGGGGTACAGGCATCCGTCCCAGCCCACGACATCGAACGGGTGGTGAGCGTACGTCAGCCGGGTCAGCCCGCTACGGGTGCGGACGACGACCGGCACGTCCTCCCCGCCGGCGAGCAGCGGGCCTTCCGGCCCGCGCAGGTCACGCTCGCTGTACGGGGCGTGTTCCAGGAACTGGCCGAACTGGGACAGGTAGCGTCGCGGTGGCCTGATGTGACCGCTCGCCTCCACCGTCAGGGCGCTCACCCCCGGCGCGGCCGGAATCCAGCGGTGAATGGTCCCGCGTGGCACCACCACATAGTCACCGGCGCCGACGGTGAGGGCGCCGTACACGGATTCGAATCTCGCCGAACCGTGCTGCACGTAAACGGATAGTCGACGGGATGAATGGCGGGGAAGACTGGACGGGGCCGCAGAGGAAACAAGAGAAAGGGTGACGGCGGCTGTGGGCACGCGAGGGCGCGGGCCCAGAACGAGACAGTCCGGGGCGGGCGGCCTGGTGGGCCGCACATGCCGCGGCAGCAGCGGATGGTTAGGCACCGTCTGCCCGGACCCGCCGAGGTCCAGTCCCTCGCTCTTGACGATCGCGGTCGGAGGGTGAACGTGGTAGAGAAGGGAGGAATCAGATGCGAAACCCTCTTCCCCCATCAGTTCCTCTGAGTAGAGTCCCCCGTCGGGGCGGTGAAAACGGATATGGCGCTTGCGGGGAACTTCCCCGGTCACCCGGTAGTACGGCATATCGTCTCCTTTGACGCCGGGGCCGTGCGGGCGGGCGCATGGCCGCTGTGCCGTTCATTGATGCGGGCGATCTGCCCCCGCTCACGGGGAGCACCCGTGACCGCCCGCTACTGGCCCGGCGGCCCGGCACGGAGAACGGAGCCCGTAGTCCCGACTATAAGCGGGCGCCGGCGGCCTGGGCGGAAGCGCAGGAAGGACAGACATCCCAGATGAGCGACTATCCCGTGGTGCGTGGCTCGCGATCCGGCGATCCCCACCCCAGGCTCCGGCTGGCCGCGCTCGCCGCGGTGATCACTGGCGTGCTGCTGGTAGCCGCGGCAGCGTTCCTGCTCTCATACAACGGCATCCACCAGATCGCGCTCCAGGCCGGGGTGTCCCCCACGCTGGCCCGGCTGTATCCGGTGATGTTCGACGCGATGCTGGTCATCGCGTGCTCCTCCGCCCTCGCGCTGCGCGGCGCTGGCTGGCCGACCCGGCTCTACGTGTGGCTGTCGCTGCTGGTGCTGCTGGGCGCGGTGGCGGCGGCTGATGCCCTGTACGCCACCACCACCAGCCTGCCTGTCCAGCCGACCCAGGCCGTGGTGGCGGTCGTCCCGTGGGCGCTGCTGCTGATGAGCTTCATCATGTTGCTGCTGATGCTGCGGTACTGGCGCCGGATCCGGGCCGCGAACGGGACCGGCGGGGCGGCCACCGGCCAGGCCCCAGCCGCCGCGGACGGCGCGGAAGGCCGGGCAGGGCCGGCGAGCGCGGCCAGCCTCACCTGGGCCGCCGCCGGACGGGCGGGCGCGGGAAGCACCGGCCCGGCACGTGCGGGTGCGCCGCGCGCGGCCATCGACACCCTGCTGGAGCCCAGGACTCAGCGCCCGCCAGAGCGGACGGCGCCGCTGGCCGCCCGGGCGGCCGCCAAGGAGGGCGCCGCGGGCGGAACCAGCACAGGGGACAAGACCGCCGGCCCAGCCACGACCGGCAGCCCAGCCACGACCGGCAGCCCAGCCACGACCGGCAGCCCAGCCACGACCGGCGGAGTCCCGGAGCAGGGCCGCGGCACGCCACCGGACAACGGAACCCGGGGCGGCATCAGCTACGAGGCCCCTGCCTCCGGGGCCGGGGCCACGGCGGGCACTACGATGCCCGAGACGGCCGGGACCAGCCAGCCGGACACGGAGGATGCGCAGGACACCGGGGACCGCGCCAGCCCACCACCCATGGTGCCCGCGCCCACTCCCATTCCCCACTTCGACCGGATGCGCAGCACCCCGACGCCGCCGCAGGAGCCAGCGGCCGGCGAGGAGTGACCGCGGGAACAGCGTCCCGGGCTGGCTAGCCGCGGATCACCAGCGCGGTCGCGATCGCGGCGATACCCTCGCCCCGGCCGGTCAGCCCGAGCCCGTCGGTGGTGGTGCCGGACACGCTGACCCGTGCGCCACCGAGCGCCCCGGACAGGATCTTCTCCGCCTCCGCGCGCCGCGCCGCGATCTTCGGCCGGTTGCCGATCACGCAGATGGAGACGTTCCCTACCCGGTATCCGGCGCCGGCCAGCAGGGCTGCGGTTTCCCGCAGCAGGTCGGTGCTGGCCGCGTTGGCCCAGCGTGGCTCGGCGGTGCCGAACGCGGCGCCAAGGTCGCCGAGCCCCGCGGCCGACAGCAGCGCATCGCAGGCGGCATGAGCCGCAACATCCCCATCTGAGTGCCCGGCCAGGCCCACCTCCCCTGGCCACAGCAATCCGGCCAGGTAGAGGGGGCGCCCGGGACCGAGCTTATGAACGTCGGTGCCGATGCCTACTGCAGGCACACCACCAGGCACGTCAGGCCACAGGAATAGTCAGCGGGCGAGGGTCAGGACGCCAGGATCTCGTCGAGCAGAGCCTCGGCCTTGTCCTCGTTGGTCTTCTCGGCGAGGGCGAGCTCACTGACCAGGATCTGCCGGGCCTTGGCCAGCATCCGCTTCTCACCAGCCGAAAGCCCACGCTCCCGGTCCCTGCGCCACAGGTCACGAACCACTTCGGCCACCTTGTTCACGTCGCCCGAGGCGAGTTTCTCCAGGTTGGCCTTGTACCTCCGGGACCAGTTGGTCGGCTCCTCGGTGTGCGGGGCGCGCAGCACCTCGAACACCCTCTCCAGCCCTTCCTGCCCCACGACGTCGCGCACACCTACCAGCTCGGCATTGTCCGCGGGCACGCGTACAGTCAAGTCACCCTTGTCGACCTTGAGAACCAGGTAGGTCTTGTCCTCACCTTTGATCGAACGGGTCTCGATCTCTTCGATGCGAGCAGCCCCATGGTGGGGGTAGACGACGGTGTCGCCGACCTTGAAAGTCATGTGGCACATACCCCTTCCGCTGAGGCAATCCTACCACGCCATACGCAGCCCAATAGCCGCGCTTGACAGCAAACGTGCAGGTCAAGAACCCATTTAACCGATCTGAAAGTTGCATGGACGGCGTGTTCGGCGGTCCCTCCCACTGCCCGGCGCCCTGCTGCCGATATCCGTCAGCAATCGGGTAGGCACGGTACGTACTGGGCGGAACGATCTCCGGCCGTGCCCGGCTGAGGCAAGAGCCGCGCCCGCATGCGGACAAGCGGACACCGTCAGCAGTGACGTACCGGGCACCTCTGACCCATACTGGAGGGAATGTGGCCGCTCATGCCGGAGAGATGCGCGTGAACATTGGCGGCGACCCTGGACGGGACGACTATGGCCTGCCACCGGTCGACATCGAGATACCCGACGACGCGCGGGAACTCGATCGCGACGTGCAGGCCTATCATCGTGAGCTGCGTGCCCAGCGCTGGCGCAGGATCACCCGCCGGCTGCACGGTCCGCTCACCAGGGACGGCATGGTGCTGCCGGTGCTCGCCGGATGTCTCGCCCTGACCCTGCTCGCCGGGACCCTGCTGACGATGTTCACGGCGGGCCTGCAGGCCGTACCGCCTGCCAGTCCGGGCAGCAGCCGGCTGCTGCCCGATGCCATCGTCCTGGTCAACGGCAACCAGACGCCGTTGCGCGACCTGAGCGGTTCTGTGCTGGCCCTGATCCCGCCGAACTGTGGGTGCGCCCACCTGCGGCAGCTCGCGACCGAGGCCGACACGGCAGGGGTGCAGATCTACATCGTGGGGACCAGGGGGGTACCGGTGACCACCCTGACCAGACGGACGGGACTGGGTGCCGGGCACGCGGTGGAGGACAGCGACAACGCGCTCGCGACGTCCTACCACCCGACCACGCTGACCGCCGTGCTGGTCAACACCGACGGATCTGTCGCCAGGGTGGTATCCGACCGGGGGAATGGCTTCCGGCTGGGGACGGCGCTGCGCCTGCTCGTGTCCCGCAGTTCACAGGGGATGTCCAGGCCCGGCCAGCGCATGATGACGAGCCTCATGGCCGGGCTGGCCGCCGGATAGGCCCAGCGCGGGGGTGGTGCGCTGGCGCGCAAGCCCGCCCGGTACGCTGTGCGGCGTCCCAGTGCCCCGCGTCGGACCCGGAGGAGAGCACGCCGTGATCCTCACCAACCGCAGCGCCTGGTCGCTGCGAGGCTTCGCCGTCGTCGTGGCGGCCGCGCTGGCTCCCGCGATCGCCGGGTGCGAAGCCGGCGCGAACGCGCCCACCCAGCAGTGGCATCAGCCCACCGCAGGGGCGTCGGCGGTGGTGAACAACACCATCCGCATCAACAACGTCTTCGTGCTCGGGGCAGCGCCGGACTCCTCGCTCACACCCGGCGGGTCGGCTGGCATGTTTCTGGCCCTGGCCAACAACGGCACACCTGACCGGCTGATCGCGATCGCGGCGCCGGGCACCGCCACCGCTGTCCAGTTGCCCGCCGGCGGGGTCGGCCTGGGCAACCGGCAGGCGGTGTTCCTGACCGGCCCGGCCCCGCAGGTGGTACTGCACAACCTGACCCGCTCGCTGATCGGCGGGCAGTACGTCCGGATCGTGCTGGACTTCCAGCGGGCCGGCCTCGTCACCCTGCGGGTCCCCGTGATGCCCCGGTCCCAGTACTTCGCCACGTTCTCGCCCGTCCCGGCCAGCCCGGCCGCGACCCCGTCGCCTCTGGCCTCACCGACCGCGTAACAGCGTTCCGCCAGCCCGGCCGGTGCCACCTGGGCCGGCGGACCGATTCCCGGCTCAGCCGCCGGCCGGCTCGAACTTGTAGCCCAGCCCGCGCACGGTGATGATGTGCCGGGGGTTGCCCGGGTCGGTTTCGACCTTGGCACGCAACCGCTTGACATGGACGTCCAGCGTCTTGGTGTCGCCGACATAGTCGGCGCCCCAGACCCGGTCGATCAGCTGCATCCTGGTCAGCACCCGGCCAGCGTTGCGCAGGAGCACCTCGAGAAGCTCGAACTCCTTGAGCGGCAACTGGGCCTGCTGGCCGCGGACAGTCACGACATGCCGGTCGACATCCATCCGCACCGGGCCCGACTCCATGACCGACGCGCCAGCTTCCTCCGGCTCGCCGCGGCGCCGGAGCACCGCACGCATCCGGGCGACCAGCTCACGGGAGGAGAAGGGCTTGGTGACATAGTCGTCGGCGCCCAGTTCCAGGCCCACCACCTTGTCGATCTCGCTGTCCTTGGCGGTGAGCATGATCACCGGAACGTTGGACCGTTCGCGCAGCGTCCGGCATACCTCACTGCCGGGCAGGCCGGGCAGCATGAGATCGAGCAGAACCAGGTCGGCGCCATTACGGTCGAACGCCTCGATCGCATCGGGCCCGGTCTGGCAGACAGCAACCTCGAAGCCCTCCTTGCGCAGCATGTAGGAGAGCGCGTCGCTGAACGACTCTTCGTCTTCGACCACGAGCACCCGTGTCACTTGACTGCCTCCCTGGCAGGTTGTGCATGGTCGGCTACCTGGCTGCCGTCAGCGGCCGGGGAATCGGCGAGTACGGGCAGGCGCAGGGTGAACGTGGATCCGGCTCCTTCTTTGCTCCAGACTGTGACCTTGCCGCCGTGGGCGGCCACCACGTGTTTCACGATCGCCAGCCCCAGTCCGGTACCGCCGGTGGCGCGGGACCGGGCGGGATCCACCCGGTAGAAGCGCTCGAAAATCCGCACCAGGTCCTGCTCGGGGATACCGATGCCCTGGTCAGCGACGCTGATCTGGGCAGCGTCCAGGCCATCCCTGGTGGCCGACACCACCACCCGGGTCTTCTCCGGGCTGTAGGCGACAGCGTTCTCCAGCAGGTTCCGCAACGCGGTGACCAGCAGATCGTCATCGCCCAGCACGGTCAGCCCCTCCTCGCAACTGACCGCGAGCTCGATGCCGCGGGCACTCGCCTTCATCCGGCACCTGTCCAGCGCCTCGGCCACCACCGCGGTGAGCTCGACCGGGTTGGGATCGGGGACGGGCTCGGCCGCCTGGATCCTGGACAGGGTGATCAGGTCCTGGACCAGGTAGGTGAGCCGGGACGCCTCCTGCCGCATCCGGCCCGCGAAGCGGCGCACCGCCTCCGGATCGTCCGCCGCCTCTTCCATCGTCTCGGCGAGCAGGGCGAGCGCACCGACCGGGGTCTTCAGCTCGTGGCTGATGTTGGCGACAAAGTCCCGCCGGACCTCCTCCACCCGCCGGCTCTCGGTCTGGTCCTCGGCGAGCAGCAGGATCAGGCCCTCGCGGACCCCCGAACCCAGCGGGGCCACCCGGACCGCGAAGCTGGTCCTGCGGCCGCCGAAAGCGCTTCCGGATACCTCTATCTCGCCTTCGCGGATCTCGCCATCCCTGCGGACCTGGCGGACCAGGGCAAGAAGCTCCCCGACCATCAGCTGGTCACCCTTGACAAGCCCGAACGACCGCGCCGCCGCGCTTGCCCGCAGCACGCGATCGTCGTTGTCCAGCACCACGGCCGAAGAAGACAGAACGGATAGAACGGATGCGACTCCGGACGGCAGCCGGGCTCCCTGCCGCCGCCCGTCGGTGCCCGCAACCTCAGTGGGCTGCCTGCGCAACTTCACGGGTCAGCCCGCGGCGTCATCACGGCGCGCGTTAGCGCGCGGCCGTCATGGCCACGTGTCACCTGCATGCTCACGTTCCGATGGTATGCGCAGGCTGGCCAGAGCGCTCCGGGCCAGGGCGCTGACCTGGGTGCTGTTCCTCACGTATTCATTCAGCCGTCGGGTACCGCTCATGTGGCATTTCCGGAACCGCTACTGACCCGGCCACCAGGCAAATCCGGACTTAACGCCCCTGGGCGCGGACGGCCTCCGCCGCCTCAGCCGCCGCCTCCGGGTCGAGATAGCGCCCCCCGGGGACTTTGGGCTGGAAGCTGGCGTCCAGCTCGTACACCAGCGGGATGCCGGTCGGGATGTTGAGCTGCGCGATCTGCGTGTCGCTGATCCCGTCCAGATGCTTGACCAGTGCCCGCAGCGAATTGCCGTGTGCCACCACCAGCGCCGTCCCGCCCACTGCCAGGCCAGGGACGAGGGAGTCATACCAGTACGGCAGCAAGCGGTGCAGCACGTCCTTGAGGCACTCGGTGCGGGGCATCAGCTCGGGCGGCAGGTGCCCGTACCGCGGATCGTGGGCCTGCGACAACGGGTCATCATCGGCCAACGGGGGCGGGGGGGCGTCGTAGGAGAGCCCCCACCGCATCAACAGGTCGCCGCCCGGCCCCTGGCGGGCGCGCGCCCCTCTTTTTGCCCCGCCGCCGCGCGGCGGGGGGCAGCCCGCCGGCCTCGCCTCGCTGGCTGGCGGCATCAGCTACCTGCGGTCGAGCCGGCCGCTTGCCGGGGCGTTCCTCATCGACCTGGGGGCGATGGTGTTCGGGATGCCCAGGGCGCTGTTCCCCGCACTGGCGCTGACCGTCTACCACGGGGGGGCCACCACGGTCGGGTACCTGAACGCGGCACCGGGGCTGGGTGCCCTGATCGGGTCGCTGCTCACCGGCCATATCGGCCGGGTCGCGCGGCCCGGCCGGGCGGTGGCGGTCTGCGTGGTGGGCTGGGGGGCCGCCATCACCGGGTTCGGCCTGGCGACCTGGCTGCCAGCCGCCCTGGCGCTGCTGGTGGTGGCGGGCGCCGCCGACGTGGTCTCGTCGGTGTTCCGGATGGTGATCGTGCAGCAATCCACGCCCGACGCCATGCAGGGGAGGGTCAACAGCCTGGTCTTCGCCGGCATCCAGGGCGGGCCACGGCTCGGTGATGCCGAATCCGGCATGGTGGCCGCGGTGGCCGGCCCGCAGTTCGCGGCCTGGTCCGGTGGCCTGCTCAGCATCGCGACCGCCGTTGTCACCTGCTGGGCGATCCCGCAGTTCTATCGCTACCGGAACGTGGCCAGCGCGGCGGTGTCGTTCGCTGGCGCACCGGTGGAGTCAGCTGACCGGGGCGGGCGTGCCGGAGAGGCCGAGCCGGAGCCCGGCCCGGTCAGCTGACGCTTCGTCACGAGCCGCCAGAAGTGGTGTGGCTCGGAGCCTTGATTGCGGTGCCGGCCGGCGCGGTGGCCGGGACGCGCGTGCCGCCGTCGTCGCCTGAGTACTGGGCGGGTGGTGTGGTGGCGGGCTGGGTCGTGGTGGCCGCGGCCGGAGAGGGGCTGGCCGGTGCCTGCTTGTGCGCAGGGGCAGGCAGGTTGTAGGCCACGACGCCGGCGGTGGCCAGCGCGGCCGCTCCTACCCCGACGGTGGCCACCCGCATCCGGGACCTGCTGCGCTCCCGCTCCAGGACCGCCGACATCGTGTCCCGGTCATATCTCATCGGGTACCTGCCCCTCAGCGGGCCAGCCCGCGACGGTGTGCACAGTTCCGGCCTCGTCCACCAGGCGGGCTGGCAGTCCCAGGCCGGTGAGCCAGCCAGGCGCCTCCCGGCCGCGGATGATCGCCGCCGTGCTGGCCGTGTTGGCGTCGGCGCAGCTTGCCGCGGCCACCGAGACAGTCCGCCAGACCGGCGCCGCGGGCAGGCCTGTCCGCGGGTCGAGAATGTGGTGGAGCACATCGCCGCCCCGCCGCCAGCGCCGCGCCGCCGTGCTGGAGGTGGCCAGGCCGCCGTTGTGGATGGCCACGACCGCGGACGGCCCGGTGGGCGTGTCCTCGGGGCGGCCGCTGATGTCCTGCACCCGGATCCGCCAGCCGCCCGCCGGGGCCTGCCCGGCCACGGCAACGTCCCCGCCCAGGCTCACGAGTACCCCGCAGCCGAGTTCGGCAAAGATACGGTGGGCCGACCGGTCGGCCGCCCACGCCTTGGCGGTGGCACCCAGGTCGAGCCGCACGCCCGGGGGAAGCCGCACCCGGCGTGAGTATTCATCGAATTCCACGTGGCGCCAGCCGGGGATGGTGTGGACGGTCAGCTTCACCGGCGGCCCGTCAGCCGGGATCAGGGCGAAATCACGGTCGTAGCCGACCGCGTTCATGGCCGCGCCCACGGTGGGGTCGACATCCCCGTCAGTGAGCCGGGCGGCCCGCAGCGCGACCGCGATCGCCTCCGCGAGCAGCGGGCTGACCTGGACGGGCTCGGCGCGGGTGCCGTCGGCGCTGGCTGCCATTGCCGCGTCGAGCGCGACGATCTCGGAGTCGGGGCGGAACCTGCTGCAGGCAAGGTCGACCGCAGCCAGGTCCTCCTCCAGCATGCGGCGGGCGGCCGGGAGCAGACGGCCGTCGGTGACGACCAGGTGAACGCCTGTGCCCAGCGCCTGCCAGCTAGCTGAACCCTCCTGGGTGCTCATGACTGCCCCGGCGCTTTCCGCGGCCATCAGGAGCCGCCTGACGTGGCATGACTGCGGCCGGCGCTGGCCGCGGGAGCCGATGCCGGGCCGGTACCGGACACGGTCTGGGTGGTGGTGACACCTGAGCCACCCGACGTGGTGTGCACCACGGTCGTGGCACCTGCGGTCGCTGGCGTACCGGATGCCGTCGTGGTGCTGGTCGTGTGGGTCACGCCGGGCAGGGTGTAGGCCACCGCACCAGCGACGACCAGGCCCGCGGCACCGGCGGCCACCGTGACCGCCCGCAGCCGTGCCTTGCCCCGCCGGCGCGCGAGGACCGCCGACAGCGCGTCCCGGTTGCTCCCGTACATTTCGGATGCCCCTCCTTGGTTGCCTCTGCCAGAAAGTCTGGCCGCCTGGTGTCTGCGCGACCTCGGAACGGGCTCTGACGATGCTCTGAGACTGGCACACGGTGGCACGCAGGGGCCTTGTGCCCGGCCGGAAAGGGCCGGAAGCCCCTGCCACTGGCGGGCTGCGGGCGCGACGCTTGCCCTTTCACCGCAGCGAGGACAGCATGACCGAGATCATCCGGCTCCGCCAGCAGCAATCCTGGCCCGGCGGCGTCCCCCTGCCGCCGGCAGAACTCCCCTTCCTGATCGCAACCGCCGCCCGGGCGCCGTCAGTGTTCAACACCCAGCCCTGGCAGTTCCGGGTGGCGGGCAATGCCCTGGAAATGCACGCGGACACGCGGCGTGGCCTGCGGGTGCTTGACCCGTCCGGCCGCGAGATGCTCATCAGCTGCGGCGCCGCCCTGTACGGGCTCCGGCTGGCCGTGCGGCACCTGGGATATGTGCCAGCCATCGCCCTGCTTCCCGACCCGGGCCACCCCAGCCTGCTGGCCGGCCTCTACCTGGCAGCCGAGGCGCCGGTCCCC
>OFGU01000118.1_pt1 | contig 10846 bp, 13 predicted proteins | sample 1521841 | NCBI WGS metagenome assembly OFGU01 (sample SAMEA2553413, study PRJEB24118) | soil metagenome
GTCTCCCGGTACGCGCGCGCGCGACGCACCCCTAGCCGCGCTCTGCACGCGTGGGGGTCTGCCCGCCCCACGCGAGGGGTCTCCCCCCGCCGATCGCCAGCCATCCCGAGCACGACACCGAGTCCGGCTTGATGGGCAACATCGAAGCCACCCGGGGCTGCCATCACCGGTGCAGCTACTGTACTGCGCCGTGTACGCCGCCTACGGGGTAGCGGGCCCATGACCTTCGAGCTGACCACCCGGTTCGACCATATCCTGGAATTCGAGGCGGAGATCAACCAGATGACCGCGCTGGGACTGCGGGTGATCACCTCGGCGCTGGGGTTTCCCTCGGAGAAGGTGCTCCAGGTATTCGACAAGGGTATCGATGTGCCTGGCATCAAGAAGGCCATCGGCGCGGCCAAAGCCGCCGGGCTCGAACTGCGGCCCACCTTCATCACCTTCACCCCCTGGGTCAGCCTCGCCGAGATCCAGTCGCTGGAAGACTTCCTCGACGAAACCGGCATCGCCGACTGGGTCGATCACACCGCACGGCAGACCCGGCTCCTGCTGTTCAAGGGCTCACCACTGCTCGGCTCCCCCTGGCTGGAAGGGGTCGAACTGATCGACCTCTACTACGACTGGGTGCACCCCGACCCAGCGGTGGACGAGCTATGGGCCGAGCGCCGCCGGGAGGCTGTCGAGGCCGGCGCCACGCGCTGCTGCGTGCGCTGCTGAACCATTCACCCTGACCAGGACAGTCCCCTGGCGGAGCAAAGGAGGACCTAGTCGTTACGGCAGTGACACAGCCGATCACGGTCGAGGATGCCGCAGCCCTGGCCGGGCTGACCTACACCTGGGAAGTTGAATCCGCTCCGGACGCCTCTCCCATGGCGGGCCCTGCCCGGCTGCGTGCCAACGACGGCATCGACCCGCGGATACCACCCTGCCGCTACCTGCTGGCCCGCCCCAGCCAGGGCCAGCTTGCGGCCTTGCCCATGCATGCCGTGCACAGCCCGACGACGCCATACGCCGACCCACGCAGCTACTTCGGCGGGACCGCAGAAATCACGGCCGGGCAGGTCTGCTGCGGCTCGCAACAAAGTTTCCCCGCCGCACAAACCCTGGCGCGCCTCGGCACCGCCGACGTCTTCCCGGCCCTGGTGCTCGGCTCCCTGCCCGGATATAAGACCGAGATCCTGCACTCCTACTGGACGCCCGAGCTGGCCGCCGATCTTGTCGATGCGGCGATTCGCCTACGCCCGCACACACAACATCGCGACCATCGTCGCGCCGTGATGCGGTCAAGACCTTCCATTCCGCCAATGTACCGCCCGAGCCCGGGGGAACCACGAGGCCGCACGCGCTGCCATCTGGTGCCGGGAAATCCGTTCGGGCACGCGGAGTGTCCCCTGTCCCCGCCTGATCCCAGTGACATCCGGGTGACGAATGATCTTCGAGGGCTCACTGATTTCCTTAGCGCTTGCGTCCTACCCCGCCCCACATGGTCCATCGGGGCTGTGCCGTGATTTCGGTGTCGGGCCGCCATTCCTGAACCGGCACTACACCTGGCTCGACTATGTCCAGTCCGTCGAAGAAACGTGTGACCCCGGCGTGGGTGCGGAAGGTCACCTTCTGGTGCATGAGCTGGCTGAGGCGGCTGCCTGCCTCGGCCGCCCTCGCTGGCTCCATGTCCGAGGGCACGTGGGACAGGGCCAGGTAACTGCCCGGTGGCACCGCGTCGATCAGCTTGGCCACGATGCCGTAGGGGTCCTCGCCGTCCCCGATCACGTGCAGGATTGCGATCAGCATGACCGCGATGGGCTGGGAGAAGTCCAGCGTCTCTGCCGCCCGCGCCAAAATCGCAGCGGTGTCGCGCAGGTCGGCATCGAAGTAGCCGGTAGCGCCTTCGGGGCTGCTGGTCAGCAGAGCGCGGGCGTGGGCAAGCACGACCGGGTCGTTATCCACATACACGATCCGGCAGTGAGGTCAGGAGCCAGTCGTTGATGACGGCGATGTGGAGGGTGGCCTCGTAGCGGACGACGAGCTTGTCATACCGTGTGGCGACGGCGCGGTGGCGTTTGAGCCGGTTGATGCCGCATTCGACAGCGTGCCGGGCGCGGTAGTCGTCCGGGCAGAACGCGGGTGGGCGGCCGCCGTGTCGGCCGCGGTTTTTGCGGTGCCGAATCTGGTCGGCTGGTTCGGGGATCGTGGCGGCGATGCCGCGTCGACGCAGGTAGGCGCGGTTGGCACGGGAGCTGTAGGCCTTGTCGGCCCTGACCCGGACCGGCCGCTTGCGGGGCCGGCCGGTGCCGAGCCGCGGGACGCTGATCTTGTCCAGGACGGGCCGAAACTGCGGGGAGTCGCCACGCTGCCCGGCGGTGACGATCAGCGACAACACGTTCTGGCCCTGCTCACACGACAGGTGGATCTTGGTGGTCAACCCGCCACGGGAGCGTCCCAACGCGTGATCGGAAGGCCCGCAGACGACGCCACCCGGCGGCTCGCTCTGCTCATCTCCCCGTCGGTGGGCGCCGGCGGCGTGCCGATGTGCCCGGGCAATCGTTGAGTCCACGCTGACCTCCCAGGTCATCAGTCCGGCCGCGTCCGCGCGGGCCTGGAGCGCGGTGACGATCCGCGCCCACACCCCAGAACGTTGCCACCGGCGAAACAACGCATACACCGCCCGCCACGAGCCATAGCAGTCCGGGACATCCCGCCACGGCGCTCCCACCCGCACCCGCCACCGAATCCCATCAAACAGCTGCCGCTTCGTCCACACAGACGGCCGACCCGACCGCACCGCAACCGGCAGCAACGGCTCCAGCAGCGCCCACTGCCCATCGGTCAGGTCGAACCGCCTCGTCACCGCTAGGGGGTGGCCACGAGGTCTCCGGATATGGGGTGTTCTTCTTGGTCGATGAACCCCTTACCGGAGACCTCACTTACTTCACGATCACGACCACCCGGGTGCTGCCTCGTTGCCGACGAGGGCCGTCAGAGTGGAGCGAGGCGGGCCTTGAGCAGGCAGAACTCGTTGCCTTCGGGATCGGCGAGGACGTGCCAGGGCTCTTCCCCGGTCTGGCCGATGTCGGCCGGGCGTGCTCCGAGCTTCAGGAGGCGTCCGAGCTCGGCGTCCTGATCGCGGTCGGTGACGTTGACGTCGATGTGCAGCCGGGGTTTCCCGGGCTCCGGCTCGTCTCTGCGGCTGAGGATGATCGTCGGCTGCGGGCCGCCGAACCCTTCGCGCGGCCCGATCTCGATGCTTCCGTCATTCTCGCGATCGAGCACCACGAAGTCCAGGACCTCGCACCAGAACCGCGCCAGCACCTCGGGGTCGCGGCAACCGAGCACGAGCTCACTGATACGGCATGCCATTGACGAAACCTACTCTCAGCGTGGGAACTGCCGGGGTGGCCGCGCGCAGATCTCAGGGGCTCCCAGTAGTGAGGACACTCTCGCGACCGTACCGGGCGAGGCGAGCAGTGGCGAATTGATTTCAGGCCCTCGCCTGGCTGGTCCGCCAGGCGAGGGCGGTAGGCCGCGCAACTGACTTTGAGACACGCCCTAACCGTGTTTCTAATGTCAAGGAGCGGCGGCAGTTCGGCAAGGCGGTCGCGAAGTTCCAGGGCGTGCAGTTCATGCTGGTCGGCGTGGCCATGAAGATCGAGGCCGCCCGGCAGCTCACCTACGCCGCGGCGGCAGGTCAGTACGGGCCATGGCCGGGGAGCGCAGCCCGGAACCTCACCCTTTTCTCCTCGGCCTGCAAATGCTTCGCCTCGGACGTGGCACCAACCAGATCCAGCGCGTAGCCATGGCCCGCCCGCTGCTGCGCGACGGACCCGCCTGACAATTGCGCCCTGTCAGGGGTGGCATGCACGAATCAAGGGCGTGGAACGTATGAACCTGCCCCACCACCGTTCGCATCGAGGGGGTCAGGGGTTCAAATCCCCTCAGCTCCACCCAAAGGCGCAGGTCAGAGCCATGATCTTCAACTTAGGTGATCATGGCCGAGATCGTTTGACTGTGGCTCGACCGTCGTCTTGAGCGACTGGATCCGGCGAGGGCGGGCACCGGCCGCTATGCGATGGCAGCTACTTTGCAAGCAAGGGGTCAGTCATGGCGGCGGCCGTGGATCATGCGGCCTTCGGTTGTTCCGCGGAGTCGGTGCCGGTGTGGGCGGGTGGTGCTGGCCGTTCCGCCATGTGAGCCGAGACCAGGTAGAGAACCCCCGCGATTACCGGGGCCGCGCTCACAACCGAGAGCGAGGCAAAGCCCAGGAAGCTGCCCAGGCTGGAGACCGCAAGCGGGATGACGCCGACGACGAGCAGCAGGACCCCGGCCACGGACGTCCGCTTGAGGCCCAGCACGGCTATGGCCGCCACCAGGACGAATGTGACGATCGCGCGGATCGGGCCATGCCGGTCCTCGAAAGACCGCCACGCTTGCGGGTTGAGGGCGAACCAGACGCTCACGCCGATCACTGCCGCCGACAAGACAGCCAGGACATAGACCGCCCAGCGGGGGCGGAACCATGACAGCGCCGCGAGGCCAGCCAGCGGGACTGCCCACGCTGCTACTAGCCCGGCTGCCTTCCAGCCGCCTGGGTCGGCGAAGGTGTCGCCGATGATGAAAGCGCCGAAGAAGAAGGTCGACAGTGCCATCAGCCCAAAACCGGCCCGCCGCAGGATGACCGCCCGCTTCGCCGGATCGGGTTGCCTCCGCGCCCAGTAGTAGAAGCCGCCGGCGATCAGGCCCGCAACCACGACAATCTGGATGAGCCAGACGATGCGTTGCATAGCAGCCCCCATCCGCCCACGGAATCTTGAACAGGTCCAAGATCCCGCCACTTTCAGTCTTCCGCGCAGGCCCGGCACCCAGAAGGGCCAGAAGACCCTGGTCGCGGGCCACAGTCCCTGGCTGCCCTGAGGCTGGCCGCTGACCCAGATCGGCGTGCCATTAACGTCATTAGCAGGGGTCAGCTGCTGTGCCAGAGCCAAAATTCACGCGCCGTTGACACTGCGGTACCTCACGGCTGCTCAGGGACAGTCCGCCGACCAGGTCAGCGCGCCCACAACATACGCATACGTCGCTTTGCAAACAGGTGATCATCCGGCGCGCCGCGCTTCGCGTCACATGTGATGCCTTTACGTGAAGCCGTCTGGGCTCAGCTGTCCCCCGTGGCAAGGTCGGCTCTGAGAGCCGGCGCAGTGTGACCCTCTGCGGCGGTGACGGGGCTGGTGAGCGCGGCGGCGGCGTCGGCCAGCAGGGCGCGGATGGTCGCCATAGCCACATGGTGCAAGATCGCCCTGTCCAGCCCGGCTCCCAGGCTGCCCAGCGGTGCCCGGTGGGCGCCGGTGAAGGCCAGCCGGGTGTGATGGCCGCCATCGGGTGTGAGAGTGATGTTGGCGTCCAGCACCGGGAACAGCCCAGCAGCGGCGCCAGTCGCTTCCCAGCGCAGCCCCATCGTCGTCACGTCCTCACGGTCCACCGGCTCCAGAAAACGCACCGCGACCAGCTTGGAGACTCCCGGCACATCGCCCAGCGGCCCAACGTGCAGGAGGGCGTTGAGCCCGTGCTGGTAGGCGGTGTGCGAGACCCGGGTCAGGCCCCCCACCCTCGGCCAGGTTCGCCAGCCGCGCCCGCGCAGCCTGCCAGGGCACATCGAGGGTGCGCTCGGAAACAATGAACATGTATACAGTCTGCAGGCTCTGCTCCTGCCTGACATGACCGAAGGTCCCGTGTCCAACGCCGAAGGACTCTGCATGAACCACATCGGCCGGCACGACGGGGTCCTATGCGCGGCTCAATGCCCGAGACAGCACAGTCGGAGCTGACCACCAATCCTGACCACAACATGGATCGACGCGAGCCGATCGAGGCCGGCCCGCCATGGCTACGATCCCCGGTTAGCGATGGCCCGACAACAAGCGCAACTCGCACTCTGCCAGAACTGATGAGGAGGCGGTCACTGGGGAGCCATGTTGGGAGCCATCCGCGCGAACGATTTCCTGCGCTAAGTGAACGGGGACGGACAGGCGGGTGGCGATCTTGCCAGTTCGCGGACCGATTCGGACGATGCTGAACGGCTGACAGGTATCTACGGATCAGATGCTCAGCCGATGCAGCCATGAGCCCGCCCCGTGCCCGCCACATGCCCGTAAGGAGGGTCACCCACGGCGATTCACGGTCATTCACAGAGCAACCGGCAGCGCGCTTGACCTGTGCGACCGCAGGTCCGCCGGTCGCGGCCACTTCTCACTCACTGCAGCCAAGACGAACGCGGGCGCTGCCCTTCTACCTCCTGCACGAGCCGGTCATCGTCGTGGCCGCCTGGTTCATCGTCCGGTGGAACGCGCCCATCCTCGGCAAATACGCCGTGCTGGTAGTGCTGTCCTTCGCCACCACGCTCGCCCTCTATGAGGTACTGATCCGCCGGTTCCGCATTCCCCGGCTGCTGTCTGGCATGAAGGACAGCCGCAGGACGCCAGGCGATCACCGCCCTCGCCACAGGCCAGCGGTACGCAGCGGAGTTTCATCCCGGCCGGCCCGGCCCTGTGACCGGTTCACCGTGTGGAGCACGGACTACACTGCGCACGCCGGGGGGAGGTGCACGCCGGCTGCGAAAGCACCCTGCTGGCAGGACCTTGGACATGACCTCTGATGCATGCCACGAATCGGTGACGTCCGGGACCTACGACGGAACCACCGGATGCCGTCCATAACGGCCATTCGTGCGCGTCACGGATGTGCAGTTAGCCGACCGGACCGGGCGCCTCAGCACCTGGAGTGCCCGGGCACTGCGGGCCGGGGCATGGGCGACCAACGGCCCTGTGCGTGCACCGGTGCGGCGCGGGAGGCTAGGAACCAGGGGGTGTTGGACGTGGACGACGACACCGGGTCAGGTGACAGCTTCTCCGCTCGCTATACCGGGGCTGATGAGGCCCGGCGGCGGGAGTTCGATCGTGAGCTCGCCGGATATTTCCGTGGCCATCACGAGCGGTGGGATCTTACCGCGATCGTGGAACCACTCGATCTTCTGGGGCGGAAGGTTGCCGAGGTCGGCGTGCGGCTGCACCGCAGCGCCACGGGGCGGCTGTCGGTGACCATTGACTTCGAACTGGCACCTGCCCGGGCTGGCCCTGGCCAGGTGGCAGGCCGCCGGTAGCAGGCTGGATAGGGGGAATGCTGGAGATGGAACTCGTCGAGGAGACCCCGTACCGGTTCCGGATCCCGCAACGGGGGCAGATGCGGGTGCCGGGGATCGTGTACGCGTCCCGGGAACTCATCCCGGATCTGGCCGCGGACCGGTCGCTGCAGCAGGTAGCCAATGTGGCGACGTTGCCGGGCATTGTGACGGCGTCCTTTGCCATGCCAGATGTGCACCTGGGGTATGGGTTCCCGATCGGCGGGGTGGCGGCCACCGATCCGGCGGTGGGCGGGGTGGTCTCCCCGGGTGGGGTGGGGTTCGACATTTCCTGCGGGGTCCGCCTGCTTGCCGCCAGCCTGGACCGTGATGAGGTCAGGCCGGTCCTGGGCGCTTTGATGGACCAGTTCGCGGCTGCTGTGCCGCGTGGGGCGGGCCGGGGAGGCATCTGGCATCTCACCGGTGCCAGCCAGATGGCGGGCGTGCTGGCTGATGGCGCCCGCTATGCGGTGAAGCAGGGCTACGGCAACGAGCGGGACTTGCTGCGCTGTGAGGATGAGGGCGCTGTCGCCGACGCCGATCCGGGGCAGGTCAGCACCCGGGCCATCGACCGGGGGCTGCACCAGGTGGGAAGCCTCGGCTCGGGCAACCACTTCCTGGAGGTGCAGGCGGTCGACGAGGTCTACGACGCCGCCACGGCACAGCGGTTCGGGCTCCACCACGGCCAGGTGTGCGTCATGATCCACTGTGGCTCACGTGGGCTGGGCCACCAGATCTGCGGCGACCACGTGCGGATCATGGACAAGGCCATGCCACGCTATGGCATCAGCGTGCCCGACCGCCAGCTCGCCTGCACGCCGGTCACCTCCCCCGAAGGCCGCGACTACCTGGGGGCAATGGCCGCAGCCGCCAACTACGGCCGCGCCAACCGCCACGTCCTCGCCCATATAGCCCGCGAGATTTTCCGCCGGACGGCCGGTGCGCGGCTAGACCTGGTCTACGACGTGTCCCACAACCTGGCGAAGATGGAAACCCACGACGTGGACGGACAGCGCACACTGCTATGCGTGCACCGCAAGGGCGCCACCCGGGCACTGCCGCCCGGCCACCCCGATCTGCCGCAGGACCTGCGTGAAGCCGGCCAGCCGGTGCTGATCCCCGGCTCCATGGGCACCTACTCCTACGTGCTGGCCGGCATCCCCGGCGGCGGCGCGTTCGCCTCCACCTGCCATGGCGCGGGCCGGGTGATGAGCCGCCACCAGGCGCTGCGGACCGTCAGCGGGGCAGAGCTGCGGCGCCGGCTGGAGACGGCCGGCATCGCAGTGCGCGGCGCATCCGCCCGGGGGCTAGCCGAGGAAACCCCCGAGGCCTACAAGGACGTAAACGCCGTGGTGGAAGCCGCCGAAGGCGGCGGGCTATGCCGCAAGGCCGCCCGGCTGGTACCACTCGGCGTGGTCAAAGGCTGACAGGGGCACTTGCGCGGGCGCCGCTTCGGGCTAAGCGGCGGCTGGTGGGCCATCCCCGGCCCGCAGGATGCCGGGCACCTCTCAGTCAGGTTGCGGGCAGCCATGACCATCCGGCAGCCCCCACCCAGCGGGCATTGCCGGCCCGGCCGAGGCCATAGGCAGCTCAGCTGCGGAAGAGCAGCCCGCTATGGCGATGTCAGCTGCCCTTTGTGATCTCGATCCGGCGGCCTGCTGGCTTGGCCTGCGGCAGGGGGATGCTGACCTTGAGGATGCCCTTGTCATAGGTGGCGGCGATGTGCTCGGTGTCGGCCCGGGCTGGGAGCAGGACGGAGCGGGTGAAGGAGCCGTAATGGAACTCTGAGCGGTGGGGCTCCTTGTGCTCCTCACGGCGTTCGGCGTGGATCGTCAGCATCCGGTCATCCACGGTGATCTCCACATCCTTGTCCGGATCCATGCCGGGCAGCTCGGCGCGGACGATGTAGTGGTCGTTTTCGACGTAAGCCTCGACCCGGAACGTATGGGCGGCCGTGAACGGCAGCGGCGGCATCCACGGGGCACTCAGCCAGTCCAGCAGGTCTGGAAGAAGAGCAGGTTGCCTGCGCGCGGGATCGGCCATGAGAACCCCTCCTCAGTCTTGTCAGCCTCTGAGCCCATCCCACGCTTCCAGACGCGGCCGGCCCAGGGGACTAACGGCCCTCCCGGCCGAGGCCTTCGGCCCTGCAGGCACAATGCGCCGCAAGGTGATCCTGCGACTAGGCCTGCGGGGTGAGCGGGGGAGCCGGATCGGGAACCCAGTAAGGAACTCGAGCAAGGCCGAGAGGCTGAAAGGCGACCCCCATGACCTGATCCGGGTAATACCGGCGAAGGGAAATTGCCCCGCAGGTCTGCTGCATGCCCTAGCGCGCCCGGCAAATGCAGCCGCTCGCCAGCCTGCCAGCCGGTCTATTCGCTGACCCCAACGGGAAGGAGCGTGCGGGGGGGGGCTCGCCGTTGGCGTCGAATATGGTGCCCCGCCGTCATGAGGGTTTGCCCGCAGACGTGGTAGCAGTGGTGGCACAGCAGCAGGTTGACCGGGTGAGGCCTGTCCGGGACCGCTCGCTTGATGGCGGCGACTGCTCATCTTGGAGGCCCGTCACTTCGGTGGACAGTGGGCACACTAGTATCACTGGTCACAGGAGGAACCCCGATGGTGACGAAGTACCAGAAGTTCGGCGACGGCTATAAGGCCGAGGCTGTGAAACTTTACCGGGAGTCAAATCAGTCGATCGCGGAGACGGCGAGAAATCTCGGGCTGAAAGAATCGACCCTGGCTAACTGGGTTAAGAAAGACAAGGATAATGAGGCAGTCGCGGCGGGCGAGGCGCCGCTGACACCGGCGGAGCGGACGCGGATCAAGGAGCTGGAGGCGGACGTCCGGCGCCTTAACATGGAGAACGCGTTCCTGAAAAAAGCGAGTGCGTACTTCGCGAGCCAAAACCTCTGAAGTTCTTGTTTATTCATGAGGTAGTGGAGGAGCAGCGGCGGCTGCCTCCCGGAGTGCGCTTTCCAGTCGATTTTATGTGCCGCATGCTGGAAGTGACGAGGCAGGGATATTACGAATGGAGGAAGCGGCCGGTATCGGCGCATGATGGAAAGGACGCCGAGCTGACCGCGCGGATCAGGTACCTGCATGAGGAAAAGCACAAGAGCCGGGCCGGCGTCGAGCGGATCTTGTGGGACTTGCAGGAGGAGGGGCACGTCACCTCCGAGCGCCGGGTGCGCCGCCTGGCGCGGGCCGCGGGCCTGCAGTGCGTGCACCCCGGCCCGTCGGCGAGGACGACCGTGCAGGACAGCAAGGTGACCAGCGGCCTGGTGGACCTGGTGGACCGCCAGTTCACCGCCCCCCAGCCGGACCAGCTCTGGGTGGGTGACATTACCTATATCTGGACGTATTCTGGTTTCGCGTACCTGGCGACGCTTATCGATATGTGCTCGAATAAGGTCGTCGGCTGGGCCGTCGGCGACCATATGCGTACCGAGCTGGTAATGGAGGCCCTGGGAAATGCGCTGGCGGCCCGCCGGCCAGGGGCAGGCGAGCTTATCGTGCACCATGACCGCGGCTCCCAGTACACCTCGGGAATGTACCGGGACCGCCTTTTCGCCGAGGAAATCATCCCGTCGGTCGGCCACACCGGGATCTGCTACGACAACGCTTCGGCAGAATCGTTTCACGGCACGATCCAGACCGAGCTGAGCTACTACCACGTAGGCGTTA
>OFGU01000119.1_pt1 | contig 10809 bp, 14 predicted proteins | sample 1521841 | NCBI WGS metagenome assembly OFGU01 (sample SAMEA2553413, study PRJEB24118) | soil metagenome
AGCGCGCCGCCGGGTTCCGGTTCCTGATCCGGGACCGGGCCGGTCAGTTCACCGAGGCGTTCGACGCAGTGCTGGCCGCTGCGGGGATAGAAGCGGTGAAGATCCCGCCGCGCAGTCCGAGAGCGAACGCCTATGCCGAACGCTGGGTGCGGACCGCCCGGGCCGAGGTTACCGGCCGGATGCTGATCACCGGGCCGGGGCACCTGCGGGCAGTTCTGGACGAGTACGTCGCGCACTATAACCAGCATCGTCCGCACCGGGCCAGGAATCTGCGGCCACCGGACGCAGACGACATCGCCACAGCCCCGGTGACTGACCTGGCGGCGCGGATGCGACGTCGCAAGATCATCGGCGGGCTGATCCACGAGTACGAACGGGCCGCATGAAAACTACCGAATGATCCCGAAAACGGCAGTTAAGAGGCCATAGGCGCAGTTCTGGCACCCTACAGGTTCGCCTCTGGCACCGGGGCTACCCGCACCGGGCCATCGGTGCCGCGTAACGCTGGATCACGGCCATCAGCGCGCTCGCTGCGCAGGAAACACGGCAGCAGGTCCCTGAAGCCCCACCCAGTCGCTCCGCCCGTGGCCCAGCCGTCGTAAACCGCCCGGTGCCCGCGCACATGCGCCATCGCGTTGATCGCGCCCGACCCGCCCAGGCCCCGCCCCCGCGGGTACACCACCGCGCCCGCGTCGGCTTGGCCGGTCGTGACATCGCCCCAGTCGGCCGCAGAGCCAAGGTTTTCCGGCCACGCGTTCGCCACAGTCATGGCCTGGGTCCGCCCCGAACCCCCCGCCTCCAGCAACAGAACCCGGACGGCAGGGTCCTGCGACAGGCGGGCCGCCACCACACACCCCGCCGTGCCGCCACCGACCACGATGTAGTCGAATTCCCTCACCGCATTCCTTTCGCGAACGGGGAGCCGAGGGCTTCGCGGCGGGCCCGCCGATGCACACCAGCGAGCGGCGGCAACAAGTCGGCCCGGCCCAGGCCAGGGGTGTCGGCTGCCTGCTGACAGAGCATGGCAGCGGCCAGCCCAAAGGTCGCTCCCCGCACTGGGAGACTCTCTGGTTCCCACGAGGAAAGGAGCCCTGACCTGTAGGAGCCATTCTCGAATAGGGTAATAGATTCCCTATCTCTCGCGAAAGGGCTGTGGCGGACTCCGTTTCCCGCCTCCGGCCCGCAGGCCGATCGGGCTTGAACGAGGCTGCGTCCGGTACCGCTGTGGCGGCGGAGGCAGCCAGATGACCATCCGGAATGTTCCCAGCGCAGGGAGTGACAGCACTGCCGCCAAACGTGAGGATCGTAGAGAGAGTTCAGGTGGGCCGGGAAGGGAGCCGGCCATGTGGGTATCACAATCTGTGAGGCACCGAACGCAATCATGTGCGCGACGAGCCGAGCCGCTCTGCCCCCGGGGGAGGTTCGCATGACAGATGTTGCTGCGATCTTGGACTGTTACACGGTGGAGCCGAGCGGGCTGGGCGTGCCGCCGTACTTATCCACCTACGCCCGTGCCGCCTACGGTGCCCTGGTGTGGGCTTTTCCGGGGGCGGATGTCCGGTACTTGACCATTGACGATGTGCGGTGGTGCCTGAACGGCGCCAAGCCGTATGTCGAGCCGCCGTTGTCGGATCGGCTGACGTACTCGGCCACAGCCAGCCGGGAGAAGACGCTGAGAATTCTCGCGGACGCGAGGATGGTGGTGGTCATTGCTGGTGATGCGGTTCCGTCGGTGCATCTGCAAGCGCAGAACGGATCGGTGGAGGAGATCGCGCGGGCGCTGGCGTGCGTGAGGGGCGGACGGGTGCTGCTGGGCCCGCTTGCCTCCTGGGTGTTGCGAGATCCGGGCGCCTATGCGGGGTTGTTCGACGCGGTGCACACGCACACCGTCACCTCCGCCGATCTTGGCGCGGGCAGCCGGGCCGCTGCACCGTATGAGCTCTTGGCAGCCGACCGCGGTTCCTACGGCGGACTGGTCGGCCAGCTGGGCTGGCGGCCGGTCGCTGAGATAGAGCTGTACCGGGGGTGCACGCGGCGCAGGTTCTGCTCGTTCTGCAACGAGCCGGTCAAGAGCAGCCATGTCACGTTCCGCGACCCCGCTGATGTGCTGGAGGAGATCACCGCGCTGGATGCGGCCGGGGTCCGCAATATGCGGCTTGGCCAGCAGACGTGTTTCTTTTCCTACCTGAACCGCGACGTTGCCGCGATCGAGAGGCTGCTGGCGGGCATCCGTGAGCGGTGCCCGAGCCTGGAGGTGTTGCACATCGACAACGCCGACCCACTGGCGGTGGCCTCACGCACCGGGGCGGCGATCGCGCGACTGGTCGCCCTGTACTGCACCGAGGGGAACTGCGCGCCGATGGGCATCGAGAGTTTCGATCCCGCGGTCATCAAGGCCAACGCGCTGACCTGCACGCCGCAGGTACTGATGCGCGCCATCGCAAATGTCAACGAGGCCGGCGCTCACGCCGGCCCGGGTAGTCTGCCGGTGTTCTTGCCGGGGCTGAACCTGGTCTACGGCCTGCCCGGGGAAACGCACCGCACCCACTATGAAAACCTCGCCGGGCTGGTGCGCATCCTGGACGAGGGCTACCAGTGTCATCGCATCAACGTCCGCCAGGCCCGCGTCTACCAGGGCACCCCACTGGCCGCCATGACGCAGGTGCAGCCGCCCCCGTCGGCCGAGCATTTCGAGACCTGGAAAGCCGACGTCTCCTATGTGTTCGACCAGCCGATGAAACAGCGGGTCTACCCGGCCGGGCGCACGCTCGCGGGCCTGCACTCGTTCTTCGTCACCACCAGAGGGACCTGGCACCGCCGGCTTGGTTACGCGCCGGGGTGCCAGTGATCACGGCGTTCGATGCGATCATCGCCGCGCTCCGGCAACAGCAGGCTGGCCGGATCGTTTTGCTGACTCCCTACCCGGAGCGTGTCTGCGAGGCGGAGGCCGGCATGTTCCGCGATCATGGAATCACGGTGACCGGGAGGGCGACGCTGAACCTGACCGACGGGTACTCAGCGATCGAACCCGGTCAGATCTGGGATCTGGCCAGGCAGGTCAGCATGCAGGCAGTGGAGCAGGCGCAGGTGATCGTGCTGTCATGCACCGGGTGGCCAACGTTAGGACTGGAGAAGATGCTGGCACCAGAACTCGGCAAGGAAGTCCTTTCCTCCAACCGGGCCATCGTCACCCATGCACTTCGGGCGAGCGGGAGAACGCGCTGATGGACGGCCACCCCAGCACGACGTTCAGCGAGTACTCGCCAGAACTCGGCGAAAGGCTGTGTCTTTTCGTTACCCGTGCTGCCGCGCTGCCGGATGTGCGGGCCGCCGTCGAGGCCAATCATGACGAGAACCGGTGGTGGCCCGCCTATGTGCGGGACTGGCGGGTACGCATGGCGGTCGCGGGCTGGAGTTCCCGGGTTTCGTACGCGATGGTTGGCACTTACTCCGGCGTGGTTGCCCGCGCGGCCACGCTCGGCTGGGGAAGGCTCACCGCGCTGAACGACGAGGCGCTCACCCATCTGGTTCGCCCGATCGGCCTGCCGAAAGCCCGCACTCGCTACCTGCGGTCTCTGGCTGATTTCATCGGCGGCACGAGCGCATCTGGCATCGATCTGGCCGCGGCGCCGTCTGACGACCTGATCGCATCGTTCGAAGCCGGGGTTGCGGGGGCCGGGTACAACACCGCCCAGTGCGCAGTGCTCTATGCGCGCGGCTACCACTGCGGGGTCATCCCGGTCGACACCGGCATGGTTACCAAGCTGGCACCCCTGCTCGGGATCAGCCTCACCTCCGGCCCTGTGGCGTATGAGCAGCTGCGGAAGCTGCTCCAGCTAGGCGTTGCCGACCATGCCGACACCTACCGGGATCTGGCCCCGCGGCTCGGATACCAGGTCACCATCCCGCCCTGGGCGGCACCGACCTGGTTCGTCCACCTGACACTCATCTACTTCAAGCGCCTGTACCTCAACCGCCCCGGGCCAGACCTGTGCCCACACCGCCCAGCCTGCGCCCTTCTCTTCGGATGCAGCTGCCAGCCGACCGGGGCCATGCGGTGACCGGGCTTGGTGTGATTGGCAACATCTCCCGCGATCGGGCTCTCTACGCCGACGGCCGCCAGTTCGAGTTGCTCGGCGGTGCCGCCTTACACGTGGCCAGGGCTGCTTCACGGGCCGGCCTGGCCTCGGCACCGTTATCGGTCATCGGCACTGACCTGGGGTGGATCTACGCCGATCCCCGATTGGCCGATATCGACCTCACCCATGTCAAGACAGTTACCGGCACATCGTGTGCCTTTGCGCTCACCTACACCGCCGCCGGGCAGCTCGCCACGATCGACTGCTCCTTCGGCGCGGCGGAATCACTGACCAGCCACTGCCTCGCCGTGATCGGCCAGCACAGTTCGTACCACGTGTGCTGCCGGCGGCCCCTGGACGTCCCAGCGGTCCTTGGCCGCCTGGCTTGCAACGGGCTGGAATTCAGCACCGACTTCCACCTCGCCAGCGCAGGGGACCTGATAGCCGCCGCCGTGCCCTTCCTGCCCCGTGCCGCGGCTGTATTCGTCAACGCCGCCGAGTTCGCCACCCTCAAGACCCTGATCGACCCCGCCCACGTGGCAGCGGTCGTGGTCTCCGATGGCCCCCGGGAAGCCATCGTGCTGAGGCGCGGCAATCCCACCGCTGCCATCCGGCCACCGGATTCCTGCCCAGTTGAGGTAACGGGTGCCGGTGACACCCTCGCCGGGGTGTTCTTGGCTGGCATGGCACGCGGACTCGGCGACAGGGACGCCTTGCAGGCGAGCGTGACGGCAGCCAGCCAGTCGGTCCGGGCTCCTGGCCTGGCCATCAACGGTTGCTGAGCGCACAACTATGGGCCTGTATTACGTCGCCCACCGGCTCTTCTCGGCCCACGACCGGGCACTGGGTGCCTACGTCGCTCACCGTCTCGCCCGCCACGTCGGCACCGACGCAGTCTTCCTTCCGTTTTGCGACACCGACGAGGAGGAATTGACCGACGCGTGCAAGGGCCGTCGCCTGTTCGAGCTTGACTCCGAACGGCTGCGCCGCATCGATGGGATGCTCGCGCTGCTGCACGGGCCCAGCCTGGACGACGGCGTCTGCATGGAGATCGGCTACGCGGCCGCTCTTGGTGTGCCTGTCGTCGCCATGACCACTGACTTCCAGACCTACGGCCGCACCTCCGATGGCCACCCGTTCGTTTTCCCAGACCCCCTGTTCGACATCTTGCTGACCGAGGTTGTCCGGGTACACCGGCTGGCCCCGCCACCAGTGGCCGCCACAGACCGGTTCGAGGCGTTCTTGTACCGCAACCTGCAGCCAGTGCATGCCGCCGCCGACCAGGCCATCGAGGCTCTCCTCAGCGCAGGGCCGCGGACAGCGGCCGATACCGCGACTGCCGTGGTGGGGGTGCGCGGGGCTTTCGTCGAAGTTTCGGCCTGCTCCCTGCGCGGCCCATGGCGTCGGGCCGCGCGCCTGCTGAGGTCTCGTGGGTGGGATGTTCACTGCGCCACGCGATTCCGCGAGCCCGCCGAGCCCCGTGATGCGGCTCAGGCCGACTGGGCCGCATCCCTGGCCGCGGGCCTGACGCTCATCGATGCCTCCGGCCCGGAGACCCCGCCGGGGCTGCCCTCCTTACCGGTGCGTGCGCTGCTACCGGGCGGCCGGTGTTCGCCGCTGACCCTTACGGCTGGTGGACGTTCGCCGATGGCCGCGAGCCGAACTGGCGGAACCTCATGATCCAGTACGCGGTCACCGGCCGCTTCGCCAGTATCAGTGAACTCGCCGCGCTGGTGGACGGGCTGTGACGGCACCTGGCCGCACCGACTGGGCGACGGGCCATGACCTAGTCGTCCTGGAGGGCTGTGACGGAGCCGGGAAGACCACCCTGGCGGCAGCGCTCGCCGCGGGCCACGGCTATGTGATCGTGCATGCCACCCTTACTCCTGAAGGGACGGACCTGTTCGCGAAATACCGTGCGATTCTGGCCCGGCCCGGGCCGCTGGTGCTGGATCGCAGCTTCGTCAGCGAGTTGGTGTACGGCCCTCTGGAACGCGGCAGCTCCCGGCTCAGCTTCGAGCAGGCAGCGCACCTCGCCACCATCACGGCACAGCGCGGGGGCCTATTTGTGCACCTCACCGGCCACCCTGACCAGATCGCAGCCCGCCTGCTGGCCCGCGACGGCCACGCGCCGACCGTGTCACGCATCAGCGCACTCACGACTGCCTACGCTGACGTATTCGCCAGGCTCGCCGCTCACGTACCTGTCATCACCATCGACACCACCCCGTCGGCGGCGTGACCATGGCTGCGGCACCGCGTGCTAGTGGGAGCCAGCCGCATCCTTGATCAGCACCCCGTTGGGCAGCCGCCGGTAGACCCTTGCCTCGTTCTTGGCGAGCTTGGCCTCGACTGCCTCCTGAAGATCGGCACCGAGCATCTCGGCCAAGCCGAGCAGGAAGATCGCAGTGTCCGCCAGTTCCTCCGCCACCTGCGGCCGGCCCTTGCGCCAGGCATCGAAGGCCTCCGCAACCTCACCGCTCAGCAGGCAGAACTCCAGCGGGATATCGGTGGTATTAAAGCCCTTTGCGAGCTTGTTCTCCCAGGCGAGCTTTTGTGCCGACCTGATATCCACCGCGTTTCCTCCAGCACCGGGATACACCGCCTCTACCAGGCAACCGGCCGCACCCCGGAACCCGGCAGGGCGCCGCTTGCCGATCAGGACGGCACGTTACCCGCGCCGTCTTGTGCATCGCTACGTGCATAAACCCGCTCCGGCTGTGGGTAACGGCCTCACCGGAAGCCGTCAGATGTGCATGACCCTCAGCGAGTGCCAGCCAGACAACGGTCATGCCCTGTGGAAACGCAAAAAGCCTGTGGATGACGGCCCGCCAAAAGAATTCCGCGAGCTGTAGCGGGCGCGAGCCGACACACCGATCCCAAAGAACGCCCTGATGGTTCGGCCGGGCCTACCGTGAGCCGTGACTTCGGCCCGGAGGACGGTGACGACCCACTGCGACGCCGCGAGCTGCTGGCAGATGCCGCCGGGCTGGCCAGCGCCGCAGCCCCGAGAAGGGCCAGCTGTTGGCCGAGCAAACGCGTCGGTCGGCGCGCGAGAGGGCTTGGAATCCTTGCTGCTCGGGCAGGCCGCCGCCGCGCCCGTGCGGGCGACGGCCCTGCGCGCCGCCGTCACCCAGGCCCGCCCTGATAGCTCATCCGGGCAAGCTCAGCGCGGACTCGCCCGAGCCGATGGGGGAGGGATCGGTGGATTCCCGCAGGCAGAAAGGGCTGGACGGCGCGTGGGAAGCTAAACGGGGTCCGCCGTAATGTTTCTGCATTTCAGCACTCATCCAGTGGCGGGAACCACATATTCCCACCACCGGGAGTGACATTCCGCGGTCTCGTGGCCACCCTGATACGAGCGCTGAACTCACCATTCAGCCCCCACCGGGAGGGACTCCTATGACCACCGCACCGCCGCCCGCGCTGCTCCCGATGCCCGTACTGCCCCGGCCAGGCCGCTCCCACGACGCTGCTGGGCCGGTCGGGTTCACCGCCGGGCATCACTTCTCCGTCGTGGCGGGCGCTGACCCGGCCGCGCTCGCCCAAGCCGCCGCCGCGCCGCTGTCAGTGATCGTGCAGGTCACCAAGCGCTGCGACTTCAGGTGCTTTCTGCTCGGAAACGTTGCAAATGGCCGACCCTGCGCTGGAGCAGCTCGACGCATTCCGCGCCAACCTGGCAGGCGTGCAGCGGGTGTTCTTGTCCGGTGGGGAGCCGCGGCTGCGACAGGACCTGCCTGAGATCGTGGAGATGTTCTCCGGGTTCATCCTCGGGCTGCCGACCAACGCCACCCGGGGCTGGCGATGGCACCGCGGCTGGCGGGGAAGGTGGACTTCGTCAACATCGGGTTCGACGGGCCCCGCGCCACCTTCTCCCGGGTCCGGGGAGATTACGACAAGGCCATGACCGGTGTCCGGGCGTTCCTGGCCGCAGGGCTGCCGATCTCCCTGTCCGCGGTGGTGCTGCGTTCCACGTTGCACGCGCTGCCGTACCTCTACCAGATCGCCGACGTGCTGGATGCCGGGAAACTGAAGCTGATCTTGCCGCTGCGCAAGGGCAACGCGCTTGGCCTGCCGGAGCGGGAGTTCATCACTGTCGAGGAGGCGCGGGATGCGTTCGGGCACCTCACCGAGCTGCGGGCGGTTCATGACTGGCGGCCTGCGGTGCGGCTGACGCCGTGGACGACCGCGACCGAGGGCCACATGATCGTCATCGAGCCGAACGGCAACGCCCAGGCCTGGCCCGTGTACGAGCAGCCGGACCTGTTCCTCAATCTCGGCAACCTGCTGGCCGAGCCCATCACGGCGATCTGGGACCGCTACCCCTACAAGGTCAACCACTACGCCAAATACCTGGGTGCCAGCATCTGCACCGCGGCCCGCGCCACCCGGTGATGCACACCTACACCAACCTGGCCTGGCCCGAAGACCCCTACCGCACCGGCCAGCAGCTCTACCACAGGCCATCCCCGCGCCTGGCCGCGGTCACCATGAGCCGGGCTGGCGGCGGCAGCGGTTTGGCATGCCAGTCGGTGGCTATCGTGTACCTGCCCCTGCACCGCACCAAGACACTGGCCGTCACCGGGCAGACAGTGGCTCGGGTTCCAGGCAGCCAGCATCACTGATACCTCTGAGGCACCTGCCCTGGCCCGGCTGGCTGGCCTGGACCTGCTGCAAGCACGCCGCCACGCGGCCGTCCTCACCGGCCACATGCTGGGCGAGGATCTGACGGCGCTGCGGGACCTGGCGGGTGATCTTGTTCCGCGCGGCATCGTCGCCCTGGAGCGGGAATGGGCGGACCGCCGCGACCCAGCCTCGGGGAAAGCGGCCATGCTGGACTGCGGCCTCGACCTGTCCGGCGGCACCTCGCTGCCGGACGCCTGCCGGCAGGCCAGAATCAGCGTCAGCACCGAGGTCGCAGCGCTCGACGCGCCAGATCCCGAGCTGGCCGCGGTCATGGCGGTGCACCGGGCGCTGGCCATCTCGCTCGTGGCGGCGCGGCACCTGCACCGTTACACCTGGGAGGGAACCCTGCACACCCACGAGATCCTGGCCGCCGGAGCCTGGGACTGCCTCCCGCTGCCGGCTGGTCAGCCAGCCGCCGCGGCCGAAGCGAGGCCACAGCCGCTGGCCAGGCGCGTTACGCTCACCGCCCGGAATCCTAAGTGATCGTCAGCAGCAGCCTGCCCGCTCCCACGGCGGTGCTGGCACGCCCACCCGGAACACTGCTGATAGCGGCGGTCGATGTCGAATGGTCGAAGAACTACCGCGTCCGGAGCGGCAACGTCCCGTTCTGCTACTCGGTAGCCTGGCTCACCGTGCCGCACGGTGGCGCCGGGACCAGCCTGGGCACCGGGCCGTTTTGGTACACCGCCGCCTACGTACACAACTGCGGGGAAACCCAGGATCTGGCTGCTAAGGCGGACCACGCCCTGGAAGGCGTTCTTCAGCATGCTGACCTGATCGCTGGGCATCAGCTCAGCAGCGACCTGGCCGTTCTGGCCGCTGCTTCCGGCGCCCCGCTGCCGGGGGTAGCCGCAGCCCGCGCCGCCTGGCACCAGCGGCGCCAGAAAGCCCCTACAGGGGGGCAGCAGATCGTTGACACCCGCTACGACGCCGGGCACGTGCTGACATGCACATCACGGCGTTTGGTTGATGTCTGCGCCGACCTGCGGCTGGATGTCACCCAGCCGGAGCTGCGCGGCACTTCCGTGACCGCGCTGCACCGCCGCTGGCTCGACACCGGCGACGCCACGGCGCGGGAGAAAATCACGGTGCTCAACCTGCGCCACTCGCTGTCCACCGCGCTGGTCGCCGCCCACGCCGCCGGGCTCGGCTGCTGGCAGCCCGGACTGAACGTCAACCGGCTGCTGGCCGAGGAGCTTAGGGATGCGTTCGGCTGGCTGTCCAGCCCGGTGTTCACCGACCTGCTAAGGAACCGCAGTGCTGCGTGACTGCGCCGTGCTGGCCATCGAAGGCACGCACGCGTCGGGGAAGACCACGCTGACGCACGCGCTGGCCGCCTACTACCGCGAGCGCGGCATCCACGTCGCCACGGTCGAAGAACCCGCCCGGCGCAGCCCGTTCATAGAAGAGATCGTCGTCCATGGCAAGGGCGCCTTCGACCTGGAAACCGAGGTCGACCTGTTCGCCGCGCAGTTGTCGGCTCAGCTACGGGCGGCCCGCCAGCACACGATGATCGTCTGCGACAAGACCATCGCCAACGTGCTCGCCTACGCCTGGCTGGTGCTGGAAACCCCACCGCGCAGCCGCGCCGCCGCCACGCTGGCGGCGATGGAGGCGTTCTGCCACGCCTGGGCCGGAAGCTACGACGTGGTGTTCTACTGCTGCGACCGGTTCAGCCAGCACCAAACCGGCGACCCCTACCGGGCCAAGGTCCTCGACCTGCAACCGGCCGCCGACCGGGTCGTCCGCTCCACATGCGCCACCGTCGGCCAGCGTAGTAATAGGGCGAACCCGGGAGGCGCCTGTTCTGCGGGATGCTGCTGAGGCGGACGTCCTCCTGGTGCGATAGTGCGGGCTTGGTGTCCCAAACGCAGCCAGGGAGGACGTCCTGTGGGCAAGGGTAGCGGCAGCGGCATGACGCGGGGTGACGTGCGGCGGAACGCGCGGCGGGAGCGGCTTCGCGCGGTGCTGCCGCGCGGCGGGGCGGTGGTCGGGATCGACCTGGCGGATGAGAAGCAGGCGATCGCGGTGATCGATCATGATG
>OFGU01000120.1_pt1 | contig 10798 bp, 8 predicted proteins | sample 1521841 | NCBI WGS metagenome assembly OFGU01 (sample SAMEA2553413, study PRJEB24118) | soil metagenome
GCACTCCACTGCCCGCCCGAGCGGCACCCCGAGCCCGCTGTGCGCGGCCCACAGCCCGATCGCCCGCTGCCGTTCCCCCGGATCGCGGAAGGCATCGGTGATGATCGACAGCGTCGAGGGCATCATCATCGCGGCGCCGATGCCCATGAACGCGCGGGCGGCGATGAGCATGCCGACCGACCCCGAGAAGGCCGCCCAGGCTGATCCGGCGGCAAATGTCACCAGTCCGGCACCGAACACCCGCTTGCGGCCGATCCGGTCCGCCAGGCTGCCCATGACAAGCAACAGGCCCGCGAAGACCATGACATACGCGTCGACGATCCACTGCAACTGGCTGTCGGTGGCGCGCAGGTCCCGCACCAGCGTGGGGAGGGCGACGTTCAGGACTGTGCTGTCGAGGTTGACGATGAGCAGCGCGACGCACAGAACCGCAAGGGCGAGCCAGCGGCGTGGGGCTGACCCACCTCCGGTCGCAGGGGCCGGCGATGTCCGGCTCTGGGTGGTCACCGTTCCAGTCCACTGCTGGCCTGCGGGTCAGGCCAGGGCCGGAGGGCCCGGTCAGTGGTCCCGTCACAGTCCCGCTCCGGGTGAGCCGGCTGGGAGGTGTGTGATCCCCGGGGTTCGAGGCGCCCACCGGTGGCCACGCCCCGAGCCGCACCGGCTTGCATCTGTGACCTGCGGTGCAAGGTAGGCGTCAAGGCGAGTGCAACACAGACGTCCGGGCTGGCGGCGCACGCTTGTGCTGCGGTTCCCGCCAGGGAAGCCGCTGGGGCCAGCGACCGGAGGGCGCCACGTCATACGGGAGTCAGCTGGGAGGTGTGTGATCTGGGTGGTTACCCGGCGTCCGCATCTGGCGAAGGCCTCATCACAATGTCATCACCACCGGGCGGCCCGGGGGTCGGCGGCTCCGATCATTCGCGGTGCCGTTACGGGCGAAATATGTCCAGGTCAATGCCGATGTCCGAAGCGTCTTCAGAACAGCACACAGCGTCACTGCAGGTCCGGTGGCCGACACGCCACGCGCTCACAGGCGCCAAAGGGCTCCCCGAGCACCGCGTTATGGCGCAGAATGGTCCACAGATGGACACGGAGAGCACCGCAACTCATTGCTGCGCGTGCGCAGGATCTGGGCGGAGGTGCGATGGTTCGTAGGTCAACCGTTGATCGCAGTCCGCAACCAGTTGTGTACGGCGCGGACTATGCTGCGGGGACCGGGGACCTGGCGCCAGGTGGCGGGAGAACCCGGGCCCGGTCCGCTGCGGGCTGGCGTGGCGCCGGTGGGCGCTGGCTGGTCTGGGTCCTGCGGGTCGTGGTCTGGCTGGTGCTGCTTGTCGTCGGCTACCGCGGTGTGATGGCCATCGTGCTCGGGGAGACGCCCGCCAGCCGTCCTGCGCCCGCGCACGCCACTGCGGCCAGCACCTTCCCGACCGATCTCGCCAGTGCTTTCGCGTACCAGTTCGGGCAGGTGTACCTGAACGCGAGCCCGGCCACCGCCGGCCGGCGTGCGACCCAGCTGGCCGCCTTCCTGCCGCAAGGCGCCGACCCGCAGCTCGGCTGGGACGGAACCGGGTCACTGCAACTGCAGTCTGAGCAGGTCGCCGGGATCAGGGTCACCGACCAGCACCATGCTGTGGTGACCCTGCTCGCGCGGGTCAACGGCCAGCTGATGGAACTGGCCGTGCCGGTCTACTATTCGGCCGGCGCGCTGACCGTTTCCGGGGAGCCTGCCTGGCTGCCTGCGCCGCCCCGGGCCACGGTGCCGACCGCGTCACCTGCCAACACCGATGCGGCCACGCAGGCCGAGCTGATGAGCCAGCTGCCCGCCTTCTTCCAGGCCTATGCCAGTGGCAACCAGGTCACCCTCGGCCGTTTCCTTGCCCCCGGCACGCAGGTGACCGGCCTGGGCGGGGCCGCGGCATTCGGCTCACTGACCGGGGTGATAGTGCCCAACGGCGGGGCGACCCGTCATGTGGTCGCGACCGTTGTGTGGCGAATCCCGGTGCCGGGCGGCACGGCCGGCCAGAGCCCGCCGCCGGCCGGGCTGGAGATGAGCTATGCGCTGACGATCGTAAAGGTCAGCGGAAGCTGGTATGTGAGCCACGTAGCCGCTTCCCTTCAGGCCGCGGGGCCGCCATGATCGCAGCTCCGATGGCTGAACGGGTCAGCCGCCCAGAAGCAATCCCCCCATACCGCGGAGTAGACCGATGTCGTTCCATGCAATGATCGCGGCGGCTCCCCTGGCGTTGAGCACGTCCGGCCTCGTTAGCTACTTGCAGGGCCTTTTCGGGCCGCTCTTCCTGGGGATCGTCGGTATTGTGGCGCTCTTCTTCTTGTTCACTCGCGAGATAATCCGGTTCGTGCAGTTCATCGTCCTCGCAGTCGCGATCGCCGTGGTCTTCTACACGCCGAGTATCGTGCAAACCCTGGCCCAGGGCATCGCGAAGGCGCTGGGCGTCCACTGAACCTCCGCTCCAGCGGAAGGAGATTCGACTGGTGGAGCTGCCCACCTATACCAGCATCTGGCGGATCGAGAAACGGCTGTACAAGCTGTACGATTTCCGGCTGCCGATGCCCTTGCCGGTGGGCCAGATCGCCGTTTTCACGGCAATTACTGTGCCGTATGTAATCCTTCTCACGCTGCTCGGGCTGCCGTTCAACCACACCCTGTTCTGGCTGTACGTGCTGCCGCCGGGTGTGCTTACCTGGCTGGCCACCCGCCCGGTCCTGGAGAGCAAGCGCTTGCCGGAACTCATCATGTCGCAGGCCCGCTATCTCGGTGAACCGTCGGCCTGGTGCCGGATGGCGCCACTGGCCGAAAAGGACGAGGTCGTGGTCGTCGGGCGGGTATGGCGGCGAGCCGGGCAACCCCGGCCGGCCACCGTCACGGCCACCCCGGCCGTGACCGGCCGGCCGCAGGGGGGTGCCCGCCCGCCCGCCGTCCCGGCACCGCCGGGGCCCGCGCTCGATCCCGCGGGCGGGGTCGGCGCGCCCCCGGGCGGCCCGCTCCCGTCAGGGCTGCGCCGGCACCGCGTAGACCCGGACCTTCGCGCTGGCGGTGTCGGTGATGCCGGCGCCCGCGTTCGTGCCGCTGACCGTGGTCGAGCCCGGGTCGGTCGGCACCTGGAAGTCGCGCAGCGCCGCGAAGAACTTGGCGCCGAACCCGCCGCCCACATCCGGGGTGACGACCCGGAGGGCGCCCGGGTCGAGGCCGAAGGCCCCAGCCAGTATGAACCGGCTGATCTGCGCATTCTGCGTGCTCACCCAGACCGTGAGCTTGCCGTCCGCCCACACGGCGGCGGCAGCGCGGCCCTCCATCGGCACCGGCGCCACCCGCTGGTTCACGATCTCCCGCTCAACGACCACGTCACAGCCCTCGAACGCCGAGGCGCCGGCGGCATGGTCCACCGGGATGTTCGACCCCGCGTCGGGGAACAGCAGTGTCTGGCCTGCCAGCGCGTCGCCGATGTCCACGACCGCGGGCAGCGGGTCATACCCCACGCTGACCAGTTCGGCGGCGTCCTCGCCCTGGTAGCTCTCATCGGTGATGACGATGGCCACCGGCTCACCCACGAACCGCACCCGGTCCACCGCCAGCAGCGGCTCCTGCCACACCCCGCCCAGCGGCAGCGGGGCAGCCTCGCTGCCGGGCGGCGGGCCGCCCTCGGGGGGTGGTGGTGGCGGCGGTATGTCGTCGATGTCCTGGTAGGTAAGCACGGCGACCACGCCCGGCGCCTCGCGCGCTGCCGAGGCGTCGATGCCGGTGATGAGCGCGTGCCCGAATGGGCTGCGCACGAAGGTGACCCGCGCCGCCCTCGCCAGTTCGGGCACCCTGACATCTTCCACATAGGTGCCACCGGCGGTCAGCAACCGCGGGTCCTCGGTCCGCACCACCCGGGTGCCCAGGATGCTCAATATGGCCTCCGCCTATCGCGTTGCCTTGCCCTCTTACAGCCGCCGGGCGGCCAGGGGTGACCGCTCCGCCGGGGGTGCGCTACAGCATGGGGCACCGGGCATCAGACCGCAACCGGCCGCGCCACAAGCCCACGCAGGTGCCATTGTGCTCCGGTCACGACCGCCACGGCTATACCTCACCGGCCTCGTATGACTACCGGCCTCGTATGACTCAGCGGAGGGCTGCCAGGAGCGGATCCAGCCCTGCCGGGTCCCCTCCGGCCAGGGTCAGCATGACACCGTCCACCAGGGGGCGCGCCTCCCGCAGCAGGTCTGCCGCCAGGGCCAGGCCGGTCGCCCGTTCCGCCGTCTTGCCCGCTCTTTCCATCGCGCGCAAGGTGGCGGCGGGGATGCTGACCTCCGGCACCTCATGCGCCAGGTAGTCGGCGTCCTCGAAACTGCCCAGCGGCGCGACCGACAGCAGGACCGGCACGCCGGTGCCAGCCAGTGCCCCCACCATCTGCCGCAGCGACGCCAGTTCGTAGACCGGCCGGGTGACGAGGAACTGCGCCCCGGCCGCCACCTCGGCCCGGGCGCGGTCGATCTCGGCGGCTGTGTCCTGGGCGCCCGGGTTGACACGGGTCCCGATGCAGAAGGAAGTGTTCGTGGTCAGTGGCAGGCCGTCCAGGTCGCGGCCGGCGTTCAGGCCGGCCAGCAGGGCGACGAGGCCGAGTGAATCCACTTCCCAGATCCCGTCCACGGCCGGGTAGTCGCCGAGAACCGGCGGGTTCCCGGTCTCGCAGATGATGCTGCGGATGCCGAGCGCGTGTGCGCCGAGCAGGTCCGCCTGCAGCGTCATGATGGTCTTGTCCCAGGTGGTCATCGTGACGATGGTCTCGACGCCACCGTGGGCCTGCAGGAACAGGGCAGTGCCAAGCGAGTCGCGGTGGGCGCGCGGGTCCTCCGGGGCGGTCACCGCGAACAGTTCCACCCCCCGGCCCCGCAGTGCGGTCACTGTCCCGGGGGTCTGGCTGACGGCCCCGCCGTCGGCGGCCGGGATCTCGGCCGCGACCACGAAGTCGCGGGCCGCGAGCCGGGCGGCGAGGATGCCGGTGGCGTCACCCGGCTGGCCGGCCTGGCCACGAGCCGGCCGGCGCGATCGTGGCTGCGTGCCGGCCCGGATGCCGGCCGGCGGCAGTCCGGCCACGCTGGCCACCGCGGCCTCGATGTGGGTCGGGGTCGTCCCGCAGCATCCGCCGACCATCGCCGCTCCCGCTTCCGCGAAGCGGCGCAGGTACCGGGCGAAGTAGGTCGCGTCGATGCTGAACTCGAACCGCCGGTGGCCGACCTTGCGCGGCTGCCCCGCGTTCGGCTGCGCGCTCACTGGCAGGGCGCTGTAGCGGACCAGGCTCTCCACCACCGCGAGCATGCGCTGGGGGCCGGTCGTGCAGTTGGTCCCGAGCATGGCGGCCGGCAGTTCGCCCAGCACCGAGGCAACCTCGTGTGGTGTCTCGCCGCCCAGGGTGCGCCCGTCATCGGCGAACGTGGCCTGCGCGACGATGGGGGTGCCGCAGATCCCCGCGGCCACCTGCACGGCCTCGGCAAGTTCGTCGAGGTAGCCAAACGTCTCCAGGATGAGCAGGTCAACACCTTCGGCGGTGAGCGCGAGGATCTGCTCGGCGATCACGTCCTTGCGCTCGGCGGCTCCCACCTGGCGCCGCTGCCGCGCGGTCACCGCGGGGGAGACCGAGCCGGCGACGAATACAACCCGGTTGCTGCGCTCGCTCATCTCCCGGGCGATGGCGACCGCGGCGCGGTTGATCTCCTCGACCTGGTCCGGGTAGCCGTGCTCGGCGAGCCACAGCCGGTTCGCCCCGAACGTGTTGGTCTGGATGATGTCGGCACCCGCGGACACGTAGCTCTCGTGGATCGCAGCGACCAGCTTGGGGTCGGACAGGTTGACCTCGGGCAGCGCGCGGTCCAGGGCGCAGCCGGCCGCGTGCAGCATCGTGCCCATGGCACCGTCGCACATCAGGAGCCGCTGTCCGAGCAGGTCGGTGAATGCGGTCATGGCTCATCTCCCAGTGCGTCCAGGATCTCCAGTGCCACCTGCGTGGTGAGCCGGTCCCGGTAGTTGTCCAGCGACAGGCCGGTGATCTCCTCGATCCGCTTGACCCGGTAGGCCACCGTGTTGGGATGGACATGCAGGAACCGGGCGGCCCGCTGCGGGCTGCTGTTCTCGCGGAGGTAGCAGGCGAGCGTTGTCAGGTATTCGGCGCGCCGCTCCCGCTCGCCCCGGGACAGCTTGCCGAGCACGTCGTCGGCGAAAGATCTCAGCTCGGCGAGCTGGGGTACCTGCAGCAGCAGCCGGTGAATGCCAAGGTCAGCGAAAGCGGTGACGGTGCCGGTCCGGCCGATCCGGCGCAGCGTCTCGATCGTCCGGTGTGCCTCCTGGTAGGACCGGGTGATCTCGCGCGGGTCGCGGCACGTCCCGCCGATCCCGATCACCACTTTCGTGTCCGGGAAGAGCTCGGCCAGGCGGGCGATGCAGGTGGCGCCGAGCCGCTGCGGGTCCATGCCGCCGTCCTTGCCTGCTTCGGCACCGGCCGCGACCAGGACGACCTCTGACTCCCGCGCGGAGATGATCACATCCGGGGCCCGGGTGGCGAAGAAGTGCTCGATGACATCGCGGACGCGCTGCCGCAGCGCCTCCGCGTCCTCCGGCACCCGGGGGGAGGGGACATCGAAGGCGATGACCACGACGTGGTGATCACGCCCGGGGTCGTACCCGAGGTGCGCCGCCCAGCGCCGGGTGTCGTTGTCATCGCGGCCCCGCCCCAGCAGCAGTCCCTCGACCAGGTCGTCGCGTACCCGGCGGGCGGCGGCCGCGACGACGTGCTCGCGGCCGAGTATCACCCCGCAGATCGTCGCCGCATGCTCGGTGACGAGGAGATTCATGTCCTCATCCGCGTTCTTCTCGGACGGGTCCAGGGTGATCAGGTGGGCGGGCACCTCGTCGCCGACCAGGATGGGCGCGACGATGATGGCGGGCATGCCGCCCACGCTGGGCAGCCACAGCGACCGGTGACCCTGCCGGGAGGCCCGCAGCACCTGGCCGAGCCGCGGGTGGACGACGGCCTCCCGCACCAGGTCGGCGGCCTTCTCCGGGGGCGCCCCGGGGGATGCCGCGGCCATGACGTCCATGACCGGGCTGACCACGGCCACGGTCGCCGTCGTCCGGTCGGCGAGCAGCTGGGTGACGCTTGCCAGGTCGGCGTCCTGCAGGGCCAGGCCCGACAGCTGGCGGTACACCGTCACCAGCTCACGCAGCACCATGTTCTCGCGGCCGAGGTCCCGCTGGCGGCCGGGCCGGGCGTCGCGGACGGCGGTGCGCTCAGCGGCGGAGGGCTTGTCCGTCACAAGCGCAGCATATGGCCGGAATCCAGCACGCACTTTGTGACCAGGGCACAAACGGAACCCGCCGTCCTAGTGCCGGCCAGCGGGCCCGGTCCTCCGTCCCTGGTAGCTGCCCACGCGGGGCGCATGCCCATGGCCGGCCGCCGTCAGAAAGCTTGACAAAATCCTCGCCGTCCGTCGCCAGGAAGCTTGACAAGCGGCATGCGCGCCACGCACATTTCAGGAAAGTTAACACCACAGCCAGTCAGACGCGCCCCCCGCTGCCGCGGGTCGTCCGGCTCAGGGAAGGCGGCCTGGATTGCTCGAATACCGGGATATCTACGCGGGCGGACGCCTGCTGCCATCGGCGTCGGCGGACGTGATCACGGTCGCCAATCCCGCTACTGAGGAGATAATAGGCGCCGCGCCCGCCGCGGCCGGCGCGGACGTCGACATCGCCGTTCACGCTGCCAGGCACGCGTTCGACCGCGGCCCCTGGCCGCGGATGGACCGGGCGGAGCGGGCCGCGGTCATGGACCGGCTCGCCATCGCCCTGGAAGACCGCGCGCAGGATGCGGCCCGCCTGGTGACCGCCGAGATGGGCATGCCGATCACCTTGTCCCGGGTGCACAACGCCGAGTTCCCGGTCACCATCGTCCGCTACTACGCCGCTCTGGCCGCCGCGTTCGAGCCGGAGGAGATCCGCGCCGCCGTCAACTTCCGTGGGCACACCCTCGTCCGGCACGAACCCATGGGCGTGGCAGCCGTGATCGCCCCCTGGAACTACCCGCTGACGCTGGCCTTTTCCCAGCTGGCGCCCGCGCTCGCGGCTGGCTGCACAGTGGTGCTCAAACCAGCGGCGCAGACCTCCCTGAGCGCCTACATCCTGGCCGAGGCATTCGAGGTGGCGGACTTCCCGCCGGGCGTGTTCAACCTGGTCACCGGGGCACACGAGGTGGCGGAGATGCTTGCCCGCCACACGGGCGTCGACAAGGTCTCCTTCGCCGGGCCGGTGTCCATCGGGCGGCGGATCGCGGTGGCCTGTGGCGAGACATTCAAGTCGGTGAACCTGGAACTGGGCGGTAAGTCGGCGGCGATCGTGCTGGAAGACGCCGACCTGGCCGCCACGTCAGCGGAGCTGGGCCGGCTGGCGTTCGCCAACTCCGGGCAGACGTGTTTTGCGGCCTCCCGGGTCCTCGCACCCCAGAGCCGCTACGAGGAGGCGGTCGCGGGTCTGATGGACCAGGCGGCGACCACGGTGGTCGGCGACCCGATGGCAGCGGAAACCAGCATGGGACCGCTGGTCAGCCCGCAGCACCGGGGGGGTGTCGAGTCCTACGTGGCGGCCAGCACCGCGGATGGTGCCCGCGTCATCGCCGGCGGGCGCCGGCCTGCCGCACCGGTCCGCGGCTATTACTACGAGCCCACCGTCCTCGCCGGAACAGCTGCCGCCGTGCCGGCCGGCCGTGAGGTGTTCGGCCCCGTGGTCACGGTGATCCCGTACGCGCGCGAATCCGAGGCGGTGGCGATGGTCAACGACGCCGGTTACGGGCTGGCGGGCACGGTGTGGACCTGTGACCCGGAGCACGGGGTGGACATCGCACGGCGCATCCACGTCGGGACCTTCGGCGTCAATCTCTACACCCCCGACCTGGGTGCCCCCTGGGGTGGCGGGGCCAGCGGCCAGGGCAGCGCGTACGGGCCTGAATGCCTGGATGCCTACCTCAAACCCAAGTCCGTCTTCCTGCCCGAGCCGGTGCAGGCGTAGGCCCCCGATGACGAACACCCCGCTGCCGAAGGAAGCGGGCTAGCCAGGCAGGTGCGGCGCCACCTCGGCAGCGGCCGGCCCGCCGTAGGCCGCGGCGAAGCGCGCCAGGAAATCGGCGTTGCCCAGGGCGTACTCCTGCGGGCCGACCGCCTCCAGCGAGAGGGTGGCCAGGGCGCAGCCTAGCTGCGCGGACCGCAGGTCACCCAGATCCCAGGCCATCCCGGCGATGAACCCGGCCCGGAACGCGTCCCCCGCGCCGGTCGGGTCCGCGGCCCGGACGGGTGGCACGGCGGGCACCTGGATCGCAGGTTCACCCTTGCGGGTGACTGCCGCCCCGTCCGGGCCGAGGGTGGTCACCCACACCCCGACCCGGTCGAGGATGTCGTGCTGCGTCCAGCCTGTCTTCTGCTCGAGCAGGTGCCGTTCGTAGGAGTTGGTGAACAAGCCGGCGGCGCCGTCGACCAGATCCCGCACCATCTGCCCGCCGGCCCTGGCGAGCTGCTGCGAGGGGTCGGCCAGGAAGTCGTACCCCTGGTCGCGGCATTCGCTGGTGTGCCGCAGCATCGCCTGCGGGTCGTTCGGGCTGATGACCGTGACCTCGAAACCGCCGGCCTGCTGGGCGACCTCGGCGAGCCCGATCTCACGTGCCTCCGCCATGGCGCCCGCGTAGAAGGTGGCGATCTGGTTGTGGTCGCGATCGGTGGTGCAGACGAACCGTGCCGTGTGCCGTTCCTGCGAGACCCGTACGCCGCTGGTGTCGACGCCGTGCTGCTTCAGCCAGACCTCATGATCGGTGAAGTCGGCCCCAACCGCGCCGATCAGGACCGGCGACAGCCCGAGGACGCCCAGCCCGAAACAGATGTTCGCGGCCGCCCCGCCACGCCGTATCTCCAGTTCGTCGGCGAGGAAGGACAGCGACACCCGGTCGAGCTGGCCGGCGATCAGGTGCTCGGTGAAGCTACCCGGAAACGACATCAGGTGATCGGCCGCGATCGACCCGGAGACTGCGACCCGCACGGCGCCGCCCGCTACCCGAGCCCGGCCTGCCGCCGCAGCGCCTCCGCCTTGTCGGTGCGCTCCCAGGTGAACTCCGGCTCACTGCGCCCGAAGTGCCCGTAGGCGGCGGTCTTGCGGTAACGCGGCTGGCGCAGTTCGAGGTGATCGCAGATCGCCGCGGGCCGCAGGTCGAAGTTCGCCTGCACCAGCTCAAGGATCTTCGAACGGGCTACCTTCTCCGTGCCGAACGTCTCGACCAGCAGCGAGAACGGCCGTGCCATGCCGATCGCGTAGGCGACCTGGACTTCGGCCCGGTCCGCGAGGCCCGCGGCGACGATGTTCTTGGCCACCCAGCGCGCGCCGTACGCCGCGCTGCGGTCCACCTTCGACGGGTCCTTGCCGGAGAACGCGCCGCCGCCGTGGCGGGCGAAGCCGCCGTAGGTGTCGACGATGATCTTGCGGCCGGTCAGGCCCGCGTCGCCGACCGGGCCGCCGATGACGAACCGTCCCGTCGGGTTGACGTAGAACTGCCCGGCCAGCTCCGCCGGGTCATATAGCTCCTCCGGCAGGACCTGGGTGACGACCTGGTCCCAGAGCGCGTCGGGGAGCTTGTCCTCCATGCCCTCGGCGTGCTGGGAGGAGATGAGCACCTTCTCCACCTTGACGGGCCGGCCGCCACCGTCGTAACGCACCGTCACCTGGGTCTTGCCGTCCGGCCGCAGGTAGGGGATCAGGCCACTGGTGCGG
>OFGU01000121.1_pt1 | contig 10778 bp, 11 predicted proteins | sample 1521841 | NCBI WGS metagenome assembly OFGU01 (sample SAMEA2553413, study PRJEB24118) | soil metagenome
GTACTGAGGTTCGCGATCAGCTTGAGCTTCTCGCCGGCACGCATCAGCACCCTCGAATCGATGCGGTCCGTCACGGTGGGGACGAGCCCGTCGGCATTCTTCACATCCACGACTGCCTGCGCGCGGGCGTGGCGTGAAGTCGCGCGCCGACACATTTCTGCCGCGGCGAACACCGCGGGCGGGGCGCCGCTACAGCCGTTTCGTGTTCCTGACGAAATTGGCGCTGCCGGTGGCGGCGGCGGGGCTGCTGCTGCCGCACATCGCCGAGACCGGATTCGTGCCGATGTATCGCACCACGTGGCCATGCCAGCCGGCCGGCCGCTTCTACGGCCCGCTGGTGGTCTCGATGCGGCCGTTCCTGCCGGCCGATGCCGCGCGCGCCGCCGCGGCGCGGTTCGGTGCCGCTGTCCTGCTCAAGGGCTCCACCACGGTGATCGCCCCGGCCGGGGACGGCACAGTGCTGGTCAACTCGACCGGGACCTCCTGGCTCGCCAGCGCGGGGACCGGGGATGTGCTCTCCGGGCTGGCAGGCGCCCTGCTGGCGCAGGGGCTTGAGGTGGGACAGGCCGCCGCGGTGGCGGCCTTCCTGCATGGCATCGCCGCCCGCCGGGCCGCCGCCGGTGCGGCGGAGGCCGGGCCCGCGGGGGCGGCATGGGGGCGGGCCGGCGGGGAAGGCCCGATCGCGGCCGGGGAGGTCGGCCGCGGGCTGCCGGCCGCCATCCGCAGCGTCCGGGCGAGCGGGGCTGGCTGGTCACCAGCAGGCTGACCTGCTGGCACACTGGGTGGTCATGGACGCCCCTGCGGAAACGCTCATCGACCTCGGCGCGATCGCCGGCAATGTCACCGCGCTGCGCGAGCACGTCGACGGCACTGCGCTGATGGCGGTGGTCAAATCTGACGGTTACGGCCACGGCATGGTCCCCGGGGCACGGGCGGCCCTGGCCGGGGGAGCGAGCTGGCTCGGGGTGATCAGCGCCGACGAAGCACTCGCGCTGCGGGCGGCTGGCCTGACCGCGCCGGTGCTGTGCCTGATGGGGGTACCGGGGGCCCAGCACGCCGAGGCCATCCGCCGCGACGTTGACCTGTCGGCGAGCACGGCGGGGCTGGTCAGGGAGATCGCGGCTGCGGCGCGGCAGGCCGGCCGCCCCGCCCGTGTGCACCTGAAGGTGGATACCGGCATGTCCCGGGGGGGTGCCACCGCCGCCGACTGGCCGGATGTGGTGGCAGCCGCCCGGGAGGCCGAAGCTGCCTCAGATATCCGGATTGTTGGCCTATGGTCCCATCTGGCCTGCGCGGACATGCCGGGGCATCCCTCGATCGGCATCCAGGTATCGGCGTTCCGGGAGGCGATCGCGCTGGCGGAACGGGCAGGTGCCAGACCGCAGGTGCGGCACCTTGCCAACACGCCGGCCACGCTGACGCTGCCCCAGACACGGTTCGATCTGGTCAGGACCGGCGGCGGGGTGTTCGGCCTGTCCACGCTGCCGGGGGGCCCACCCGGCTGGCTCCGCCCGGCGATGACGGTCAGATCGCGGCTCATCCAGGTCAAACAGGTGGGCCCGGCCACCGGCGTTTCCTACGGCCACCGGTACACCACCACCACCGGGCACAGCACGCTCGGACTGGTCCCGATGGGTTATGCAGATGGCGTGCCGCGGAGCGCGTTCGGCCAGGTGGAAGTCCAGGTCCGGGGCCGGCGCTGGCTGATCTCCGGCACCGTGTGCATGAACCAGTTCGTCGTCGACTTCGGTGCCGGCAGCGCCGCGGAGGAGGACGAGGTGGTGTTGTTCGGGCCGGGCGATGCGGGGGAGCCAACCGTTCAGGAATGGGCAGACGCCCTGGGAACGATCTCATATGAGATCGTGACCAGGTTCGGCGGGCGGACCCCAAGAAGCTACTTTGGAGTAGCATATGAACAAGATCCCGTGCATGCCGGTGCGGGCACCGAGGTGCCGGGGGCAATTCGGGCATCACCCGCATAGCGGCGCCGGTTCGCAGCGGCGTCGTCCCGCCAGGTCAGCAGCCTGTGCGGGGCCGCACCCGGAGGGCACGGAATGGGCAGGCAGCGGGAGGATGGATGGCCAGCTGGCGACGTATCTCCGGTGCAGCCGGACTGGTCGCTGGTGCCACGGCCGCGGGCGCTGGCGCGATCGTTGCTGCCGAGCGGATCGCGGTCGGGCGGCTACGCGGCCGACCTGACCCGGCGTCCACCGAACTGCTCGGGCAGCTGCGCGGGCGCGCCCTCACGGTGCTCACCGCGGACGGCGTCCCGCTGCATGTGGAGGTCAACGGGCCACCGACCGCGCAGGTCACCACGATCTTCTGTCACGGCTACACGCTGAACCAGGACTGCTGGCACTTCCAGCGCCGTGACATCAGCGGCCACCGGCTCGCCTTCTGGGACCAGCGTGACCACGGCCGGTCCGGGCGCTCGGAGTCCGGCGCGGCCAGCATCGACCAGCTCGGCGCCGATCTGAAGGCGGTCATCGACGCGGTCGCGCCGGGGGACGCCAAGGTTGTCCTGGTGGGTCACTCCATGGGCGGCATGACCATCATGGCGCTGGCCGAACAGCACCCGGACCTGTTCGGCACCAAGGTGGTCGGGGCCGTGCTGATCTCGACCGCCGCGCGCGGCCTGGACAGCGGCAGTCCCTGGATGCCGGCCCCGTTCAGGCCGGTGCTGAGCCGGGCGCTGCCGGGGGTGCTCAGCGGGGCGGCCAAGGGCAAGCGGGCCATCCTGGTGGAGCACAGCCGCCGGGTCACGGGTGATCTGGGTTTCCTCGGCACGCGTTTCCTGGGTTTCGGGGATGGGCAGGTCAGCCCGGCGGTGATCGGCTTCCTGGAGCGGATGATCAGCTCCACCCCGATCGAGGTGGTGGCGCGGTTCGGCCAGGCACTGCTGCTGTGTGACAAGCGGGCCTCGCTGGCAACGCTCGGCCAGGTGCCGGTGACCGTGCTGATCGGCGAGAAGGACCGCCTGATAGCGTCCCGGCTCGGGATCGAGCTGGCCATGGACATCCCGGGCTCGCATCTCATCTGGGTGCCGGGCGGCGGCCACGCGCTCATCCTGGAGCGCCCTGACCTGGTCAATGAGGCGATCACCAGCATTCTCTCCAGGGTGGGGGCCGACGGGGACCTGCCCCGGTCGGCGTGACCGGGCCGGGGCCGGGGGCCGCGGCGCACAAGCCGTCCCGCGCGGCGCCGCCAGCCGGGTGGCACGAGAAGGGCTGAACATCTGTGCGTGCGGAACTCACCGTTGCCACCGCCGGCGGCATGCGCGAGCTGGGCAGGCGGCTGGCCGCCACCTTGCGCGCTGGTGACCTGGTCGTGCTCACCGGCGCGCTGGGGGCGGGGAAGACCACCCTGGCCCAGGGGATCGGGGACGGCCTGCAGGTCCGTGGCCCGGTGACCTCGCCGACGTTCGTGATCGCGCGTGTCCACCCCTCGCTGACCGGCGGCCCGGCGCTGGTGCACGCCGACGCGTACCGCCTCGCCAGCCCCGCCGAAGTGGACGACCTGGACCTCGACGCCAGCCTGGACACCTCGGTGACGGTGGTCGAGTGGGGTGGCGGGCTGGTGGAAGGGCTCGCCGCGGACCGGCTGGAGATCACCATCGCCATGGGCACCCCAGCGGCCGGCGTTGCGGAGGCTACGGGCCGGGCGGGCGCTGGTACGGGCACAGCCGGTGCTGCGGAGGCTACGGGCGCAGCCGGCCTGCCGGCCCCGGGTGATGTGCCCGCGCCGGACAGCCAGCCGCGCAGGGTCCTGCTGGAAGGCTTCGGTGAGCGGTGGGAGAGGGCCGCCGATTCGGCGCGTATGGCCCTCGGCAGTGGCCCGCAGGCCTTATAGTTCGAGCGTCCCAACCGTGCCCGGCCGGCCTGCTGGATGATGGCTGCCCGGCAAGGGTGTTATGCGCCGTCATGCACGGTTCGATCCCTTCCCCGGAGGAGCACCGTGGCTCAGCAGGGGCCCCCTCCCCCTCGGTCTGGCCGGCTGCCCGAGTCCGGGCGCCCTCGCCGCGGCCGGTCCCACGACAACGTCAATGACGATGAGGAATACCCGCCGTGGGCTGGCCCCGGCATCACGCCGCGCTGGGCCGACCATGACGAGCGTGAGCGCCGGCGGCTGCGTGACCGGCCCTCCCAGGCCCCCGAACCGGTCATGACCGCCGACGAGGACGGCGGCCCACGGGGCAGGACGCGCGAGGCAGAGCCACCGGATGTCCCGCGGCGGACAGGCCCGCGGGGCCGCCAGGCGGCCGCGCGCGCCCGCCGTGCCCGCCACACGAAGTACATCTGGGGTGGCGCGCTGCTCGTGGTGCTGATCATTGCCGCGGGTGTCGTGTATGAATACCTGAATCAGCCCGCGCCCGCGCCAGTTACCAGCACACTGGTCACCACCTTCCAGCCCGGCGAATTCAGGACCGTCCCCAACGCCTGCTCGGCGGTGACGCCGGCGACACTGAATCAGTACCTGCCCGGCACGCGGCGCACGGTGGTCCCCAAGTCGCTGTACGGCAGCGCGCAGAGCCTGTGCGACTGGACGCTCGACGCCAGGCCCCGGTACCGGGTGCTCGAAGTAACCGTGCAGGCATACTCCCCCAGTGGGCTGGCCAGCGGCGACGGCAGCGCAACGTTCGCGGCCAAGGATGCCTACCAGCAGGCCAGCCAGCAGAAGGTGGACCCACCGAAGGCCACCCATATGCCCAAGGCGACGCTGAGCCAGCTGAGCGGGCTTGGCAACGCCGCCTTCGCAGCGCTGCAGGTGCCGTCGGCAGGCGGCGACGCCACCAACCTGATCACTGTGGTGGCACGGGATCACAATGTGCTGGTCACGGTGATCGCGGAGGGCCCCGCCCGGCACGCGGGCGGGTATTCCCCGGTGCCCGCGGCGCAACTCCAGGCGGCCGCGGTGGCGGCAGCCAGAAACGTCCTTGCCCACGTCCACTGACGTGCCCGGGGCCCACCAGCAGGCGGGAGCGGCCTGAGACCCCGGGCAGATGCCTTACGCTGGGCAACCGTGCTGCTTGCCTTTGACACCGCGACGCCCGCCGTGACCGCCGCCCTCCACGACGGGGAGCGCGTGCTGGCCGAGGCGGGCACCGTGGGCGCCCGGCGGCAGGGCGAACTGCTCGCTGCCTTCATCGGCAAGGTGCTGGCCGAGGCGGGAGCGGTCCCCGGGGACCTCACCGCGATCGTGGTCGGCGCCGGGCCCGGCCCCTACACGGGGCTGCGGGTGGGGCTGGTCACCGCGCAGGTGCTCGGCAGCGCGCTCGGCATCGAGGTCCACGGCGTGTGCACCCTGGATGTGATCGCCCGCGACGCGGTCACCGCGGCACGCGGACGGCAGTTCCTGGTGGCGACCGATGCCCGGCGCCGCGAGGTGTACTGGGCGCGTTACTCGGCGGCAGGTGCCCGGCTGTCCGGCCCGGGTGTGGCGGCCCCGGCATCGCTGCCGGCGGACCTGCCGGTGGCTGGCGAGGGTGCGGTCGCCTACCCCAGCCTGCCCGGCGAGCCGATCGAGCCCCGCTATCCGTCCGCCGCCACCCTCGCGACCCTGGCGGCGCAGCGGCTCGCGGCCGGTGAGCGCCTGCTCGCGCCGGAGCCGCTGTACCTGCGCCGCCCCGATGCCCGGGTACCCGGCCCGCCCAAACGGGTGACGCCGGCATGAGCGTGACCTTGCGGCCGATGGCCCGGGCCGACCTGCCCGACGTGGCCCGGGTGGAGATCGCGCTGTTCGGCGAGGATGCCTGGTCGGCGGACATGCTCGCCAGCGAGCTGGCGGGGGAGCCGAGTGGGCGCTACTACCTGGTTGCGGAGGAGAACGGCCTGCTCACCGGCTACGCCGGGCTGCTCGCCCCCGGGGGCGGCCAGGCTGACGTGCTCACGCTCGCGGTGGTCGAGGAGCGCTGGGGCGAGGGGATCGGTGCGGCATTGCTGGAGGGGCTGCTCGCCGAGGCCGGCCGGCGTGGATGCACGGAGGTCTTCCTGGAGGTCCGGGTAGACAACGATCGTGCGCAACGTCTGTACCGGCGGCATGGGTTCGCCGACTCCGGCCTGCGCCGCGGTTACTACCAGCCCGCTGGCGTGGACGCGCTGGTGATGCGCCGGGTGCTCGACCCAGCCGGGGAAGGCTGGCAGCGGCCGGCCGGAGGTGCTGGGTGAGCGCGCCCCTGGTCCTGGGTATCGAGACGTCCTGCGACGAGACCGGCGCCGGGCTGGTGCGGGGCCATGAACTGCTGGCGGACGCGATCGCCTCCAGCGTGGCCGAGCATGCGCGGTTCGGTGGCGTGGTGCCCGAGGTGGCCAGCAGGGCGCATCTGGAGGCGATGGTGCCAGCCGTGGACCGCGCGCTGGCCGTCGCCGGAGTGCGGCTGGCACAGCTGGACGCGATCGCGGTCACGGCCGGGCCGGGGCTGGCCGGGGCGCTGCAGGTCGGCGTCTGCGCGGCCAAGGCGTATGCGCTGGCCCTGGGCAAGCCGCTGTACGCCGTCAATCATCTCGCTGCGCACATCGCCGTCGACCAGCTGGAGCACGGCCCGCTGCCGCGGCCGGTGGTGGCGCTGCTGGTGTCGGGCGGCCACTCCTCGCTGCTGCTGGTGGACGACGTGGCGGACAAGGTGCTGCCGCTGGGCGCGACCATCGACGACGCCGCCGGCGAGGCCTACGACAAGGTGGCCAGGCTGCTGGGAATGCCTTTCCCCGGGGGGCCGCCGATCGACGCGGCTGCCCGGTCGGGGGATCCGGCCGCCATCGCGTTCCCGCGCGGGAAGTACCGCGACGCGACCTTCGACTTCTCCTTCTCCGGCCTGAAGACCTCGGTGGCCCGGTGGGTGGAGGCCAGGCAGCAGGCAGGGCTCGACGTGCCGGTGGCTGACGTCGCGGCCTCGTTTCAGGAAGCCGTCGCCGATGTGCTGACTGGCAAAGCGCTTGCCGCCTGCCGTGCGCATGGCGCCACGCATCTGATCATTGGCGGTGGGGTGGCGGCGAACTCACGGCTGCGGACGCTGGCCGCACAGCGTTGCGAGGCGGCCGGGATCAGGCTGCGGGTGCCCAGGCCCGGGCTGTGCACGGACAACGGCGCGATGGTGGCGGCGCTCGGCGCGGAACTGGCCGCCAGGGGCGCGCCCGCTTCCCCGCTGGACGTCCCGGCTGACTCGTCACTGCCAGTGACCAGCGTCCTGGTCGCCTGAGGCTGGCCGGAAGCCGCTGAAGTTGACGGAGCACGTTGACGGCGATACTGTTCAGAACTGGCACTCACTAAGGTAGAGTGCTAATGCGACGAGGCTGGTCTGGCACCCGCGACGACAGGCCGCCGCGGTCGCCCTCTCTTAGTCATTTTCAGCCCGCCTTTCCGGAGGGGGAGGTCAGATCGTGACGACCGCCACCAAGGTTGTTCTCAAGCCGCTCGAAGACCGTATCGTGGTCCGTACGCTCGAAGCCGAGCAGACCACCGCATCGGGTCTGGTGATCCCGGACACCGCCAAGGAGAAGCCCCAGGAGGGCGAGGTCCTTGCGGTTGGCCCGGGTCGCTTTGACGAAGCGGGCACCAAGCGTGTGCCCATGGATGTCAAGGTCGGCGACGTGGTGCTGTACAGCAAGTACGGCGGCACGGAAGTGAAGTACCACGGCGAGGAGTACCTCGTGCTCTCCGCCCGTGACGTGCTTGCCATCATCGAGAAGTAGCCAGCGGCTCATGCGGCGCGGGCGTCCCGTCAGGGAGCCATGTGCCGCGTGCCACACCGCCCCGGACGCCACCTTGGCGTCCGGGGCGGTGGCACGAGAGGTCGCCAGGACAGGTCTCGCCATACGTAATCAGAGGTGCTCATGAGCAAGATGCTGGAGTTCGACGAGGAAGCACGGCGCGCGCTGGAGCGCGGCGTGAACCGGCTCGCGGACGCCGTGAAGGTGACGCTGGGGCCGCGTGGCCGCAACGTCGTCATCGACAAGAAGTGGGGCGCTCCGACGATCACCAACGACGGGGTGACCGTCGCGCGGGAAGTCGAACTGGAGGAGCCGTACGAGAACCTCGGCGCCCAGCTTGCCAGGGAAGTCGCCACCAAGACCAACGATGTCGCCGGTGACGGGACCACCACCGCCACCGTGCTCGCGCAGGCGATGGTCCGTGAGGGCCGGCGCTCGGTGACCGCTGGGGCAAACCCGATGGCGCTCAAGCGCGGCATCGACGCCGCCGCGGCGGCGGTGTCGGATCTGCTGCTCAAGGCCGCCCGCGAGGTGGGAGAGCGGGAGGATATCGCGCACGTGGCGACGGTCTCCGCGCAGGACCGCCAGATCGGCGAGGTGATCGCGGAGGCGTTCGACAAGGTCGGCAAGGACGGTGTCATCACCGTCGAGGAAGCGCCGACCATGGGGCTGGAACTCGAGTTCACCGAGGGCATGCAGTTCGACAAGGGCTACATCTCCCCCTACTTCATCACCGACCAGGACCGGATGGAAGCGGTCCTGGAGGACGCCCACGTGCTCCTGCATGCAGGCAAGATCTCCTCGATGGCCGATTTTCTGCCGTTGCTGGAGAAGATCGCCCAGGCCAAGAGGCCGCTGGTGGTCATCGCCGAGGACGTCGAGGGCGAGGCGCTGTCCACCCTGGTCGTGAACAAGATCCGCGGTCTGCTCGCGGTCGTCGCGGTCAAGGCGCCCGGGTTCGGCGACCGCCGCAAGGCCATGCTGGCTGACATGGCGATCCTCACCGGTGGTGAGGTGGTCAGCGAGGAACTGGGTCTCAAGCTGGAAATGGTCGGGCTCGACACGCTGGGCAAGGCCCGCCGCATCGTGGTGACCAAGGACACCACCACGATCGTGGACGGGGCCGGCGACACCGAGGCGATCGCGGACCGGGTACGGCAGTTGCGGGCCGAGATCGAGAACACCGACTCCGACTGGGACCGCGAGAAGCTCCAGGAGCGGGTGGCCAAGCTGTCCGGCGGGGTCTGCGTCCTGCGGGTCGGGGCGGCCACCGAGGTCGAGCTGAAGGAGAAGAAGCACCGGCTGGAGGACGCCATCTCGGCGACCAGGGCGGCGATCGAAGAGGGCATCGTCGCCGGCGGCGGCAGTGCCCTGGTACACACCGGTATCGAGCTGGGCGATCTCGGCATGAAGGGGGACGAGGCGACCGGCGTCCAGGTCGTGCGCACCGCGCTGAACGCGCCCTGCTACTGGATCGCGCAGAACGCGGGCCAGGAAGGCTCGGTCGTGGTGGAGAAGGTAGCCGGCCTCGGCCGGGGCAAGGGCTTCAACGCGGCCACGCGGGAGTACGGCGACCTGGTGGCACAGGGCGTGATCGACCCGGTCAAGGTGACCCGCTCCGCGGTCCAGAACGCCGCCTCCATCGTCGGCATGCTGCTCACCACCGAGGTTCTCGTGGCCGATAAGCCGGAGAAGGAAGTGGCAAACGGCCAGGGCGGGCACGGGCACTCACACGGGGGGCACGGGCACGCGCACTGACCCCGCGGCACATCCGGGGCCGCCATAAATTACAGCGAGTAATCACTTGATTACTCGCTGTAATTTATGTATGGTGTAGAACTTGGGCGACACATCAATGTGACCTTTCCGTTGCCTGCCTGGATGAAGGCTCCCCCCGTTAACGTGGGCATCATGCAATCGTGACGGAGGGATGCTTCATCCGGTCGGTGGCGAGTGAGGGGTGGTCGCCGGACCGTGCCCAGGTGCCCGGCGAGCCCGGCTCGCAGGCATGGGCTGACGCGGGCGATCGCGGCGAGCCCCTGGCCCGCGCAACAGCAAACGGCAGAGCTGACGGTGCCGGCCTCCGCGATCTCACCAGCCGGGCCGTGCGCGGCCAGCCAGCCGCTATCGAGTCACTGCTGGAGCAGATCCGGCCGATGATCGTCAGGTACTGCCGTGCCCGGCTAGGGCGAATTGCCGGTCATTACCATGTCGCAGATGATGTGGCACAGGAAGTGTGCATCGCCGTCCTTTCCGCGCTTCCCCGGTATAGGGATATGGGCCGGCCTTTCGCGTCATTTGTGTTTGGAATTGCGTCGCACAAAGTGGCGGATGCCGTGCGTAACGCTGCCAGGCTGGCCGTGCCCACCGAAGATCTGCCCGATGGTCCCGATGAACAGCCCGGGCCGGAGGAGACGGTAGTGGCCTACCTCGAAGCCGAGCGGGCCAGGGCACTCCTCGCCCGGCTGCCCACCCACCTCCGTGAGCTGCTGATACTACGGGTTGTAACAGGACTGTCGGCGGAAGAGACGGGTAATGTACTGGGCATGTCGGCAGGGGCGGTTCGCGTCGCACAGCATCGCGCACTGGCCAGGCTCCGCGCACTCGCGGTCGAGGAGTCGATTGCGTGATCACGGGGCGCGGACCTGGAGCGCCGAGCGTGACACCGGACATGGTGTTTACGCTGCGTCCGGATGTCCGCAGCGAGCCCGGCGGCCGGGCTTTTGACCTCGCCGCGATCCGCCGTTCCGAAGCGATCATCAACCTGCTGGGGGCCAGGCGCCTGCTGCGGCCCCGGGCGATCCACGACCCGGCGATCACTGCGCTGAGCGATCTCGCCTCCGACGTCGACTCATATGACAGTGGCGTGCCCGCCCCCCTTGCCCGCGCCCGTGCGGTCCGGGCCGGGGCCGCGGGCGGCGGGCAGGCCGGTCTCCCCGCCCCAAACCCGCCCGTTTCCATCCCCGCCGCCCGTTGCCCCCCGGCCGACGGCTCCGTGGCGACCCGCCACCCCGCTCCACGCAGGCCGACGCCACAGCGCCAGCACTCCGCGGGTGTCGCAGCGATCGCTCCCGG